>Ga0315268_10001790_pt1 | contig 24696 bp, 14 predicted proteins | sample C1_top_MG_FD_204535 | JGI IMG/M metagenome (GOLD analysis project Ga0315268, IMG submission 204535) | Sediment microbial communities from Yellowstone Lake, YNP, Wyoming, USA - C1_top | ecosystem: Environmental > Aquatic > Freshwater > Lake > Sediment | place: USA: Wyoming | collected 2017-08-01
CATGCTTGGGAGTTTGCCACGTTTCCGATGACCAAATGCACGTTCGCAAGCTGGTTGCACGTTTCACTCAAACCGAGAGCATCGTGGAGCTCCTCGTAGAGATGGTGAACTCGTTCCCATGCAAGAAGCGCTTTTTCATACGCCGCTTCGGCGAAATAGACTTCAGCCATGTTCGTCTGGCAATAGGCCTGGCCGGGAACATTGCCCGTCTGTGTGTAGAGCGCGAGGGACCGTTCATAACTCAGAAGAGCTTCATCATAGCGCTGCTGTGCAAAGTGGGAGATGCCAAGATTGTTGTAGATTTGAGCCTCCTGGTCGATGCTTCCAACCTCCTGGCAGAGGCTCAACGCAAGCTGCCAATGTTGCCGCGCTTCCTCAAATTGCTTTCGGGCGCTGAGGACATTTCCCAGGTTGATGTGGGCCGTAATCAACTTGTCCTTCCTCCCTGAGGGCTCGAGAAGGCGGAGCGTCTTGCCGAAATAACGAAGCGCGTCGTCGTACTTGGTCTCGTGAAAGGAAATCACGCCGAGTGTGTTGAAGACCGATGTGAGCGTGGGGCTCTCCTGACCTGAGCCCGATATCTCAAGCACGCGAAGGCAATGTGCTCGCGCTTCTCGATAGTTGCCGCGTGCGACATCAAGAGAGGCAAGGTCTTCTTCAATCTGCTTCTGGTCCTCGAGCGACTCCGCGAGGGGAGCGGCCTGCAAGAGCGTGTCTTCCGCTTCGTCCGTTTGCCCCTGTTCCGCCTGCGATGCGCTGAGTGCAACCAGGAAGCGCCGCTTCTCCTGGCGAGGAAGAATGGGTTGTTCCAGCAACAACTGATAGATACGCGTTGCTTCGGGGTGCTGGCCGGTGTGAGCGTATGCTTCAGCTAGCTGCTCAAGGACGCTGGCCCTCTCCCCGTCGGGCGTCACATGGAGGGCGTCGCTCAGAAGTCGAATCTGCTCCGCGAAGGCGGAGGTTCGCCTGGCCCGTTCTGCAGCGCGAAGGTAGTAGGTATACGCACGCTCAGGGTCACGACCGAGTCGGAAGTGGAACGCGAGTTCTTCGGGATCGCCCATTAGCTTCTCCAGCTCCTGCGCGATCAAGAGGTGCAACGACTCCTTGGTTTCACCGATGCTCTCGAAGACATATTCGCGCAACCTTGCCTGCGTGAAGCGGTACCCTGACTGTCCGGCCGACGACGAAAGGAGATCCCTCTTCAAGAGACGGGTGATAAAGTGATTGAGCCGGGCAGGGGAGTACGGGCAGAGATTCGCCAGGAGAGGTTGCGGGACGGCGTCACGAAAGCAACTGGCGACGCTGAGAATGTGCCGCTCCTCGGGCTTGAGTCGCGAGAAGATGTTGGAGTATGTTTCTTGAACGGTTTTCGGCAGCGTCATTGGCTCGCCTGCGTGGCTGAGCGTCGCTTCCAGCGTAGCCAGCCTTTCCTCTCCTGTCACCCCTTCGATCTGAGAGAGCAATTCCTTGAGGATGAAGGGAGAACCACCCAATTCTTCCCTGATGCGGCGTGCCACTTCGACGGGAACGTTTGCACAACGGAGTGTCAGCCCTGTGAACTCCCGGACACCATCCTCCGAGAGCCCCTGCAAGGGCATGACGTCAGCCTCCGTGACTTCCTGAAGGACTGATCTCAGAGCAGCTTCGGATTCGCTGGAAAGAAGAATGACGGCTGCGTGGTTGCGAAGGGCACGAACCGCGTGACCAAGGAGCATCTGTCCATCTCTGTCGAGGCTCTCGACATCTTCAACGCAAAGGGCAAACGGGCGGAGCCTGGTTGCCGCCTGCAGAAAGCGGATGTACGCATCGTACGTGTTGAGCGCGGAAAATTCTTCGTTGAAGCCTGCGCCGCGGGGTTCAAGCGTCAAGTCCATCGCCAGTTCTGGTGTTATGGCACGAAACAGGGAGCTGAACCGATTGAAGAGCTGCTCCCAACCGGGCGTCGTGACGAGGAGGAAGAAGAGCTGCCTCAGCGTTTGATGCATCAAGGAGGTTGCTGATCCGCGGGAGGCTGAGGATCGGACGTACACGAATGGTATCTCATCAGCCTGTGCCGAGCGCCGCATCTGCTCGAGCAGAGATGACTTACCGATGCCTGTTTCGCCGATGAGCGCTGCGACGCGGAGCAGAGGCTCTTGGGATTTTCCCTCTTCGGATCCGCGCAAGGGTGCCAGTAAGCCGAGAAGCCTCCCGTATTCGGCCTCCCTTCCAACCACCTTCTTCACGTGAAAGTTGCCGACGAGGTCAAGAAGGGTGCGCCCATGTGGCGTCATTGCTGCCAGCTCGTGCGCAATCTCGAGGGCGTCTGTACCGCGCGTGGCTGGATCCTTCTGTAGTAATCGCTCGGCCAAGCGGGCAAGGGTAGGAGGTATGTTCGGTTGGAACGAGGAAACGGGTGGAGGTGAAGCGAGAAGGTGATTCTTCAACAGGTGCACGATCTCCTCTTCCTCATACGGGAGACGGCGGGCCAAGGTCTGATACAGTGTCACACCTAAGGCGTAGAGATCGATCCGGTGATCGAACGATTGACCCGTGATCAGTTCAGGGGCGAGGTATGGGAGCGTCCCGCGAAGATCTTCCGATTCGGGCTGCTCGGGAGTGAAGATGAAACCAAAATCGACAACCTTGGCGAGGAAGATCTGCTCCTGATCGGCGATCGTCTGCGTCACCAGGATGTTCTGCGGATTGAGGTCCCCGTGAATCATGCCATAGGAATGCAGATAGGAGAGAGCATGCCCAAGCTGATAGAAGAGCTCGCTGATTTGTTCCCATGAGGCTTTCTCGGTTGCGTCGAGGAGCGACCGTCCCTCGACATACTCAAGCGTGAGGTAGATATCATTGAGGTGCTCTCCGGTATCAGAGGTGGCGATCCGGCCGAAATCCAATACGCGCGTAAAATTTGGGTGCTCAATTTGGCAGAGCGTCAGGAATTGCCGCTTGAGGGTGCTGATGTCCGCCAGTCGGAGGTATTCCTTCCGGAAGATCTTCATTGCGACAACGCTGTCACCATACAGAGCGTCGGACGCGAGAAAGACGGTAGCGGTTGCGCCCCGACCGAGCTGCTTGACGATCCTGTAGCGATGGTTGAGAAGAGCCATAGAAGATCAACGGTCCTAGAACTCGTACTCTTCCGTCCCCCTTTTGACCGCGAAGTGAGCGGCTACGATAAGAGAGGAAAGGGCAATGCCAGGGAAGACGCCGATCCACCACGCGATGTGGAGGTAGCTCGTTGCCTCGCCGATGACGTTCCCCCAACTCGGCGTGGGGGGCTGCACGCCGAGCCCCAGAAAGCTCAACGTCGCCTCGGCCAAGACCATATTGCTGAACAACAGCAGAAAGGTGGTCAAGAGAACAGGCAGGATGTTTGGAAGAACGTGCGCAAGGATGATCCTCCGAGTTGAAACTCCAAAGAGCTTTGCGGAAAGGATAAACTCCTTTTCGCGCAGGCTTGCGACTTCGGTCCGGACCATTCGTGCCGGCGTCATCCATCCCAGCGCGATCAGGACGGTTGTCATTATAAGAATGTTTGTTCCCAGGAACGCCATCACGGCCAGGATGAAGAAAAGAGGAGGGATGGCAAACAAAATGTCGAGGAGCCTCATCAAGAGCCGCTCGGTAATTCCCCCAACGATTCCGGCCATGAGTCCGACCGCGGCTCCCGCTGCCACCGCACCTAACGCTGCGAGAAGGGCAATGCCGAGTGAGATTCTCGTCCCGTAGACTATCCGGCTCCACAAATCTCGTCCGAGGTGATCGCTTCCCAAAATAAGTAGCCTCTCTCCACGCTGTACGCGTTGCGCTCCGTCGACTGATGGGATGATGGGACCCTCCTGTCCTTGAGAGGCTGAGAACTTCACTGAGCGGTTCAGGAGATAGTTGTTGACCTCGGCCAGCTTGGCCGCAATCGCTCCATCGGTTGCTGTCTTTTGGGTAGGTACGAACTCCACGTACGAGACGCGGCTCATGGGAGGAAGCAGCCTCGTGCCTTGAAGCGAACCCTGCGCCCCGGGATCCCACAGTGCCAAAAACGGTGCCGCCGCTGCTACGAAGGCGAACAAGAGAATAGCCCGGAGTCCACCCCCTATGAACTTTGCGCGTTCCATCGCAGGTGAGTAAATCCTACTGAGAGCACCCTTCTGCAGCTGAACGCGATGCGTGTTGCGGCGAACCATTGCACGAAGGAGGATCATGGTCGCAGACAACCATGCCAGCGCAGCGATCCAATACTCCAGAAGCCGCCCGAATGGAACAGGTGGGGTCAAATCAAGATTCAGAATGAGTGAGAGCGGAGACAGAATGAGAGAGATGGAGCTCGCGGCGATGACATCGGCGCGAAGGTACGAGGCTCCGATCAAGAGCACGAGCAGACTGCCGCTCAAGAGTCTTGTAGCCGTGGCCCGACGGGTTGGCCGCGCGGGATCATTGATCTCGTATGATCTCATTCACACCTCCCCGTGCAAGCGTGGATCGACGATGGAGGCAACAATGTCAGCCAGCAAGTTGGCACCAACGACTCCTATCCCGGAGATGGTTGCGCAACCAAGAACAAGCGGATAGTCGCGTGCAAGGATTGCGGTGACAGCAAGGCGCCCCATGCCGGGCCATGCAAATACTGTTTCGACAACGAGCGCTCCGCTGAGCAGGGCACCAAATTCTAGACCGAGGATTGTGACAACCGGGAGGACCGCGTTCGGAAATGCGTAGGACCGGAAAATGCGGGACTCGCTCAGCCCCAGACTCTGGGCTGCAAGCACATACTCCTGTCGGTAGGCCTTGAGGAGGTTCGTCCGGAGAAACCTTGCGATGCCGGCCGATCCGGGCAGTGCAATTGCCAGCGCTGGAAGGATCAAGTGGCTAACGAAGTCGAGGGCGTACGGGAAAGGGCCCCATCGATCTGCGCCGATGGAATGGGCCTGGGCTGACGGAAACAAACCAAGACCATACGAGAAGACCGAGACGAGGAGGATGGCAATCCAAAACGTGGGAAGGGTATACATGACCATCCCGCCGAGGGAGACAACCTTGTCGACGAGGCCATTCTGTCTCCGCACTGCCATAAGCGCAAGCAATGTCCCGAGGAGCAATTCGAGCACAATGGCGGTGCATGCCAGAAGTATCGTGTAAGGAACTGCATCTGCAAGCACATCGACCACTGCGCGCTGCTGGGAGAAAGAGAAGCCGAGATCCCCGCGAACAAAAGACCAGAGCCAAAGCCCATACTGGACATAGAAAGGTTTGTCAAGTCCGTATGCGGCTCGCAGCCGTGCAAGGACTTCAGGGGAAAGGCTTGGTGAGAGGAGGTGTGCAGCAGCATCACCCGGCAGTACATGCACGAGCACGAAGGCGATCGTTACGACGCCCAGAACAAGGAGGATGGCAACCAGCAATCGTTTAGCAATTTGAGCAGCCATAGCTCAACCGGGATTCGTAGAGACCGCAGCAAGAGGTCCCTTCACTGCGTAGTACTCTTGCCCGTATGCCACTCCCAGGCATGGTACAGCGTTCCAAGAACGCCGATCTTCGCTCCTTGCACCCGGCGGTTGACCCCTACCAGCCTCGACGACCAGAAGAGGAACGTGCATGGCTGTTCCTGATGCAGGATCGCCTGGAATTCCTTCCAGAGCGGCCCGGTCTCGACTTCGTGAACGGTCCGTTTTGCAGACGCGAGGATCCCATCAACCCGTCGATTGCGGAAGGAGACGATGTTAAAGGGATATCTCCGGAGATCCGAATTCCAGAAATCATCCATCTGGATCTGCAGGGGGATTTCGAAGCCCGCTACGCATGCGTCGTATTTTTTCTCCATGAGCGTTGGGAAAAATACGGAGCCATCAACCGGCTGAATGTGCGCCTCAACCCCCACTTCGCGCAACTGCCGTTGAACAAGGTTCGCGATGTCAAGGTAGAACTGATCCCCTGCGGGGAGGATGAGGGAAAAGGAAAAGGGGCGTCCCCCTTTCTCGCGTATCCCGTCGCCGTTGCGATCGATCCATCCTTCTGCAGCCAACAGCTTTGATGCCATCGCAGGATCGTACGGCCACGGAGTCAACGTGTCGTTTCTGGCCCAGCGGAACAGAGGAGAGATTGGGCCGGTCGCTTCCTTTCCCCAATTTCCCAACAGCGTGGCGAGCATTTCCTTACGGTTGATCGCGTACGTGAGGGCGCGGCGAACGGTCGCGGAGCCAAACAGGGAGTGTGGAATAACCGATGCTCCTTTTGAAGCGCTGTAGGCGGTTCCATCGATGTTATTCCATCCGACGAAGAAATACTGTCGCTCGGAGATCGAGACAATATTGACGGACGGTGCGCTCGACCGTATGCCTGCAACGTCCAACGGCTCGAGCCCGCCCACGAGATCGATCCGGCCAGCTTTAAGCTCTTGCAGCCTGGACAGGTTATCAGGCAGGATGCGGAGGACAAGGCGTTTGAGAACGGCGGGCCCCGGCAGGCGCGAGAGGGGATTGGAGACCAGCACCAGCTCTTGCATCGGTTTCCATGACTCGAGTGCAAATGGGCCAGCGCCGACCGGCTTTCGGTTGGACGGATGGGTTCGGAGTCCTGAGCGAGGGACGCTGCCGAAGATGTGGGTTGGAACGATGGGCAATCCCGCGTCAAAAAGTTGTCCGGCGTACGCGCGGCGGAAGTGAAATATCACCGTCGAGTCATCAGGAACTTCAATACTCCTCCTGATGTCAATCGATCCGTCATCGGCTCTCTGGAGCCCATCGAGTGCGGACTGGCGGATACTTCCGATAGTTGCGTCGCCGTAGAGTTCGTAGGTGAAGCAGACGTCGCGTGCGGTTACAGGCAGGCTATCGCTCCACAGCACTCCGGGGCGCAGGTGGAAAACAATGTCACGATCGCTATTGCGGAACTCCCAAGAATGGGCGAGCGACGGTCGGAAGCGAAGCACGCCAACGGTGGTATCGAACATGGCTTCGACGAGCATTGGATAGATCAACTCTGTGATCTCCCCCTCCGTCACCTCCTGCACGAAGATCGGATTCAGCGTCGAGATATCAGCGGGAATTCCCACAACCACCGTTTCTTCATCGTGCGTATTCTGCTCTCTGCTCCGGCAACCGGGAAGGAGCAAAAGGAGGGCCACTAGGATCAGGTGTAGAACCGCGATGGATCTCATCGTGGAATCTCACTCGTGATGGGGGTTGAGCCGCGTTGCGCGACAATCTACCCAATATCCCTTTTCGATGCAAGAAGCAGGGTAGTGTCCTGGTTTGAAAATGACTGGGCGGTCACGCTTGCCCCGTATCTCTACTACGGGGGACCGTGACAGCCAAGAGCAAGTGGGACAGCAGGAGAAGCAGGGGCCGTTTGAGTTTGTCTCGTTTATGCTCTATCTTCTCTGGCGCGATGCGCGAGTGATTCCTATGATGGAAGAACCTCTCCTCTTGACTCATAGCCTCTCCGTGTACGATCTCTCAGATGGCGAGAAGCGCGCGTTGGTTGAAGATGTCTCCATCCTTGTCCATCGACGGAAGATCCTTGCGCTTGTGGGAGAAAGCGGAAGCGGCAAAACGACGCTGGCGCACGCCATCACAGGGTTGTTCCCCCGAGGGACGCAGTTGGTGACCGACGGCCACGTCGTGCTCGAAGGAGAAGAGCTGAAGTTTTTCGATCCTCACGCGATGCAACGGTGGAGGAGGAAGGTCCGATATGTCTTTCAGGAGCCCTGGCTTGCTCTCAATCCGCTTGCGCGAGTTCAGTCGCAGTTTAGGTTAGCAATGGAGGCAGCAGGTGTAGCCGGGGAAGAGGATCCTTCTGCGATTCAGCTTCTGGCGCAGGTTGGTATTGAAGATGGCGTCAGCGTCCTCAACGCGTTTCCTCATCAACTCAGCGGCGGGCTTGCGCAACGCGTGATGATCGCGTTGGGGCTTCTCTCCTCCCCCAGGCTGCTGATCGCGGACGAGCCGACAAGCTCGCTGGATGCCATGCTCCGGTTCCAGATCCTTGACCTTCTCCAAACGCTGAAGGAGCAACAAGGGTTGGGCATCCTACTCGTGACACATGACCTTGAGATCGCGCGCCGATATGCCGACGAGGTGGCCGTGCTCTATGCAGGCCGGATCCGTGAGATGGCACCGGCAGCGGACTTCTTCCGGATTCCCCTTCACCCGTATTCTCAAGCTCTTCTGCAGTGGAAGGAGGCAAGGTCATCGGACGGTACGGAGGTTATGGAAACCGGCCTCGAGACCAAGGCCACGGAATCGACTCTCGGTTGCCGTTTTCACTTCCAATGTCCCAAAGGCCAGGATGATTGCCTTGAGCGGGAGCCTGGGCTAGAGCAGATCACCACAGTGAGGCAAGTCCGATGCTTGCACTGGAAGTCCTGAATCTCTCCTACCGTGCTCAATCTGGAGGGGTGCGCTTTCTCCAACCGCGATCGAGGGAGATTCTTTCCAACATCAGCCTGAGGCTGGAAGGCGGTCAGTGCTTGGGTATCATTGGGGAAAGCGGCAGCGGGAAAACCACACTAGCAAAGTGCATTGCCGGCCTGGTTCTCCCGACCTCGGGCTCCATTAACCTGTTCGGGGTAAATGTCTATCCCGAGACGCGCGGTCGGGATCTCGTGCGGCGAAGGGTTCAGCACATGTTTCAAAACTACACCTCCTCTCTCGACCCGCTGATAAGCATCGAGCGATCACTTTATGAGGCACTGGATCCCGGCCATCTGAGCGCAGCCGGCGAGCTGCGGAAACAAGCGCGGGAATTCCTTCGCGTGGTACAGCTCCCCCCCGACATGGACTCCCGATTTCCCAGGGATCTCAGCGGTGGGCAACGGCAGAGAGTGGCAATTGCACGTGCGCTGGCCGCTGATCCGGAGCTGCTGATTTTGGATGAACCTGCTTCCGCACTGGACGTGCTTACGCGGACGCAGATTCTTCGCTTGATTAAAGAGATCCAGCGAGGGAGGAACCTCACACTCATCTATATTTCACACGACATTTCGACGACGGCGGCTTTGTGTGATCGCGTTGCGGTTGTCCATCGGGGCTGGATCGTTGAGGAGGGCGTCATTGAAGATGTCCTCGCACATCCTCAGAATTCATACACGGAGCAGCTCTTGCGGTTGTCGGGAGTCACCACCGAGATCACCGACCGATAGAGCGAATTCTCCTCTCATGTTTCGGTGAAGTCCTGGAAACGTTCAGCCTCTTTGCTGTTGCTACCGACAAGATCCCACTTGGAAGAGCAATCAAGAGAACCCCAGCTTCTGCGCGCCTTGGGCCTCCCTGAAGGCCTGGCGATCCACATCAGTGCCATCATTGCCTCAGGCATCTTTGTCGTTCCGGCGACGATTGCCGGCCATCTCTCCTCCATGGGACCCATCCTCCTCGTGTGGACTTTTGGGGGAGTGTTGTCGCTCTTTGGAGCCCTCACGGTAGCGGAGCTGAGCTCCATGCTCCCGAAGGCGGGGGGACCGTACGTGTATCTCCGCGAGAGCTTCGGGCCTCTCTGGGGGTACTTGTTCAGCTGGAATCACTTCTTCATCAATACCGCAGGCTCCGTCGCGGCGATCGCGGTTGCGTTCGCGACATATCTCGGCTATTTTCTCCCCTCGATCGGGTCGGAAAATCCCCTTCTTGCCTATCACGCTACGATCTTCAGTCATCCTTTCGACGTGACGATCAAGGGCACCCAGCTTGTCGCTATGCTCGTCATCGCCGTCGCGACGGTCGTCAATGTGCGCGGAGTGCGGCTCGGCGGCTGGGTGACGAATATCTTCACGCTGGCAAAGGTCTCTGCGCTGCTGGCGTTAATCGCAGCGGTGTTTTTGTTGGGCAAGGCCAATTTCACAAACTTCTCCCCTTGGTGGCCTGACCACTGGACGAAAGGATTGACGTCGGCGTTCGGCCTTTCGATGATCTCCGCTCTCTGGGCGTACGAAGGGTGGGCAACCGTGACGATGTCGGCGGGCGAGATTAGAAAGCCTGAGAGGAACGTCCCGCTTTCCCTCCTCATTGGCACTGCCATCGTTATCTTGCTCTATCTCTCTGTGAACCTGGCGTATGCCTCGGTGATGCCGCTCGACAGGCTGGCTGGTTCACCCCGTATTGCAGTGGATGTTGCCGTTATCGTGCTCGGGCCGCTCGGAGCGTCGCTGATCACCGTAGGGATCCTCTGCTCGACGTTTGGCACCATCAACAACTCATTCCTGAGCGATGCTCGATCGATGTACGCGGCCGGCGCTGACCATACCTTTGCCCCGGGGTTCGGCAAGGTCCACCCCCGGTTCCGGACACCGTTTGTCACGATCGTCACGCTTGGAGTTTGGAGCATCCTGCTGACCATGAGCGGCACGTACGATCAGATTGCCGCCTACGTTGTCTTCGGATCTTGGGTGTTCTATGCGATGACGGCTTTGTCGGTAATCATCTTGAGGAGGAAGATGCCTGATCTCCCTCGTCCGTACAAGGCGTGGGGATACCCGTACGCCACGCTTCTTTTCGTGGCTGCGGCAGGCTGGTTTCTGTATAGCACATTGGTGGAAGACCCGCGGGATGCCATCATTGGAATCGTCCTGCTGCTCGTCTCGCTGCCGTTCTATCTGTATTGGACACGCAGGCGCAGCGGGGATCGCCGTCGGCAACCGCGAGATCCTGCTTTCTGAATACTGACTTCTGTCTCCTAACCAAGTATCAAAGACCTCCAGAGAAACCTGACAACCATGATTGAACCCCTGCGTCCATCGATCAAGCTGTTGAGCGACGCGCTGCTCGGGAAGATTGTTGGTGAAAGCTATCAGCTCCTGGAGCGGACCGGAGTTTTCGTCGAAAACCGTGAGGCAACGAGGCTTCTGCTCGAAGCGGGGGCAAAGGTCGATACCTCATCGGGGAGGGCGTTCATTTCGGCAAAGCTCATCGACGGCGCCCTGGCGACTGCTCCCAAGAAATTCACTCTCTACGATGCTCACGGAGAAAAGTCGTTCCTCGTCGCGGGTAACGACGTCCACTTCGACCCGGGTTCGGCAGGCCTGAGGTTGTTTGATCATCAAACGCAGTCTGAGCGGAAGGCGATCACGGCCGACCTCGTTCACTTCTCCAGTCTGGTCCAGCGGCTTGAACACTTTCACTTCCAGAGCACGGGCCTCATCAGCGGCGATGTCCCCGAGACAATTTCCGATTGTTATCGGCTCTTCATCGCGCTTCAGTACTGTTCTAAGCCAGTTGTCACGGGGCTCTTCGTCGTCGAAGGCTTCAGGCCGATGCTCGAGATGCTCGTTGCCGTCAGGGGGAGCGCGGCGAGCCTGAAGGAGCGCCCGCTGGCGATCTTCGATGCCTGTCCCTCGCCGCCGCTGAAGTGGAGCAACCTGACGGCCCAGAGCCTCATCGACTGTGCGCGCGCGGGCATCCCATCCGAGCTCGTTTCCATGCCCCTCACCGGCGCGACGGCGCCCGTGACGCTTGCCGGATCCCTCGTTCAGCTCACTGCGGAGAACCTCGCCGGCGTCGTGATCACCCAGTTGGCGATGCCCGGAGCTCCCGTCATCTTCGGCGGCTCCCCCTCCTGCTTCGATATGCGCACGGCCAACCCGCCAATGGGTGCGATCGAGACGATGATGATCGACTCGGCGTACAGTCAGATCGGGAAGTCCCTCGGCCTCCCGACGCACGCGTACATGGGTCTAAGCGACTCGAAATGCGTCGATGCGCAGGCAGGGCTCGAGTCGGGAATGGGCGCTCTTCTGGCGGCGCTTTCCGGGATCAACGTTGTCTCGGGGGGAGGGATGATGGACTACGAATCAGCCCAAAGCTTCGAGAAGCTGGTCATCGACAACGAAATCTGCGGCATGGCGTACCGTCTGATCGCTGGGATCAGCCAGCGTGATGAGCCGATCGCGCTGGACCTGTTCACCGGTTCGATGAATGAGATCGACTTCCTCACGCATCCCCATACGCTCCAATGGCACCAGGTTGAGCAGAGGTATCCCCGGGTCATCAACCGTGATGGTTACGGGGGGTGGGTTCAGTCCGGCAAGCCGTCCCTGGCGGACCGGGCTTCGCTGGAGGTTGAGAGGCTATTGGAAGAGGGGGAAGAGCCCATCCTCTCGGTGGACGTAAGGAGCGAGCTGAGGAAGATCATGGAGCGTCACGCCCGCAAGTTCGGTCTGGCAGACCTACCGGCACCCAAAGGTCATTGATTTTGGGGCTGTGGATCCACTTGTCACCCCGAATTTATTTCGGGGTCCAGTCCGCAGGTGCTTTAGCGTCACCTCATCGTTTGAATAGATTCCGAAACCCCGCACAAAAGCATCGCGCGGCAAGCCCCACAAACGGCGTCGGGGTAATCGAGTTCGGCATGACACGGAGTCTTTTTGGATGAGTTCCAGCCTTTGACACGGTGCTATGTTCAAGCCAGACTTCACACAAGAAGAGCGTGCCCTGATCCGGCGCCTCAACACGCCGGCGAAAGTGCAGGAGTTCCTGATCAAAGAAATAGTGTACGATAACCAGGATGAGCTGGATTCACTCGACGAGACCTGGCGGTCATTCAGGAGGGTCGTCCGGGAGAAGAAAGCTCACTGCTTCGAAGGTGCGCTGACGGCGGCCGCGATCCTATCGCAGCACAAGTATCCACCCCTGATCGTCTGCATGGAAGCGCGCGATATCGACCACATCCTGTTCGTCTATAAGCGTGGCGGCAAATGGGGCTCCGTGACGAAGTCACGCGACGACAACCTGCTGGGCAGGCCGCCGCGCTATCGGACGCTCCGGCACCTTGTGATGTCGTACTATCCCTTCTTCTACAACCTCCAGACGAACGACCTCACCGACATCACGCTGCGGGGGTACGCGGTGGTTGACCTTCGGAAGTTTGAGCAGGACTGGATCACGGCGGAGGAGGACCTCACGTTCATCGAGGACCACCTGTATCGCATACGATACCGGAAGCTGTTTCCGCGCAGCCGGGAGGACCGGTTCTATTTCTCGCCAAGGGAAGGGTGATGAAAATTGTGATGACCCCATTCCGGTGAGAATCTAAGGATTGGGGCGTTGATCAAGCTGCTCGATGTTCCGAAGGAGCTCCGCTCCTGAGGTTCGGTACGAGTCTCCATTCACCGTGACTCGGGCTGTTTGGGCCGCGCTTTCCTGCCTCAACTAGGTGAGTCTCGAAGGCATGATGCACTCGCCTGATTGATTTTCCCCCAATTTCTTATAACTTAAAACGAAGCACCGCGGTCGCCGATCGATTGACCACTCCCCACCAAGCGCGCGATTGAAAGCTGGTCAATCGCTATGACCGACCCAAGGGAGGTCTTCGATGTGGGCAGAGATTCTCGGCGGAGGTTTCAAGCCCCGGAGCAGTACGGGGAGGGGACGGCTCCACACATTACTCCCATTGCTCTGCTTATTCCTCTTTCTTCCTTTTTCCGGATGTGACCACACCAGTCAGCCTATCACAGGTACCTGGACGATCTCCGGTAAGACCTACCTGCTCGGTTCTGCCGACCCGCTTCCAGGTGTGAAGATCACGTGCGCCGAAAAGAGCACAACGTCCGGTCCGGACGGCTCGTATGAGTTCCGCGATATCCCGGAGGGAACACAGACCATCACCGCAGAAAAAGAGAACTGCGACGACTATTCATACTCCATTGAGGTCAATTCCGACAGAAAATTCTATATCTACTTGAGGCTCAAGACCGCCAGACTCTGGGGATATGTAACCAACGCCCTTGACGGCCCGATTGAGGGGGCGAAGGTAGAAATGACCGATTTCGCTGATTACACTGACGCCGCCGGAAGGTATGAACTGTCGACAGTGCCTCGGTCTATGGACACGCTTTTTGTGACTCACCCGGACTACAATTCGTATAAGACCGCTGTCTTCCCGGACAGCGCGGAGCGACAGGTCGATGTCGTTCTTACGAAGGGGCGCACGATTGAGGAATTCGTGACGGAAGATACATACGTGTACCAGTCCCAACCCAACGCAAGCTATGCAGCGTCCCAGTACCTGTATCTCAGCACGGCGAGCAGCACGGTCACAATTCAACAAAGGCACATCTACGTGAACTTCACGTTTCCCGAGCTGCTGAGGGATGAGCGCGTTTCTCTCCTTGAGGCTAACCTTCAACTGACGATTTATGGTCAGCCCCCCGCTACAAGCTACCGGACGTATGCTGTTGGATCATCTTGGACGGCTCCCACCCTGAGGTTTTCCAACCAGCCCCCGCTTGGAGCACTTCTGGCTTCAGGGTCAGTCGGCGGTGGGCTCGCCGGCTCGTCCTATTCCGTGCTCGGCACGGACGGCCTCAGGCGATTGCTTCAAGACTGGCGAGCGAAGCGGCCAATCTATGGGATTTCGATCCAAGGGGGCGCTGAGTATCCCGGGGTCATTGTCTTCTATTCTACTGAGGCATTTTCCTATCAGCCACGGCTGACGTTCAAGGTCCAATACTAAGCCTTCTTCTTCGAATGCGATTGCAGTCGATGAGTATGGATGCCGGTGTCCATCCTGAAGAAAAGTCCTTCCTACGAAAAGGCCTGTGCAGCGCGAGAAGGACAATGCTCACTCTGGGAAGATCGCTCTCAATGCTCCTTTTCCTTGGGATGACGTCCTCTGCCCAGCAACAATGGTTCTGGCAGAACCCGCTGCCGCAGGGGAACGGGCTCAGAGGGCTCTGTGCCGTCGACGCGAATCTGTTCTATGCTGTTGGGGATTTCGGATCCATCCTGAAGACGACCGACGGAGGATCAACCTGGGTCCTTCAGCAAACGGGAACGGCGATCAATCTCAGAGGGGTATGGTTCACCGACGGGAGCACCGGAGTTGCGGTGGGGGACTCGGGGACTGTCCTACGGACCACAAATGGCGGTGTGAGCTGGACAAGGACAAGCCAGACGTTCGATCCCGGGATCACGTTCCGCGCAGTTTGCTTCACTAGCGCGACGACAGGGTTCGCTGTGGGCTCTCCCGGCGCCATCTACCGTACCACGAATGGAGGGAGCACCTGGAACCAGCAATTTGTGACACAGGGGATTTCCATCAATGCAATCTCCTTTGCGGATGCCAACAATGGTGCGTTCGTGGGATCAACCGGCAAGGTCTACTACACAACGAACGGTGGCTCTAGTTGGACACACGAGAACAGCGGAATCGAGGGAGTTGGCGCACCTCAGCTGCTCGGGGTTTGGTTCACCGATGCGAACAACGGTACGGCCGTTGGGGAAAACGGGATAATCCTGCATACGACGAACGCTGGCAGCACCTGGACCGCGCAATCGAGTGGTACATCGTTCAACTTGAACGCCGTCCATTCTCTGGATGCCAACACAGGGACCGTCGTAGGCGATGCCGGGATGGTTCTTCACACGACGGATGGCGGTGCGACCTGGTTCCAGCAGACCAGCGGTTTGACATCGTGGTTCTCTGCTGTGCGGCTAACAAGCGCATCCACAGGAATCGTCGTTGGATCGAATGGCGTTGTGTACCGGACGGTGGATGGTGGGTTAAGCTGGACGCCTCAAACGCCCGGCCCGAGAACGCCGCTCTACTCAGTGGCGTTTGCCAACGCAACGACCGGGGTGGCCGTAGGGTATGGAGGGCTGATCGTACGGACGACCGATGGTGGCGGGACGTGGTTCCTCGTCTCGAGCCCGACAACGTGGAGCCTTTGGGGCGTCGCGTTTGCCGATCAGGCTACCGGGACTGCAGTGGGGGAGCATAGCACGATCCTTCGGACCACCGATGCCGGCGCAAGCTGGATCGATCAATCGGTCCACTCGGAGAGAGAAAATCTCTGGTCCTATGCCGTCTCGTTCGGCAGTCCGACGAAAGGAATTGTCACTGCGAAACTGGATACAGTGCTGAGCATTGATCCACCAGCTGTGGATACGTGGAGCATGGTCCTTTGGACGTCGGACGGGGGAGCTTCCTGGACTCGGCAGAGGCTCGCCTGGAAATTGAAGTCTTTCTATGGAGTAAGCCTCGCGGATTCAGTCACGGCGACCGCTGTCGGCGATAGCGGGATGATCATTCGTACGACCGACGGCGGGAAGGGATGGGTCGCACAGAACGGAATATGGGATCCGGAGAACTACATGGTGCCGGTCACAATGGTGCGGCTGCTCGGCGTCTCGTTTACCGATCTCAACAGGGGACTTGCCATCGGGGACTCCGGGATGATCCTCGGCACGTCCGATGGGGGCACAACCTGGGCTATTCGACCGAGCGGCACGACGAGGCAGCTCAACAGTGTTCAGATGCTCGATTCCCTCAACGCTATTGCCGTTGGAGACAGCGCAACAATCCTTCGCACGATGGACGGCGGGGCAAGCTGGATCGCTCAGCCGATTCGGACGCTGAACCATCTGCACGCGCTCTCGTTCACTGCAGCTGACAGGGCGACGATCGTCGGCGAAGGGGGTGCCATCTTCGGTACGACGCCGGGCGGAATTCCCGTGAGCGTAGAGGAGAATGATGGATTCTCAACGCCGCTCGATTTTGGTCTCCTGCAGAACTATCCAAACCCGTTTAATTCGTGGACAGCGATCAGCTTTCAACTGTCAGCCGTCAGCTCGGTGAAGCTCGAGGTGTTTGATGTTCTGGGCAGGAAGGTAGCGACCCTTGTGGACGAAGTACGTCCGCCTGGAAGGTACATCGTCCGCTGGGATGCAGCGAACGTGGCGAGCGGTGTGTATTTCTACAGGCTCCAGGCCGGCGAATCGGAAGGTTTGATCCAGACAAAGAAGGCGTTGTTGTTGAGGTAAGTGTTGCCGCGCGAAACTCAAACGAAGAGCTCTCCAAAATCGGCCGGGAGGTGCCGGTGACAAAGCGAGTCTCTCTTTTCATCATACTGTCCGCCCTCTTCTCCGTCGTTGCCGTCGCGCAGCTCTTGCCGACGCAGCATCGCGGGGCCGTCACGAATGACATCCCTCCCAGCGAACAGATTCAAGAAATGGTCGGCCAGGTCTTGAAGGATAGCCTCTTCACCCGTATCCGGAAGCTGGAGAGCTACGGGACGCGCTATGAGTACTCGCCCCAGAGAGATTCTGCAGCAACGTACATCTTCAATACGCTCAAGAGCTGGGGCTTCACTCCGGAATCCGATCTCTTCACTTACAGCCTGGCAGATTTCCGCGCGCTCGATATGGTCGGCCAAAACACCGGCTGGGTCCTCGGAGAAGACACCAGAGATGGGCAAGATTTCGTGCTGCACACCGGAGACGGAGGAAGGACATGGGTTCTGCAGCCCACGCCGCAGGCTTCAAATCTATCGGCGATCGATTTCGTGAGTGCCGATACAGGCTGGATCGTGGGTTCGGCAGGAGGGATCTTCAAGACCACCGATGGCGGCGCGTCCTGGCAGAAGCAGACATCAGGGGCAACGACGCTGCTGCTTGATGTCGGCTTCGCCGACGTGCAACTCGGCATCGCCGTCGGCTACGGCGGCACGATTCTGCGGACAACCGATGGGGGATCGACGTGGAATCCCGCAAATTCACTTGGAGCGACCAGCCTGAGGAAATGCGAGATCCTCAGTCCAGAACAAGCCTGGGCGGTCGGCAGCGGTGGGGCAATCCTCCACTCACACGATGGCGGCGCGACGTGGGTTAGACAAACCTCCGGTGTGAGCACCAACCTCGCCTCTGTGGATTTTGTCGATTCACTCCACGGCTGGGTCGTCGGATCGATGGCTACCGTACTCAAGACCACCGACGGTGGTGAAACGTGGTCGACCGTATCCCTGCCGCCGGAGGTCCGAAGGGACCTGGATGTGAAGGAGGTCGATCTCGTCGCACTCAGCCCGCTCTCGGTTCTCATCGTCTCTGTCAGTGAGATTTGGAAGACAGACGATGGAGGGATGAGTTGGAAGGGGATGGCGAACCTGGGGAGCAATCACCTCAAAGGGCTGGGAGGAGGGTCTCTCTTGACGTATGGCGGTCCCGCTGGAATCTCCAAAAGCACCGACGGTGGCGCAAGTTGGAGGGCGTGGGACCAGAACATTCCCCGGTCACTGTATGCCACCTCGCGGAATTGCGTCGCAACAATTCCCGGTTCAATTACCCCCGAGAAGGAGTACCTCATCGTCGCGCATTATGACGGGCCGCTCGGCAACACCCCCGGAGCCGACGACAACGCGAGCGGCACGGCAGCCGCGCTGGAAGTGATGCGCATCCTGAAGAACTACAGGTTTGAATCGACCATCCGGTTTATTGCGACATCTGGTGAGGAAACCGGCCTCCTTGGAAGCCGTCACTATGTTGCACTGGCGAAGGCACAGGGAAGGGATATCCGGCTTGCCGTCAACCTCGATATGATCGGGTATCCCGTAAGATCGGACACGACGCGAATCGTCGCTGGATCGTACAAAAACGTGTCACCATATCTGGATTCTGTCCTTGCCTACAACACTCGCTATGAGATCGGCTTGAGGATCGATCCCTACATCGATTCGACCGGCGAAGGAGATTCCTATTCGTTTGCCTTTGGCGGGTACGGGGCTCTTCATCTCTCGGAGGGGACGCCGCAAGAGATTCTCGATGGAAATCCGTATCGCTTCAAGCCCACCGATACGTCCGACAAGCTGAACCGGAGCATGGTGGAGCGAACGACACAGCTTGCCCTGATCATCGCTGCCGAGCTCGCGACCCCCGTTCGCATGCCGCAGAAGCCGTGGGTCTGGCTGGCCCCCTACCAGCGCTGGCGCGATCTCAGGGCTCTCTCGATCGTCGATGCCAATACGGCGTTCGTGGCAGGAGATGTCGGCACAGTCCTCAAGACGACGGACGGCGGCCATACATGGATCCCGCTGCTGCTCGGAAGCCCTGCGACCTTTCGGGGGGTATGGTTTACGGATGCGAACAGGGGGATCCTCGTTGGCGATGCGGGAGCAGTCGTGCGAACGGTCGACGGCGGGGCGACCTGGACCGGTCAGACGATCGATGGGGCCGCCACGTTCCGCGCAATCTGCTTCACGGATCGCAACACGGGGACCGTTGTGGGTTCTCCCGGAGCGATCTACCATACAACGAACGGCGGCAACACTTGGACTCAGAAGGTCGCCACGCCGGGGATCGATGTCAGCGCGATCGCTTTCTCCGATAGGAATACCGGAATCTTCGTAGGGTCACGAGGGACCATCTATCGCACCACGGACGGCGGCTCGAAATGGGTCCGCCAGGTGAGCGGCATTGAAGAGCTCGGCGCGCCGGAGCTCCTCGGCGTTTGCTCAACCGGCGCGAATACCTGGATTGCCGTCGGCGAGTACGGGACCATCCTTCGCAGCACGGACGGGGGCATCACCTGGGCTCCGCAGCAGAGCGGAACGAGATTTCACTTGAATGCAGTTCAGTTTGCCGATGCGAACAACGGAATCGCTGTCGGAGACGCCGGCGTGATCCTTGCTACGGCCGACGGAGGGAGGACCTGGAGTGAGCGATCGATCGGTTTGGCCTCGTGGTTCTCGGCGCTGCGCTTTGTCAACGCGACCACCGGCTTCGTCGTAGGCTCTGATGGAATGCTCATTCGGACCACCGACGGTGGAACCACTTGGGCAGGTCAGATCGGGGGACCGAGGGTGCCGCTCTATGGGGTCCGTTTCGTCAATCCTTTGACGGGGATTGCGGTCGGGTATGAGGGTGTGGTTTTTCGCACCATTGACGGCGGCACCACATGGGAAGCCCAGCCGAGCGGAACGACCAACCATCTGCGAGCGGTCGATTTCCCCGAGCCAAGCACGGGAATCGCTGTCGGCGATTTCGGCACGATTCGCCGGACGACCAACGGGGGCGCGAGCTGGAGCGATCTCTCCATCCCACCGACGTCGACGACGAACCTCGCGCTCTCGGGTGTTGAGTTTGCAGATCCAACAACGGGACTTGTTGTTGGGAGGATTGACAGCTCGCTTGGCCCCGGGATCATGCTGACAAGAAGCGCTGTCCTCCGTACGACCGATGGCGGGCAGAACTGGGTTCGTGTCTCCGCGCCGTGGGATCGGGGGCTTCTGGCAGTTTGCTTTGGAGGGCTGAGCACTGCGACGGCGGTTGGCGAGGGGGGCGTCATCATCCGCTCGACGGACAGAGGACTCCACTGGGTTGCGCAAGCCGGGATACCGGATCCTGAGACCGGGCTGGTGTCGGGCCCAACGGAGCGGTTGAACGGCGTTTCGTTCGCGGGTCCGGAGAGAGGTATTGCCGTGGGGGATAACGGAACGATACTTCGGACGTTGGATGGCGGCTACACATGGACAGTCCAGCCGTCTGGCACGACGTGGAACCTGTACGGTGTGTCATCGGTCAACGGGGTCAATGCGGTCGCAGTGGGGAACGTCGGCACGATCCTCACGACGAGCGACGGCGGGACCACGTGGGGTGCGGCGACCCTCGCGTTGACGAACAACCTTTACGCTGTGCATTTTCTTGATGTTGACAGGGGGACGATCGTCGGAGACAAGGGGGTGGTACTTCGGACGGCCCTTGCGAGCATACCGACGAGCGCGCCGGGGAACGAGGCAGTCTCGGTGCCGGAGGATTTCTCTCTTTCTCAAAACTATCCGAACCCGTTTAACGGGATGACGAATTTCGAATTTCGGATTGCCGATCGCGGATTTGTAAGCGTGAAGGTGTTTGACATCCTGGGGCGGCAAGTGGCGACACTGGTGGATGGCGAGAAGCTGCCCGGAGTGTATCGAGTGCAGTGGAACGCGGCAAATTCCGCCAGCGGCGTCTATTTTTGCAGGATGCACGCTGGGCGCTTTGTGCAGACGAGGAAAGTACTGTTGCTGAGATGACTCTGGGTCTTGACCCCCCCCCCCCGCAAAAATGTATATTTAAAGCAACGGGAGTTGCGCCGATCGCACGGGAATCTTTCCACTCTCGTTTCTCTCGACTGTTCGTCTGCTCTCCGACAGTTCTCTAAACTGTGCTGGGCTCGACAGCCAGACCCACGGGGTTGATGGGAGAAGGGATCGTGGCTCATGGCGTTCACCAAGATACTCATCGACCCTCAATGAGACCAATTTATAGAGACTGGCTGCAAAGAGAGGGGATGTCGCATGAAAAAGATCTGTTCACTCTGCACATGTCTCATACTTTTCTCCACCCTCAGCAGCACCGCTCAAACGAGCTTCTGGCAGCAACTGGGGCCTTACGGAGGTATAGTTAACGCTCTCGCGATCAATTCAAATGGTCACATTTTTGCGGGGACAAGTGGTGGGGGTATCTTCCGTTCGACAGATGATGGTTTAAGCTGGAGTGCTGTCAATACGGGACTGACAAATACTTCCGTCCAAGCCCTTGCCATCAATTCGACAAGTGGAAACATCTTTGCCGGAAGTTACGGTGGTGGAGTCTTCCGTTCGACGAATGGCGGGGGAAGCTGGAGCAATGTGGGCTTGACGGGTGCTGCTCTCTATGCGCAGGCCCTTGCTGTCAATTCTAACGGGCTGATTCTCGTGGGCACAGGTAGCGGAGTCTTCCGATCGACGGATAATGGCGGAAGTTGGAGTGCGAGCAATACGGGGCTGACGAATACTTCAGTCCACGGCTTTGCTGTCAATTCCAGCGGGCAGATTTTTGCCGGCACAGGTGGCGGAGGGGTCTTCCGGTCAACGGACAATGGAGCGAGTTGGAGCGCTGTCAATACGGGGTTGACGGCCACTTCCCCTGTCTTTGCCTTGGCTATGAATTCAAGTGGACAGATTTTTGCTGGGACTTACGGCGGCGGGGTCTTCCGTTCGACCGATAACGGTGGGAATTGGAGCGCTGTCAGCGAGGGATTGATGAATACTTTTGTTGTAGCCGTCGCTGTTAATTCTGGTGGACAGATCTTTGCGGGCACAAATGGGGGAGGGGTCTTCTGCTCGACGGATAATGGTGCAACCTGGAGCGCCGCCAATGCGGGGCTGACGAACACTTTTGTGCAAGCCCTCGCGATCAGCTCAAGTGGACATATTTTTGCCGGCACTCTTGGTGCAGGCGTCTTCCGCTCGACAGACAACGGAGGAAACTGGGGTGGGGTCTATACGGGCTTCACGGCTGCTTCTGTGGATGCCGTCGCGGTCAATTCACTTGGACACATTTTCGCTGGCGCTGCTGGCGAAGGTGCATTCCGGTCAACGGATAACGGGGAAACCTGGGACGCGATCAACACGGGCTTGCCAGGCAACGATATCGAGGCTTTTGCTGTCAAAGCGAGTGGAGAAATCTTTGCCGGGACCCATGGTGGCGGGATCTTTCGCTCCACAGACAACGGAGAAAGTTGGGGTGCTGTCAACGCTGGATTGACCGATATCTATGTCCAAGCGCTTGTGATCGATTCAAGTGGGCAGATCTTCGCCGGGACCTTTCGTGGAGGAGCCTTCCGGTCGACGGACAACGGGGAGAACTGGATCGCTGTTAATACGGGGTTGACGAACAACTCCGTCCGATGCTTTGCGATCAATTCCAGTGGGGAGATCTTTGCAGGTACAGGTGGACAGGCTGTCTTTCGCTCGACAGATAATGGCACTACCTGGTCGGGAAGCTATACAGGTATGCCGGCGAATGCTTCCGTTTCGGCTCTTGCCATCAATTCAAACGGAGATATTCTTGCGGGCGCAAATGGAATTTACCGCTCAACAGATAATGGAAGAAACTGGTTTGCAGCCAATACGGGTTTGGCGCTTTTCCCTATTATCCGTGCCTTTGCCATCAATTCGAGTGGAGACCTCTTTGTCGGCACAAGTGCGGGGGTATTCCGCTGGATGGATAGCGGAGCGAAATGGATCGCCCTCAATACGGGGCTGACAGCTACTGATGTCTATGCTCTTGCGATCAATTCAAACGGAGAGATCTTCGCCGGGACGAACGGCGGCGGGGTCTTTCGCAGCGCCGCGACCACGTTTGTGGTGGAAAATGCCGGCGAGGTACCTGCATCGTTCTCACTGACGCAGAATTATCCCAACCCCTTTAATGGATCGACAGCGATCAGCTTTCAGCTCTCAGCAATCAGCTTGGTGAAGCTTGAGGTGTTTGACGTTCTCGGAAGGAAAGTGGCCACCCTCGTAAACGACATGCGTCCGGCAGGGTCATACACTGTTCGATGGGAGGCACCGGGTCTTCCGAGCGGCGTGTATATCTATAGGATGCAAGCGGGAAAATTTGCCCAGTCTAGGAAATTGATCCTGGTCAGGTAGGGCGACGCGAAACCCAGATCTAAGCTTGTTTCTGGATTCCGGCTCTTCGCTTCGCTCGGCCGGAATGACATTGGACGATTTTTCAGTACTCTGCGATCAAACAAATTGTGACCGATGCTCGTCAGGGTATCCCTCATATCTATCCTTTGCATCTTCCTTTTCTTCGCCGGCTGCAGCAAATTGACTGAGCCGGGGAGCGGGGGATGGACCGTCTCGGGCAAGACGTATCTGCTCGGCTCAGCGGACCCGATCTCGGGTGTGGTCGTCAACTGTGCCGGATTGAGTACCACCTCCCGTGGTGACGGTTCGTATGAACTCCACGGTGTACCGGCAGGAAAACAACTCATTACCGCGGAGATGGTGAACTGCGATCGCTACTCGGACACGATCGACGTGAAGTCCGATATGAAACGTTACATCTACCTCACCCTGAGGACCACGAGGCTCTGGGGGTACGTCACGAATGCCGTCGATGGTCCGATCGCGGGTGCCGCGGTGAGAATGCAGGGGAACGGGGTGAACACCGATGCCTCGGGGCGCTACGAATTGCCGCCGGTGACGGGTGCGTCTGACACGCTCTTTGTGACACACGCCCTTTATATGCCGTTCAAGATGGTCGTCCCTTTGGATTCCTCGGTGAAACGCCTTGACGTCTCGCTCACCCGACAACGGGTCATCCAGGTGAAGGTCACAGAGGACGCGTATGTGGATGAAAGCCGTCCTGATGCCAACTTCGGGGCTTCATCGACCCTGCTCCTCAGCACGAACCCCTCGGGTCAGTCCGGATATCAAAAACACATCTACCTGAAGGTTGACCTTCCGGAGATCCTGCGAAACGAGGACGTGAGAATTCTTGACGCTTCTCTTCAGTTGATGATGTCTTCCCCGACTCCGGCGATCAGTGTCCAGACTTACTCCGTCGCCGCATCCTGGACGGCGGCGAGCATCACGTACAACACACAACCTGCACGAGGAGCTCTGCTCGGTACTGAAACGATCGGGAATGGATTTATGGGACGATATTGGTCGATTCTCACGACATCCGGAATCAGCCAACTTATTGCCGACTGGAGGGCGAACCGGCCGATGTATGGGGTGGTGGTTCAAGGCGGCCCATCGGGTGCGACGCCCGCGAGCTTCTATTCAAGCGAGTTGTCCGGGGGAGCGCCAAAGCTGACGATCCAGGTGCAATACTAGGGTCGTGCCTCGGAAGAACCTTGAATTATTCATGAAGAAAGCACACACCCCTCGCTCCCCTCTCGCCCCCCACTTGCCTGTCACGAGAGGGGATGTAGGGGTGTGTGTTTTGCTCTTTTCTTGAGCGCCTCTGGGTCACACGTTCAGGGCCAGCGATTTGTATGCGACGAAAATGGCTTATAAGACCCCCTTTGCTTCTGCTCGTTGTTGTTTCCCTGGCTGCGTTCGCACTTCTTGTCACCGATGCGTATGCGCAGGTATCCTGGTCTACATGGTACTGGCAAAACCCTCTTCCCCAGGGCAACGGCCTGAGAGCCCTTGCCGTTGTGGACGAGAATATTATGTACGCCGTCGGAGGCGCG
>Ga0315268_10001791_pt1 | contig 24692 bp, 17 predicted proteins | sample C1_top_MG_FD_204535 | JGI IMG/M metagenome (GOLD analysis project Ga0315268, IMG submission 204535) | Sediment microbial communities from Yellowstone Lake, YNP, Wyoming, USA - C1_top | ecosystem: Environmental > Aquatic > Freshwater > Lake > Sediment | place: USA: Wyoming | collected 2017-08-01
GCAGCGTCGTGTTGGTCTCGAGATTCAGGAGCGATTGATCCTTGAACAGCAGGTTGGTCTGGATCACGACCTCGTCGGTCACGGGGAACACGCAGATCAGCGAGCCGCGGATATCGGCGCTGTAGACGAGGGTGTCCTTGTCCGGGTCGGGCTTCTTCATGGCGCAGCTCGTGTAATACCACTTGAGCCTGGGCATGGGGCGATTGGTCTTCTTGTCAACCAGCGACTGCTCGATCGGAATGCGCTTCGTGCCGCCAGCGCCGCCGGGCAGCTCGAGGAAGATCTTCAGCTCGGGACCGGTGGCGGGCTCGGTCTCGGTCGCCTGTTTGCCGGGCTTCAGGCCGAAGCTCTCCAGCGCCTTGGCCACTTCGCTGGGCTTAACGTCAAAGGTGACAACGGTTTCATGCGCCTTCTGTCCGCGCGGATGCGGCCAGCAGGCGATGACCTCGATCGGGTAGATCTCGTTGAGGTAGTCGAGCTTGCGCGGGGCGATTTTGCAGGGAATGACGATTGTCTTCTTCGCGGCGTCGACAACGATCGGCTCGGCGGGCTGTGACGCCGGCGCAGCGGCGGACGCCAAGCCGGCAAGCGCCAGGACAAGCGGGAGGCTTAATCGAACGATCATAGCTTCACCTCAGTACGTACGGTTTTGCGTGAATGCGAATGTCATGCAACAGGTCCGCGGTGCGGACCCTACTGACCTATACATACCACGACCGTTTTGGTTTGATTCGGTCCCGACTCAAGATTGCACGTGGCGACGTACAGCTTGCCGCCGGCCAGCGCGGGCGAGCCGAAAACCATCCCCGGCGCCTTCACGGCCGGATCGCTGGCAAGGTTCAGCTTCCAGAGTTCCTTGCCTTCAGCCGAGACAGCATGCACCACGGCCCTGAGATCTGCGACGTAGACCACGTTCCCACCGACGGCGCATCCCGCGAAGAACGGCGCTTCGGCATCAAACGCCCATTTCTCCTGGCCGTCGGCGATCGCAAAGGCCCTCACCTTGCCGTCGGTGGCGGTGAAGATGGCCAGATTGCCTGCGGCTGTCACCGGGGAAACGACACCGCCTGCGACATCTTTCTTCCAGATGATCTTGCCGGTGTCGAGGCTGATCGCGGCGACCTGGCCTTTGCCCTGCGGGATGACCTTCGGATCGAAACGGATGCTGCTGCATCCCACGAGCACCGTCTTGCCGATCACGCTGGGCCCGGCCCAGGGGTTCAGATCGAGCGGACATCGCCACTTCACGTTCCCGGTCTTGGCATCCAGGCAAAACAAAGCGCGATCGCCGGCGAAGTTGTCGGCCGCGTCGAGCTTAGCGGAGGCGACCAGCACATTTCCTTCGACGACCGCGACGGCCGCGTCGACGTGCCACAGGTTCTGTCCCGCCTGCCATAGCTTGATGGGGGCGGGCTTGGGCAGATCGTTCTCACTGGGAGGTATGGCGAAATCCGGGTCCTTTTTCCTGTCGGCCTCGTACCTGGCCATCAACTGCTTCCATCTGGCTTCGATTGCTGCCTGGATGGCCGCCGAATCCTGCTCTTTTCCGTCGAGGGTGACCCTGTTGAGATCGACGCAGAGCACACCGGCGGCGCCGCCGCCGATGTAGACCCTGCCGTCGGCGATGGCGGGCGAGCCTTCCAGGTGAACCAGCGCGCCGGGGGCGGGGAGCTGCCACAGGGGCGTGCCGTTGTCGGCCTTGAGGCAATAGAGCGTTGCGCCATCGGTCTGGTGCATGCCGTCGCCGAACACAAGCCGCCCCTCGGCGACGGCGGGGGCGCAGACGACCGGCAGCTTCAGGTACGGCGGCTTCTTGGCCCACAGCTCGCGCGGCGCGGCGGCGGGAGCGAGCGAAAGCGCATAGAACTCGCCCGTGCCCATTCCGGCCAGCCCCGACACATACAGCGCCTCTCCTATGACCGGCGAGGCTATGAAGTGGTCCTGTGATTCGTATACCCAGAGCACCCTGGGCGCGCCGGGGACGGGTCTGTCGTCGATGCAGCCCGTGCGCTGCGGGTTGAAGCGATTCGTGAGCCAGTCGGCGTTCGCCGCCGTGCCCGCCTGGCCGAGCAACGCGGCGCAGGTCAGCAGAAGCGAACTGAACTTCATTTGGGTCCTCGAGTTTCCACCTGATGACAAATCACTTGGGCGGCGCCGAAACGGGGGGCGCATAGGCGGGGCGGCCCGGTATGGCCACCGGCTGTCCCGCCGCCGGCGAAGCAGGGCCGGCCGGGGCGCGGCTGGCCGACAGCAGGGCGGTTGAATCCTGCCCCTCGTTGAGCATCAGCAGGTCGGGCACGCCGTCCTTGTTCACGTCGCGGGCCACGAGCATCCTCGTGTTGAAGATGTGGTGGTCCAGCCCGATCTCGTCGGTTGCATCGACAAACGAGCCGTCGCCCTTGTTGCGGAAATAGTGGTTGGGCCCGCGCAGGCAGCCGACGAACAGATCGAGCTTGCCCTTGCCGCTGAAATCGGCCAGGGCGACGCTCGTGGCGTTCTCATTGAACTTGGCAACCTCGCCGCAGTTGACGGTGATGTCCGCGAAATGCCCCGAGCCGTCGTTGCGCAGAAGCGTCAGCCCTCGCGGATGCGGGATGGCCAGGTGCATCTTGCGGTCGCCGAGGAAATCGCCAAAGGCGGGCGTAACGCGCGGGGATTGCAGCGCGATTCCGCTGTCCCTGGATTCGACAAAGCCTTGAGGCGTGTTGAACACCAGCACGCCGGTGCCCGCGACGTAGAGGAAATCGGGCCGGCCGTCGCCGTTGACGTCGGCGACGATGAGGCCATCGCCCTTCACGGTGCTGCCGATGCCATTGACGCCGAGCCCGACGCGATCGGACAGATCCTCAAACGCCAGATTGGCCAGCGAGGGCTGCGCGCCGGCGGGAACGGGGGGCTGGGGACCCTTGTTGCGGAAGAGGCGCAGCCCGAGAAAGCCGTTGGCGACGAGGATATCGGGCTTGCCGTCGCCGTCATAGTCCATCCAGGCCGCGGCGCGGAGGTTGTAGTACGGCAGTTGCGGCAGCAGCGCGCTGTCGTCACGGAACTTGCCGCCTTCGTTGGTGAACAGCTTCAACCCGGCAGGGGAGGCCAGCAGCAGATCGATCTTTCCGTCACTATTCCAGTCGCCCCAGGCCGCGCCGCGCGCGCCGCCGGCGTAGTTCAGCGGCACCTCGTCGAAGGTGTTTCCCGCGTTCTGGAGGAGCAGGACGCGATTCTCACTCCAGAGGCAGAGATCCGCCTGGCCATCGCCGTTCATGTCGGCCACCGCAATGCCGCCCAGGCCGCTCTCCAATCGCCCGATGCTTCCCATCAGGGCAAAGCCGGGCATGTTGCTGATCTTGCGGAACTCGTCATTGCCCCAGCCGGCAAAGTCGCGCTTCTGGTCGTAGTCCTGGATCTGCATGCTGGCCTTCATGCGCTGCATCTTGGCGGTGCGAAGCTGCAGGGCGTTCTTGTCGCCATCCACCATGCAGGGCACGGTGACCTGCTGTCCAGCCAGCATCGCCTGGACGATGGGCACCAGCTTCTCGGGTTTGCCGCAGTAAGTGCGCAGCAGGTAGGGCTCGCCGTGCACCAGCGTCCACCATTCGCCGGCGGGATAGGTCTGATACCAGTAGTTGTCGATGCAGGTCTCGGAGGCCGAGCCGTTGTGGAAGACAACGGCCACTTTGCCCGGCTGGGCGTAGGCCATGATGAACTGCCATTCGCGGGGGTTGAAGCCGCCCTTGCCGATGTTGTGTTTGATCTGCGGCGTGGGGTGCTTGCCCTTGATGTCAGCAAGCTTTTGATAAATGATCAGGTTGCGCTCATTGTCCACCTTCTCCACCTTCACAAGCACGATGTTGGTGGCCTCAAGGATGACGCGCCCAAGCGCATAGGGGGCCTCGATGTACGCCCTGGCGGCCGTCGAGGCCAGGAGCGTCAGGATCGCAACAGCCAGCAGTGTTGTTGTTCGACTTCGCATCATTTTCCTTTCCCTGGATGCGCAACTCATCACAAATGCGCGACTTCCATGCCTTGCGTTACTTGATCGACACGAGCAGTTTCTGGGCCTGCTCGTTCCATCGGCCCGATGGATAATCCTTGATGACTCTTTGCAGCAGCTTCCGAGCTTCATCCTTCTGCTGTAGCTCGACTTGTGCCTTTGCCGCTTCACATAGCGAACTGGCCGTCAACTCGGGGTAGTCATATGCATACGCCACAGCGAGAAAAGCGTTGAGGGCGTCTTTTGGCCGCTTCTGCTCGACTCGGCACAGGCCGATCTGGAACTGGGCTTTGGCGGCCAACTCGCTGCCGGTGCGATTGATGACCTCAGTATAGGCATTCACCGCGTTGTCGTAGTTCTTGAGGTTCTGCCAGGCCAGAGCGACGCCATAGCGTGCTTCGTTGACCCAGGGGCTGTAGGGGAAGCGCTGCACGACGGCCTCGAGGCTCTGGCGACTGGCTTCCCATTGGCCGAGCCGGGCATAGGCATGTCCCAGGCGGAGAACCGCGCGGTCGCTGATCATCGTCGCCGAACGGAAGACATCGTTGTCGCGGAAGGGCAAGAGATGCTGGATCGCGGCGGCCCAGTCCTGCATCAGCACCGCGCACTCGCCGAGGCCATACTTGGCGTGCACGGCCTGTGGGCTGCGGGGGTTCTGAAGGATCGCGTTGAACTGCCGGGCAGCGGCCTTCGCATCGCCCTTGCCCAGCATGCATCCGCCGAATCTCAGGCGGATCCGATCCAGCAGTTCGGGCGGCGGATCGGCTTCGAGGCATTGCTTGAGCATCGTGATCGCGGGGTCGTACTCCTCGCGCCGCGCAAGGTGATCGGCCAGCTCAAATCGCGCATCGTTCACCAGTGGGGCATCGCTGCCGGAAGCGATGATCGCCTGGTATTGCTGACGCATCTTCTGCTCACCGGGCTGGAGCGGGATGGCGGTCAGGGGGACTTCCGCCGCGCGCACCGCCAGAACGCTGGCGGTCGGGGGCTGCGGGTCGTTCACGCCCATCCGCTGCTGTTGTTTGCGGGTGCCATCCAGCACGAGCTTCTCGCGGGCCGCCTCGATCTCCGCCTCGCCCAGCATGCGATTGATCCACGCGGACTCATAGATCATCCGCAGTCGCAGATTCGCCAGGTTCGGCTTTTCGCTGAACTGCTGGGTCTGGGCGGCCAGATAATCCGCCGCCTCGCGGAGGCTGGCGTAGGCCTGGTCGATGGTCGCGCGGGCACTTTGAACGGCGTCCTTGTTCGAGCCGGCGTTGATCAGCGCCTTGCGCCCGGTCTCGAGTTTGACCAGCGCCTCGTCTTTCTTCGTCTGGGCGCTGCGCCAGACTGCCTCGGCGCCCTCGGCGGTGCCGGCGAAGCGCTGCGCAATGGCCTCGAAGGCCGCGCGCGCTTCGGCCGACTTGCCCGAGTCCTTGAGCGCCATCGCATGGGCGAAATGGAGCATCGGCACCCACTGCTTGCGGGCCGGATCGTTGCTGAGGGCGGTCTCGTACTGAGAACGGACCTGCGCCAGCAGCGTCACGGCCTCGGCGGGCTTGCGCGCCCGCAGGTAGTCGCCGTAGCGGATCAGCGCCAGCGGCGCCAGCGGCGATTTGCGCAGCGGATCAGTCTGAAACCGGCTGAGTTCGCTGGCCGCTGTCGCGAAGTCGCCCAGCTCGGCAAGGCACTTGGCATCTTCAAACAATGCGACCGCCAGGGACGGGTGCTGCGGATATCTTTGCAGGAACGTCACGTATGCCTGCCGCGCCTTGCCAATCGCCTTGCGATTCTCGGTCTGGTCGGCCGTGAGGCCCGCAATGCGCTGCAGGCAATAGCCTAGCTTGATCAGCGCGTCGGGCGCTTGGGGCAGGGGATTGCCTTCCTGGGCGGCAATGAACGCCGCCAGCATGTCGGACGCCTCGGTGTAGGCCTGGATGAGCTTCGCCACTGAAAGCGCATCATCGCCCGCCTCGGGGAGCGTGCGCAGGCCGCAATCGGCGATGAGGTACGAGACGCTGGCCAGATCTCCGGTGCGGTCCGGCGCAGGCACGAGCTTCAGCGTCTTCATGGCTTCGGGGTATTGGCCGAGGTGGTAATACGCCGTGCCCATCCCTTGGCGCGCGAGGTTGGTGAAGGCCGAGTCGGGGTACTTCTCGAGCAGTCCCTGGTATCGCTTCAGAGCTTCGCCGTAAAGCTGCTTGCTCTGTTCGGGCTGAGCGTGCATCGTGCCGGCGAGCAGGTAAGCATCCTCGGCATACCGGAACAGAATCTCGGGCAGCCGAGCGCTCTTGGTGAACTTCTGGAGAAACTGCCTGCACGCCTCCTCGGATTCGTGGTATTGGCCTGCCAACTGCAGCGCAACGGCGAGGCGTTCGGTGGCGGTTTCGGCGAGCTCGCCGGATGCCCCTTCGTTGAGCATGCGCTGGTAGGTGGCGGCGGCTTCCTTGTGCTGGTTCACAGCCTGCTGAGCGTTGCCGAGCTCCAGCATCTCCTCGAATCGCCGGACCTTGACGGCCGGATCGGTGGCGGACATCTGCTGCGCCCTGTCGATGGCGCGCTTGAAAGTGCCGAGGCTGTTAACAATCGCCTGCTGGACGGATGCGGGGTTGGCCGGATCGCCGGACGAGGCCTGGGCCTTGGCGATCCAGAGCAGGGCCTGATCGCCGAACTGCGGGTGATCGGTCAGGCGATTGAGACAGTTGATGCCTTCGCCAAACTGGCGGCACTGAACGTGAGCGATGCCGAGGCGCAGCAAGCCCTCGGCCAGGAGCGGAGACTTGGGGTTCTGTTGGACGAAAGCCTGGAAACGAACCAGGGCGTCGGGAAACCGCCCCTGTTCGTACAAGAGCGCGCCAAGGTAGAAGCCCGAGCGGGAAACATGCTCCGGAGGGGGGCTGTTCAGGAGCGATTCGAGGCGCGTTTTCTCTGTGGGGGCAAGCGCAGCGGGGTTCTTCAGGGCAGCCTCGGCCGCCTTGCGCTCGGCGTCGTAACCTGCCAAGGCGGCCTCGTATCCGGCGGCGGCTTCGGGCCGCTCATCGCAGAGATGGTGAGACCTCGCCAGAAGGTATCGCGCATGCACACCGATGACGGGGTCCTTGAAAGGCGCGAGGTTGGAGAGCGATTTGCCCGCGACGATGTAGTCCTTAAGCGTAAAGCTCGCGTATCCAAAGAGGTAGAAGCCCTGGTTGCGATAGTTGCTCTTGCCGAAGGCGGGGTCTTTCATCCAGGCGCCGATCAGGTCCGCCGCCTCCTTGGCCCTGCCCAGTCGCAGGAGCATCTCGGCCTGGTCGCAGCGAGCGCGATTGGCCCATTCGATGCTCTTGGGCAGCTCGCCGGCAGTGGCCGGGCGGGTCGTCGGTATGGCGGAAAACGCGGCCGCCGCTGCGGCAAACTGCCCCGCAGCGCGTTCAAAGCGCGGCGCTGCCTGTTTGCGGGCTTCGGCTGTGCCCGGTGCCGCCTGTTGAATGCCTTGGCTGCGCAAGGCCGACCCGAGGTGGTACAACGCGTAGGGCAAATCGGGGGAATCCTTCACGGCGACCACATTCTGTAGCAGTTCGATCGCCTGGTTGAGGTCGTTTTCGGGGCCTTCGAGGATCGTCAAAGCCAGTCCATAGCGTGCCGCTGTCGCCTGCTTGTGGCCGGCGAACTCGCGGAGGAAGCTGCGGAACTTCTCCGCGGCGAACGCATAGTTGCGATCGTTGTAGGCCTGGCGGGCGCTGTTGAGGGTCATCAGCGCCTTATCCTCGGGGGTGAGTTGCTGTGCTGCAGACCATCCGCCCACAACACCTAAAGCCGCCAGAACAAAGGCCGTTATCCTTAAGCCGGCCCGCTGGCGGGTGCGCATACGCATCCTGCTCATCAGTCCTCCTGACTCAATGTCTGCAAGCTCGCTTACCCGGTTCTACGAATGATCCCGGCAGCCGTTGAAGCGGTCGATCATAGGAAACCGCCAAAAACGTACCGGCACGATCCGAAATCTTCGGCGATGGCAGACACTCATCGCCACAGAGCATATGTCGAAAGAGCGCTATTGTCTGTTTCGCAACGGTTGCTGACAACTCGCTATTCTGTTCTTGACGGCCGAGGCAATATCGGCACAAATCAAACATCCGGGCGTTCTACGGGTATACAGTACCCGAACAGAAGGTCAGACGCTTGAGCGACGGCTGGAATATTCCTCATTCCCTTTCTGTCGTGCCCATTTTCGTAAACGCCGGCACGGCCATTCTTCCCGCCATTCTCGCGCCGCTGGCCAGCGCACTCGCCTTGCTGTTCAAGCCCCGGGAGCTGATCCGGACATTTCGTCGCAGGCCGATTATTCCCGCTGTCCTGGTGCTGCTTGGCATCGGGGTGTATTGGATCGTGATCTGGGCCATATCGGCTCCGCCCAAGGCCGGCGCCAATGCGTGGGTGGAGGCGGCCATCGAATATCTGGACCCGACCCGCCGTGGCACTGCGGACCTGACCGGCAGCACCACGAGGCGAAGCCGGAACACCACCGTTCCGGTTGTGCAGCTCGAGAACGCGGTCGTGTTCCGCTACAGCTTCTCGCGATGCGGGTACGACGGCGGCGGCGCACCCCTTGGCCTGAAGATCGTCTGGCGGTACACCGATGCAGACGCCATGTTCCTCTCGTCGCCGGCGGTGGTGGGCAAAAGGGTATACGGCGCCAGCACGACGCTCGATGCAATCACCAACGAGAACTACGGTGCGGTGGTGTGCCTGGACGCGGCCACCCGTAGCCGGATCTGGCGGACCGACGAATGCGACGGCGCCAAGTTGAAGCCGTTCTTCAGCTCTCCGGCGGTGACCGCCGACGGCAAGTATGTTGTCATTGGCCAGGGTCTGCATGAGGATTCCAACTGCGACCTGCTTTGCCTGGATGCCTGCAACGGGTCGGTCCGCTGGCAGATCAAGACGCCGCTGCACATCGAAGGTTCCCCGGCGATCTTGGGCGACATGGCGGTTGCGGGCGCCGGCGCCATCGAGGGACCCGATCACAAGCCCACCACTCACATCGGGATGGTGCTGGCGGTGCGCATTTCCGACGGCAAGCAGCTTTGGCGCCACGACATGAACGATCCCGAAAGCTCGCCGGCCATCGACGCCGACGGCACGGTCTACATCGGCAGCGGATTCCAGGGCAACGCTGTAGTTGCCTTGCGATCACAGACGGACGAGGAATTGAAGGCAAGAGGGCAGCAGAGGCTGATCTGGCGAACGGCCCTGCCTTATCCGATGACCGGCGCCATCACATTGGCCGGCGATACGCTCTATGCGGGCGGCGGCAATGGGGACTACATCGTCTCGGATCCCCGGCCCGCGGGGCTCGTGGTCGCCATCAACAAGAAGACCGGCGAGATCCGGTGGCGATCACCGGCGGCCGACGCGGTGCTGGGAGCGGTTGCCGTGGGAGGGGGCAAAGTGATCTGCCCCGTCCGCAACGGGGAGGTGCTGGCCCTGGATGCGGATGACGGCAAGCTGCTGTGGCGACAACGCGTCAGCGGTCGCGCGCCGGTGCTCGCCGCGCCGGCCTGGGCCGGCAACCATGTGTATGCCGTCAGTCGCGATGGGTATCTTGCGGTGATGGATGGCAAGGATGGAAAGGTGCTTCAGCGCCTGGAGATCAACCGGAAGGACAGGCCGGGGGCCGAGTACAGCTTCAGCTCGCCCATGATCGCCTACGGGCACGTGTTCGTGGGCAGCGAAACCGGCGGGCTTTGCTGCCTCGCCGGGGAGAAGATGGCCGAATGACCAAATCCGCGCCGCTGCTTCTGAATCTGGCGGATTGCCGCGACAAGTCGCTGGTCGGCGGCAAGGCGGTGAACCTGGGCCAACTTATCCGGGCGGGTTTCCCGGTGCCGGGGGGATTTGTTGTCAGCACCGAAGGCTATCGCCAGTTTCACGCCACCGGTCTTTCGCAAAGGGGCAACGCGCTGGCGGAGCAGATCAAGACCGCGTGGCGGGCGCTGGGCGGCGCGGCGGTGGCGGTCCGCTCGTCGGCGACGGCCGAGGACATGTCCGAAGCCTCGATGGCTGGGCAATACGACACCTTTTTGGACATCGCCGATGAAGAGGCGCTGCTGAAGGCGGTGCAATCCTGCTGGGCGAGCCTCGACAGCCCGCGCACGCGCAGCTACCTGGCCGAGCACGGCATCGGCCTGGCCCACGTGGCGATGGCCGTTGTCGTGCAGAAGCTGGTGCCGGCGGACGTGGCCGGCGTGATGTTCGGCGCCAACCCGCAGACCGGCTCTCACGCCGAGATGCTCATCGAGGCAAGCTGGGGCCTGGGCGAGGCAGTGGTCAGCGGGCGTGTGCAGCCGGATGTGCTGCGCATCGACCGCCGGAGCGGCAGGACGATCGCGGCGAGCATCTCCGACAAGCAGATCTACATTCCCGCCGGAGCAAGGCACCAAGGCACGGAGGCACGAAGGCACGAAGGGTGGGATGAGGGAGGGCACGAGAGGGCCGTAGCGGAAGAGAAGCGGCGGGTGGCGTGTCTTCGGGAAGAGGATGTCACTCGGCTGTGGCAGCTTGGGCGGCGGGCGGAGGAATATTTCGGCCAGCCGCAGGACATGGAGTGGGCCATCGCCGGCGGCGAGCTGTTTCTGTTGCAGTCGCGGCCGATCACAACGCTGGAGGATGCAGCCGTCTATGAGCAGCTTCTGCAATCGACCCGCGCGCATCTGCGATCGCAGCTCGAGGCGGGGCGCGGGCCGTGGGTGCTGCACAACATCGGCGAGACGCTCAAGCACCCCACGCCGCTGACCTGGAGCGTGATCAAGCGGTTCATGTCAGGCGCGGGCGGATTCGGCGGGATGTACCGTCAGGCGGGCTTCGAGCCGTCGGATCGCGTCTGCCGCGAGGGATTTCTCGAGCGCCTCGGCGGGCGGGTTTACATGGACCTGGCGATGTCGGCCGAGATGTTCTTCGCCGACTTTCCTTTCCGCTATGACCTGGCTTCGCTGCGCAACAACCCCGATGCGGGACAGGCGCCGCCCACCGTGCCGTGCGGCTCGCTGTCGGCGCGGCTGAAAGCGGCGCGGCGCATCGCAAAGGCCAATGCGACGATGGCGAACCTGGGCGGCGACCTGGACAAGCGCCTCAACGAGCAGATCATCCCGGAGTTTGTCGAGTGGTGCCGGGCGGAGAAGGCCATCGATCTTTCGAGGCTCTCCAACGCCGAGCTGATCGCCGCCTGGCGCCGGCGCGAGCAGCGCGTCATGGATGATTTCGCGCCGCAGTCGCTGCTGCCTGGTCTGATTTCGGGCATGGCGTTGGCCGAGCTGCGCGCTTGCATCCAGGAGAATTTCTGGAACGAGGACCCGGGTCAACTGGCCAACCTGCTGGCCGCCTCGCCGCAGCCGGACATGACCATGACCGCCAACGCCGACCTGTTCGAGCTGGCGCAGGGCCGGCGCGCGCTGGGAGAGTGGCTCGCCAGCCACGGCCATCGGGCGGCGGATGAATTCGACCTGGCCACGCCGCGGTGGCGGGAGCGGCCGGGGGATCTGGAGAAACTCGCCGGGCGTCTCAAGTCGGGCACCAATCCGCTTGAATTGCATCGCAGCCACATCCAGGAGGCGCAGCACAAGCTCGATAAGCTTTGCGCGAAGCTCTCGCCGGCGCAAAAGGAGGAACTGCTGCGGCGCGTCGAGTTGGCGCGGCGCTACATCATCTTCCGCGAGAACGGCAAGCACTATCTCATGCTCGGCTATGACCTGCTGCGCGACCTGGCCGTCGAAGCCGGCAGGAGGCTGAAGTGCGAAGGGGGTGACGTTTTTCACCTGACGCTGGAGGAGCTGTTCGATTCGCTGCGGCTGGGTTTTGCGCCCAGCCGGCTGATTGCCCAGCGCCGCACGCAATACGAGGCCGAGGCCAAGCTCGATCTGCCGCCGGTGATCGACGCGGCGGCCATCGACGGCATCGGCCAGCCGCCGGCGATGTCCGCGGCGGCCGCGCACCAGGCGTTTGCGGTTTCCAGCGGCGTGGCCACGGGGCCGGCGCGGATCGTGCATTCGCCGGAAGCGGCGGGGGAGCTGGGCAGGGGATATATCCTGGTCTGCCCCTCGACCGATCCGGGCTGGACGCCGCTGTTTGTGAACGCGGCCGGGCTGGTGCTCGAGCGCGGCGGCACGCTCTCGCACGGCGCGGTGATCGCGCGGGAGATGAACATTCCCGCCGTGGTGCTCAACGGGGCGACGCGGCTGTTTCGCGATGGCGAGGCGATCATCGTCGATGGGCGCAATGGGCTGGTCAGCCGCAACGGCGATGGGAACGGTGAGGCGGCTTCGCGGCAGGCGCATATGGGCGAGCCGCCCATGCCACGCGGCGCGGGCGGCTCGCCCGTGTTCTCAGCCATCTCCGCGGACGACGTGCGCATCGCCCCCGAGCTTGTGCCGCCAGTGCCCGGGCCCATCGAGCGCCGGTCCGCGAGGCTGCGAAATATCTGTTTCCTTTTATGGGGCATCTACCTGCTGGCGGCGTTCCTGTTGCCGCAGCAATGGATCTACGACCCGACCATCGCCGTTTTCGATGCGATCCTGTGGCCGATCCTGCGCGCTTTCGGCCGGCCGGTCACCGTGGTGGTTGTCGCCGGCGCGATGGCCATCGGCACGATGATCATTCAGCGACTGTTGACGGACAACAATCGGCTTCGCGAGGCCAAGCGGCGCTCGAGCATCCTCATGGGGCAGGCGGTGGAATTTCCGAAAGGCTCGCCCCGGCGCCGGGCGATGGTGGCGCTGGCCGCCCCGGTGCAGATGCGCTTTGTGGCGGCGGCGTTCGTGCCGCTGGCGGTCATTCTCGGGCCGATGGTGATGAGCTTCGTATGGCTGCCGCAGCGGGTCGATCCGGCGGTCGTGCCGGCCAAGCCCGGGTCGGACGTGGACATCATCGCCGAGGTGGACAGCGATTTCCGGCAGCCGGTGACGATCAGCGTTTCGCCGCCGCTTACGCTGGGCGATGATTCGGCATCGAGGAGCCTGCTCCCGATTCGCGAGACGCTGCGGGACGTGTTCTGGCAGAAACTGGAAAAGCCGGACACGCCCGAGCCCGCGCTGGCGGCGGCCGCGAAACTCGGCCGGGAGAGCCTCAAGCAGGCGATTGACGGCCAACTGCCGCCGCAGGCCGTGCGATGGCGCATCAGGACTCCGGAAGAAGCGGGACGGTTTCCCGTCGAGGTCAGAGCGGGCAACGGGCGGCCGCTGCGGACGCATGTTGTGATGGGCGATCGGCATCCGCCGGAGCCGGCGTTGGTTGAGGCGACGGATGGTTCGCCGCTCCGGTCGGTGACCGTCAGGCATTATATTGCGGGCAATATAAAGAGGCATTTCTGGACGCCGATCAAGTCGAAGCCCAACTGGGACCCCGGATGGCTGCTGACGTACCTGGTTGTGTATGTGCCGCTGATGTTCGCGGCCAAGTGGGGGCTGCGGGTGGTGTGATGAAACGTGGCACGGGCCTCCTGTTCGTGTGGGATGCGCTGCGTGCATCGCGGCATGTGCGCAGCCGGAGCACGCGAAGACGCTACGGCGCGAAGACTGCCGCGAAGGTCACATTGAGCGGATCTGCTTCGCGGCTGTCTTCGCGAGCACCGCGTCTTCGCATACTCTGTTGGCGTTGCACCGCCAAGAACGAGCTTGAGAAGAGGATGTTGTGATGAGGATTGTGCATCTGACCATTGCCATGCTCGTGGCCGTCATCGCTTTTGCGGTGCCCGCCCAGGCGGTCGTGAAGCCCAAGCTGCCGATATCGCAGGAATTCCGCAAGATCGACAACGTGATCATCGGGAAGATCACCGGCATCGACGCCGAGCGCCGCCTGGTTTCGGCCGATGTGACGGAAGTCCTCAAGGGCAAGGCCGCGGCGCAGCAGATGCGCGTCCAGATCGTGCAGCCCGCCGACCTGCTCAAGGCCGTCGTGGTCGGCGAGCCGGTTGTCGTCTTCGCGCGAAACAACGGGGCGGCCTCGATTCACCTGGCCGACACGTGGTTTGCCTCCCAGCCGCTGGCCAATGTCCCCATGGCCTGGCGCACCGTGCAGGAGGGAACGGTGATGAGGCTCGGCTTTCCCGGGCGCACGAGCGCGCTGGTCAGGGTCGTGCACGACCTCGCCGCCGGCAGGTTCGCGCTTCTGGAAGAGGTGGCCGATCCGTTCGCCGGCGAGATCAAGGCCATTGCGAAGCTCAATATCAGCAAGCCGACGTTCCTTCTGGCGGGCGACTTCACTGGTGACGGGAAAACCGATCTGCTGGCCGGATCGCCCGACGGCGCGAAGCTGTTCGTAAACGGTGGCTCTGGTTTTGAGGACGCCACGGAAGCCTGGGGTCTCAAAGGTGCCGGCGGCAGCCGCGCCTGCTACGACAGCGCGATCGGCTGCCTGCTGCTGGGCGCCAAAGTGCTTACGAACGATGGGAAGAAATTCTCGCCCGCCGGCGAAGTGGATTTGCCCGCCGATCTGCTGGCCGTGGCGATCGTAAGATCGCCCGCGGACTCCAAGCCGCAGGTGCTGGCGGTGACCACGGCAGGGCAGGTGCTGACGTTTGAAAGCCCGGCCGCAGGGCAGACGCAGTGGACGAAGAAGACCGGTCCGGCGCTCTGGAAGAACGATGCGGCGACACCGCCCATCGCCGCCGCTATCGGCAACTTCGCCGAGGATGGCTCTGCCGCCATCGTTGTCCTGCGCGAGGCGGAGATCACGCGCTATGCGCTGGACGGCAAGACGCCGCCCGCGGATTTCACCCGCCTGACCGGCGACCGGCTGGGCGTCTATGACAAGGAAGGCAGGGGCTTCAAGGGCTCGGCCGTGCTCGCGATGGATGTGAACGGGGACGGCAACCTCGATTTCGTGATCGTCCACGAGGGCGGGGGGATGGTGCTGATCAATCGAGGTTACGGCGCGTTCTTCGTCAGCGTCGCCGGGGCCAAGGCGATCTCCCCCTCGGCCGGAAAGAAGCCGCCGTTCACGCTGACGTCGGGCGCGCCCTGCGCCGGCGCGAAGCTGCGTCCCGAAGGCCCCCCGGACCTGCTGGTCCTGAGCGCGGATGGGCAGTTGTATGACGTGCCCAGCAGAGCGCCGGCGGAGCCCGCCACTCCATGACGACCCGAAGAGGGGCGGGAGCTCTTTCCTCGTCCGGCGATGCGATCGAGCACGCGCGAGGCGGTTTCGCCTCATTGGCGTGTTCGAGCTTCCGCGGTTTCATAAGCCTGCTCCCTGACCCACTGTATCCACCCCTCCATCCCCTCGCCGTTCTTGGCCGAGAGCTGGAGCAGTTTTACGTCGGGGTTCAGCTTGCGGATGTCGGCGGTGAACAGGTCCATGTCAAACGGGATGTGCGGCAGCAGGTCGGTCTTGGTCAGCAGAAGCAGCGACGATTCGACGATGAGGTAAGGATGCTTGGCCGCCTTGTCGTCGCCGCCGCTGACGCTGAAGATGCCGACCTTGGCGTCCTGCCCCAGGTCAAAGCCGACGGGGCAGATGAGGTTGCCGACGTTCTCGATGAACAGCAGCTCGATCTTCGACAGGTCCAAGCGCGCGATCGCCCGGCGGACGTGGTTGGCCTCGAGGTGGCAGCCCTTGCCCGTGTTGATCTGCACCACCTGGTCGCAGAACCGCGCCATCCGGTCGGCGTCGCGCTGCGTGGCCATGTCGCCGACGATCACGCCGATCCGCATCTTGCCGGCCAGCATCTGAAGCGTCTTTTCGATCAGCGCGGTCTTGCCGCAGCCGGGGGCGCCGATGAGGTCGATGCTGGCAATCCGTGCCGCGTGCAGCACGCGGCGATTTTCGGCCGCGATCTCGTCGTTGACCTTCAGGACGTTTTCGATCACTTGGACCTGCATGACTTGGCTCCAGAAACCCCGAGAAGGAACCACGGATGAGCGCGGATGAACGCAGATGAAGAGTGTCGAGGTGCCGGAGCATCGGGGTGTCGGGGGTGCCCGAGATCGGGCCCATCCAGTCATTGGGGCACTCCGACACTCCCACATTCCGACACTTTCACACTCCCACACTCCTATCCGTGTTCATCAGTGTTCATCTGCGGTTTCACCTCCTCTTCATCCACCACCAGCGACTTCAATCTCAGCTCATCGCCGCCGACCGGGTGCGACTGATCGGCCCCGCACGCGCAGCGGCTGCTGAAATCGGCTGCGGTGTAATCGCTTCCACATGCGTCGCAGTGCAGACGCCAGGGCATATGCTCGATTTCTATCGTTGCTCCTTCAAATTCACCGCCCGACGCCACGCTCTGCCAGGCCCAGGTCATGGCGTCGGGGTCGATTCCCTGCAGCGGGCCGGCCTCGATCACCACCCGGCGCAGCTTCGTTCCGGCCGGTGTGTGCTTTGCCACCAGGTCGAGCAGGGCGGTTGCGATGGAGAACTCGTGCATTGGGGCCGTCAATCATAGGTCCTTCGTCGCGCCCGGAAAATCCTGCGCCAGCGCACCGGCCCGCTTCACCACCTCATCCACGCCGGCGGCCGCCTGCGGCGAGAGGCCTTCGCGAAGCTCAAAGTCATTGGTCCCGACGGAGAACAACACGCCCCTGGCGCATCGTCCAAAGAGGTTTCGTGCCAGGCCAAGGAGCTGCGACGGTCCAAGCTCGTGCGTTTCGCGGATGCTCGAATTGGTCGCCGGCTCGATCTCGGTACATGCCACGTGCCCCGGCGGGTCGGACGCGCTGGCATCGATGAAGATCACCAGGCCCGCCCGGCTGATCGGCTCGCTCATCTCGGGCATGAGCTGATGAGCGAGGATGATCTCAACGCGGCTGTCGCGCAAGATATCTTCAAGCCGCTGCGCGGCGACGTGGCCCAAGCCATCATCGCCGCGCAGGGGATTGCCGAAGCCGATGACGAGCACTCCCCCTCCCTGGGGGAGAGGGCAGGGGTGAGGGTTCTCCCCAGCCGAGGATGCCCTCACCCTACCCCTCTCCCAATGGGAGAGGGGACTTTCGTCAGTCCCGCCGCTGCTCATCAATCACCTCCCCGCTCGGCGACAGCAGTTGCACCCGCAGCGGCATCCTGCCCACTGCGTGCGTGGCGCACGACAGGCACGGATCATAACAGCGAATGATCGCCTCGCAGCGGTTGAGCATGCCTTCCTGAAGCTTCCTGCCTTCGACGAACCGCTGCGCCACCTGCAGCACGCCCCGGTTCATTGCCAGATTGTTGTGCCCCGTGGCGATCACCAGGTTGGCCCAGGTCATCAGCCCGTTGTCGTCGATCCTGTAGTGGTGAATCAGCGTGCCGCGCGGCGCCTCGGAGACGCCCACGCCTTCGTTGCAGTTGGGCCGGGCCCTGGAGCGAACGTGCTTCGAAAGGATGTCCGGGTCGGCCATGTGCTGCTCGATCCTCTCGATCGTCGCGATAATCTCGATGAGCCTCGCCCAATGGTAATGGAACGAGCTGAGCACCGCGCCGCCCTGCAGCGGGCGGAACTCGGCCAGTTCCTGGTCGGCCAGCGTCGTGCCCATGCGCTGGCAGACGTTGAGGCGAGCGAGGGGCCCTACGCGATAGATGCCCTCGGGATAGCCCAGGGCCTTGTAGTAGGGGAACTTCATGTACGAGAACGACTCCACCGCCTCGCCGATGATGTCCTGGTATTTCTCGGGCGCGACCTTGTCCTCGACAGTCTTCCCCTGCGCATCGCACATGCGCAAGAAGCCGTCGTAGTGCTCCCACGTGCCCTGGGCGTCGACGAGCCCCATGAACAGCGTGGGGAAATTGCCGAACGAGCGGGCTTCATCCGTGAACCGGCCCATGGTGTTCTTGAACCAGTGCAGCGTGCGCTGAGCGATGGCCAGCGCGTCGGGGAGCATCGCCACGATCCGATCCCGCTTCTCGCCGGCCAGCGGCTCGTTCACGCCGCCAGGCACCGTCCACGCCGGGTGAATTCGTTTTCCGGCCAGCAGCTCGATGATCGTCTGCCCGATCTGCCGCAGCCGCACGCCATCTCGCGCCAGCTCCGGGCGCTCGGCGAGCACGCCGAAGATGTTGCGCTTGCTCGGATCGGAATCCATGCCCAGCAGGAAGTCCGGGCTGGAGAGGTGGAAGAAGCTCAGCGCGTGCGACTGCATCATCTGCGCCAGGTTGAGCACGCGCCGCAGCTTGTCGGCCGCCGGCGGAATCCTCACCGCCAGCAGCGCATCGCACGCCTTGGAGGCCGCAATCAGGTGGCTGACCGGGCAGATCCCACATGTCCGCGCCATCAGTGAAGGCATTTCCGTCAGCGGGCGGCCTTCGCAGAACTTTTCGAAGCCCCTGAACTGGGTGACGTGGAACATCGCATCGGTGACGTTCCCGCCATCGTCCAGCTTCAGGGTGATCTTCCCGTGGCCCTCGATGCGGGTCACGGGTTCTATGGTAATCTCTCTTGGCATTCCATCTCCTTACAGGCCGAACCGGGTCAGTGCGCCGGGGTCGGGCGTTCGCCCCGCCAGCAACTCGCTGATCACGAAGCAGATTGCGTCGGCCGGCGGGGGGCAGCCGGGGATGAACACGTCCACCTTCACGAAATCGTGCAGCGGGCGGACCTGGTCCAGCAGCGCCGGCAGATACTGATCCGGGCGCTGCGCCTGCAGGTCGACGTTCTCCTGGAAAGCCCGGCCGTAGAGCTCATCCAGCGAATACGGGTTGCGCATGGCCGGCACGTTGCCCGTCACCGCGCAGTCGCCGATCGACACGAGAATCTTCGTGTGCCGGCGGATCTTGCGGATCTTGGCCGCATCCTCGTTGCTGGCCACGCCGCCTTCGACGATGGACACGTCCACCGACTCCGGAAACTCCTTGTTGTCGACCAGCGGGCTGTAGACCAGGTCGATCCTGTCGGCCAGATCAATCAGCCGCTCGTCGATATCGAGAAACGACATGTGACATCCGGAGCATCCGTCGAGCCAGCATGTCGCGAGTTTGACTTTGCTCATTTGTTGCCTCTCATGGGGCGAACCGAATGGTGGGCGAGTACGCCCGCCCTACTTGTTGCCTCGCATCACTTTCAGGTACTGGATGAATTCGCTGCGCTTCTCCATTTCGGCCACGCCCGTGCCTTTCCGCGACAGCGCGCCGGTCGGGCAGACGTTGACGCACTTGCCGCACATGGTGCAACTGACGGACTGGCCCCAGGGCTCGTCCAGATCGATGATTGTGCGCGAATCAACGCCGCGGCCGCGCACGTCCCACGTGTGGGCGCCTTCGATCTCGTCGCAGACCCGCACGCAGCGCGTGCAGAGGATGCAGCGGTTGTGGTCCAGCCGGAACAGGTCGTGCGAGGCGTCAAACGACATCTTCGGATAGCGATACGGCTGGTTGATGTGCGTGATCCCGAGGTTCTGCGCGATCGACTGCAGCTCGCAGTGCCCGTTGGAGACGCACACCGAGCAGACGTGGTTGCGCTCGGCGAAGAGCATTTCCACGATCGTCCGCCGATAACTCCGCAGGCGATCGGAGTCGGTGATCACCTCCATGCCTTCGCCGACGCGGGTCACGCACGCCGGCAGGAGCCTGGGCGTGCCCTTGATCTCGACCAGGCATAGCCGGCAGCCGCCCCAGCCGCTGAGGCCTTCCAGGCAGCAGAGGGTCGGGATGCTGATCCCGTTCTCGCGGGCCACCTCCAGGATGCTCTGGCCGGAAGTTGCGCTGCAATCGTGCTCGTCGATCTTGAGGGTGACGACGCTTTGTTGCTGTTGTCCGTTCATCGGGCCACCTCCGCGTGCTGATTCGAGCCGGCGGACTTGCCATTGCCTTCGCTGCTGATCAGCTTCTGTTCGTATTCATGCCTGAAGTACCTGAGGGTGCTGAGCACGGGGTTGGGCGCTGTCATGCCCAGCCCGCATAGGCTGGTGTGGCGCACCACCTCGCAAAGCTCAATGAGCAGCTTCAGGTCCGCCTCGGTGGCGGCGCCGCGGGCGATGCGGTCGAGCAGGTCGTACATCTGCGCGGTGCCCACGCGGCACGGCGTGCACTTGCCGCACGACTCGCTCTTGCAGAATTCCATGAAGAACTTGGCCACATCGACCATGTCCGAGGTGCTGTCCATGACGATCATGCCGCCGCTGCCCATGATGGAGCCGGCCTTGGCCAGCGATTCATAGTCAACGGGCATGTCCAGGAATTCCTCGGGGATACACCCGCCGGAGGGCCCGCCGGTCTGCACGGCTTTGAACTTGCCGCCTTCGGGGATGCCGCCGCCGATCTGAAAGATGATCTCGCGCAGCGTCAGGCCCATGGGCACTTCGATAAGCCCGGTGTTGGCGACTTTTCCGGCCAGCGCGAACACCTTCGTGCCCTTTGACTTCTCGGTGCCGATGCCCGCGAACCATTCGGCGCCGTTGCGAATGATCGGCGGCACGTTGGCGAAGGTCTCGACGTTGTTGATCAGCGTCGGGCAGCCCCACAGGCCCGATTCAGCCGGGTAGGGGGGGCGCGGGCGCGGCTGGCCGCGCTTGCCCTCGATGGACGCGATCAGCGCCGTCTCCTCGCCGCAGACGAATGCGCCGGCGCCAAGGCGAATCTCCACGTTGAACGAGAACGGCGTGCCAAACAGGTTGCTGCCCAGCAATCCGAGCCGCTCCGACTGGCGGATGGCCGCCTTCAGTCGCTTGACGGCCAGCGGATACTCGGCCCGGACGTAGATGTAGCCGACGCTGGCGCCGACCGCGTAGGCGGCGATGGCCATGCCTTCGAGCACGCGATGCGGATCGCTTTCGAGCACCGAGCGGTCCATGAAGGCGCCGGGATCGCCTTCGTCGCCGTTGCAGATCACGTACTTCTGCATCCCGCGCGACTTGGTCACGGTGCCCCACTTCAGGCCGGTCGGATATCCGCCGCCGCCGCGCCCGCGCAGGCCCGACCGGGTGATGGTCGCGATCACTTCCTGCGGCGTCATGGTCGTGAGCACGCGCAGCAGGCCGTCATATCCGTCGGCCGCGATGTATTCCTCCACGCGTTCCGGATCGACCAGCCCGCTGTTTTCCAGCACGATCTTCTTCTGCCGGGTGAAGAAGGGCGACTGCGTGGGCAGCAGGATGCGTTTCACGGGCTGTCCGCCCAGCGCGCCGATGATGTCGGGCGCGTCGGCCGCCGTCACCGACTGATACATCAGATCGGGCACGTCCTTGCGCTGCATCGGCAGCTCAGGATCGAGCGGCACGGCGGGCGTCTTGTCGATCGCGACCAGCGGCCCGGCCGCGCAAAGCCCCAGGCAGCCCACGGGCTTGACCTGCACGTCCTTCTCCAGGCCGCGCCGGGCGACTTCCTTGTCCAGCGCCTCTTTCACCTGGTCGCTCTTCTGCGAAAGACAACCGGCGGCCATGCACACGCAGATCTTGTGCTTGCACTGCGACTGCGCATCTCTCTCGATGGTCGCTGTTTTCACCAGTTCTTCAGGCGTCATGGTTTTCCCATTTCTCAAGGCGTTTAAGGGTTTCCGCGGCGTCGAGCTTGCCGCCCATCTCGCCGTCGAAGACGACGGCCGGCGCCAGGCCGCACGAGCCCAGGCAGCGCGCGGTCAGGACGGAGATGTTGCCGTCGCGCGTCGTCTGGCCGGGCTTGACGCCGTATTTCTTCTCGATCGCCCCCAGCACATTGCCCGCTCCCTTGATGTAGCAGGCCGTGCCCATGCACACGACGCAGGTGTGCTTGCCGGGCGGCTTGAGCGTGAAGAAGTGATAGAACGTCGCCACGCCATAGACCTTGCTCAGCGGCACGCGCAGCATCTCGGCCACGTATCGCAGCGCCGTTTCGTCCAGAAACCCGAAGCACTCCTGCACGGTGTGCAGGGTCTCAATCAGCGCGTGCGGCGTGTGCCCATGCCGCCGCGCCGTCGCTTCAACCAGCTTCCACCGCTTGTCTTTCGACGGCGCAGTCGGTTTGCTCGTCATCAAAGCCGTCATTTCAACCTCTCTTTCGCTGTTGCAGTTCATCCTCGAACGCGCTGACAGGCGATTCCGAGGGCTGCGAACCTGAAATCTCAAGTGTAAAAGTCAGTGTTCAACAAATCCGCGGCAACTGCTCGCCATACGGCTTCTGGAGAATCCGCCGGCCGCCCATCGCGGTCCGCAACTCGCATATGCCGTCCATCTCCGTTTCCACCCGACCGATTACCCGGGCCTCGCGCCCCAGTTCGTTCAACCGCATTTCTCGCAGCGTCTTCTCCGCATCCTCTTCCCCCACCACCATCACGACTTTTCCCTCGTTGGCAACCTCAAGCACATCCAGCCCCAGCATGTCGGCGGCGTGCCGCGTTTCCGGCCGAACAGGAATGGCCGGCTCGTCCAGAGCAACATGCAGTCCGGTTCGCCTGGCCAGATCGACTGCCAGCCCGGCCAGCCCCGCGCGCGTCGGATCGCGCATGAACTTCACATCGACCTTCTCCAGCACGTGCTCGATGAGCCGGTTCAGCGGCGCCGCATCGCTCCGCACGGCGCTCGCCATCTGTGGCATTTCCCTGGCCAGCATCACCGCCAGCCCGTGGTCGGCGATGGGACCGTTGATGATCAGCACATCGCCCGCGCTGACGCGATCGGGATGCAATCGACGGCCGTCGGGCACCGCGCCAACGCCGGCGGTCGAGATGAACATGCCGTCGGCCTGTCCGCGTCCGACCACCTTCGTGTCGCCCGTGACGATCCGCACGCCCGCTTCCGCGCCGGTGCGCGCCACCGATTCCATCACCTCTTCCAGAACGCCGCTCTCCAGTCCTTCGCACAGGATTAACCCCAGCGCCAATCCCAGCGGGCGAGCCCCGCAGACCGCCAGGTCATTGACCGTTCCGCTCACCGCCAGCCGCCCGATATCGCCGCCGGGAAACTTCAACGGCTGCACAACATAGCTGTCGATCGTCAGCGCCAGCGTTTCGCGCCCGGTGTCGAGCACCGCCGAATCCAACAGCTCGTTGAGCAGCGGATTGCCCAGCCGCGGCAGAACGAGCTGACCGAGCAATTCGTCGGTCAACTGTCCGCCGCCGCCGTGAGCCAACATGATTTGCCGCACCTTGGCCACGTGTCATCCCTTCGTCGCTGCGTCGCTGCGTCGCTGCGTCGCTTGCCTGCGGTACCTGAACCACGCCTGGCAGGTGCCTTCCGAGCTCACCATGCACGGCCCGATGGCGTTGATGGGCGTGCACACCTTGCCGAAAAGGCCGCATTCGGCCGGCGTGCATCTGCCGGTGATCACTTCGCCGCATCGGCACCCGGCCGGCTCGGTGCTGTCCGGCTCCGTCAGCTCAAATCTCACCCTCGCATCAAACTCGCTGAATTCCCGCCGCAGGCCCAGGCCGCTGTCGGGCAAGACACCCAGGCCGCGCCACCGCGCATCGATCGGTTCAAAGACGCGTTCGATCACCTCCTGGGCCTTGCGATTGCCCTCGGCGCTGACTGCCTGCGGATACCAGTTCTCCAGCCTGGGCGTGCCGTCGCGCACCAGCTCCGTCAGCCGGGCCAGGCCCGCGGCGATCTGCAGATCCTCGAATCCCGCCACAACGCACGGCAGGCCATACTCCTCCACCACCGGCCGGTACGTCTCGTATCCAATGATCACCGACACGTGCCCGGGCAGCAGAAATCCGGCCACATTAACCGTGCCGCTTTCCAGCAGCGCCGTCAGCGCCGGCATGATCCGCTTGTGGCTCACCAGCGCCGTGAAGTTCTTCAGTCCGAGCTTCTTCGCCTCCAGCAACGCGATGGCCGTCGCCGGCGTCGTCGTCTCAAACCCGACCGCGGCGAACGTCACCTGCCGCTGCGGGTGTTGCGCCGCCAGCGCCACCGCATCCAGCGGGCTGTAGACAATCCGCACCTCCGCGCCGCGGCTGCGCGCCCTTTCCAGACTGCCGGCCTTTCCGGTCACCCGCAGCATGTCGCCGTAGGTGCAGAGCGTGATTCCCGGGCGGCCCGCCAGCTCGATGAACAGGTCGATCTCTCCCTGGCTCGTGACGCACACGGGGCACCCCGGCCCGCTCAGCAGAGTCACGTTCTTCGGCATCAGGCTGTGCAGCCCGCTGCGGAAGGCATTCACGGTATGCGTCCCGCAGACTTCCATGAAGTTCACGTGATCGCGCAGGCCCGCCGCGGCCGCATTCAAGCGGTCCAGCGCCTGCCGCGATTCGCTGATCCGCTGCATCATCTGGTGAGCCCTTCGTCGATCCGCGGCTTCGTGGATTCGTCGCTTTCCACGGTCTGTGCGGCCTTATCCACATCCCTCAAGATCGCCCAGGTCTCCTGGGCTTCCTGGTAATCCAGCTTCTGGATGGCGAACCCGGCGTGAATCAGAACCCAGTCGCCGATCTTCACTTCGCCGACCAGGAGCGTGTTGATCTTCACGCGATTGCCGTGCAGGTCCGCGACCGCCTCGTCGCCATCCGTCGAAACCAATTGTGCCGGTACCGCCAAACACATAGGAACCTCAGCTAGGAATGATGAATGCAGAATGCCGAATTCATCGTTCATCATTCTGCACTCTCTTCACCGCCACCGCCGCCTGCCCAAGCGCCAGGCCGCCGTCATTCGGCGGCACCAGCCGGTGCCTTAAGACCCGAAAACCTTTCTTCTCCAATCGCCCGCGCAGGAGCCGCGTGAGCTTTTCGTTGCAGAAGACCCCGCCCGAGAGCGCCACCGTGCTAATGTCCGTCCGCTGCGCCTCGCGGATCACGATCTTCTCCCATGCCCGCGCCAACTGCCGGTGAAACAGCGCTGCCAGTTCACACGCACTTCTTCCCGCTTCCATC
>Ga0315268_10001792_pt1 | contig 24686 bp, 17 predicted proteins | sample C1_top_MG_FD_204535 | JGI IMG/M metagenome (GOLD analysis project Ga0315268, IMG submission 204535) | Sediment microbial communities from Yellowstone Lake, YNP, Wyoming, USA - C1_top | ecosystem: Environmental > Aquatic > Freshwater > Lake > Sediment | place: USA: Wyoming | collected 2017-08-01
GGCCGCGGCGTGCTGCGGCTCCTGCTTCCGTCCCGCCGCGCACAATTGGTCCGAGACGGACCACGCCATGCTCTCGGTCTCCGCCGCGCAGGTCGCCCCGGCCCTGGCCGCCGTGCGCTGGCAGGACCCCGAGTCCCGCGCCGCGCTGGCCCCGGTGCTGCGGCGTTTGGAGGCGCGCGGCCACACCCCCGGCTCGTTCGCCGAACTGCCGCCCGAGCGCCGCGACGACGAGGCTTTCGGCGCCGCGCTCGAGGCGCGCCGCGACCTCTCCCGCTCGCTGACGGAGAACGCCCGCGCCGTCGAAAACGCCGGACCGGGCGCCGCCGAACTGCCCCGCGCCGTCGCGCGACTCGACCTCCTGCGCGGCCTGTACGCGCCCTACCTGAGCCGCGACGAGCGCGCCGCCGCGTCCGCCGCGTACGAGGCGGGCTTGCGCAAGCTCAGCGAGCAGCAGGCCGCCTCCCTCGGCGCGCTCGCGCACCGCATGGCGCTGGCGCTGGGCGCGTCGGTCGACGAGGCCCGGGCCGCCGCCGCCGAGGCCGCGCGCCGCCCCGAGGCGCTCGGCTTCTTCACGCCGCACCTCGGCCCCTCCGAGGCCAAGCCGGCCTTCGTCCCGCCGCGCCCGAACCCCGCCGTGATGGCCGCCTCCACGCCGCTGGCGCGCTGGCTGATGTTCGGCCTGCCCGTCCTGCGCCGCGTGCCCTGGCTGCGCGACCTCCCCTTCGTGCGCGGCTACTTCCGACTGCGCGGCGTCGATCTCCCGGACGCCGACGCCGCGCGCCTGCGCGCCGCCGTGAATCCGCGCACCGCCGCCTTCCTGACGCCGAACCATCCCGAGTTCATGACCGACTGGCTGATCGACAAGGAGCTGTCGGCGCGCTTCGCGCCGCGCATGGCCAGCTGGGCGGCCGGGGAGTACATCAAGACGATCTTTCCGTGGTTCTGGTCGCGCAACAACCTGGTCCCCAACGACGGCGGCCGCGCCGGCATGGATTACTCCACGGACTGGGCGCTGAAGGGGAACGTCGTCCTGCTCCACCCCGAGGGCAACGTGCGCTGGACCGGCGACAAGGTCCACCCGCTGTACCCCGGCGCCGCCGAGATGGCGCTGGAGACCGCGGCGAAGGCGCAGGGCCGCCCCGTGTTCGTCGCGCCGGTCGTCTGGAAGGCCGTCCACCAGACCGACATCGCGCCCGCGCTGAACGCCGAGATGGGCCGCATCGAGCGCGCCCTCGGCCTGCCGCTCAAGGAGCGCTATCGCGGCCCCGTCGAGATGCGCTTCTTCCGCCTGCAGAACGCCATCCTGCGCCGCCAAAGGCGCCGCTTCGGCATGGCGGACAAGGACGCCGACCCGGATTACTTCGCCGCCCAGGAGCGCTTCCGCGCCCGGCTGATCGCGGACCTGCTCTCGCGCCACCCCGTGGAGACGGCCGACAGCGAGGACCGCACCTTGCGCCGGATCGAGAAGGCCCTGCGCGCCGAGGAGGGGAAAACCGACCCCGCCGTCCTGGCCGAGGACCGCGCGCGCCTGGCCGAGACCCGCCGCCTGGGCGGCTTCTCGCGCGCGGTCTACAACACCCCGGCGTTGACCCAGGAGCAGATCTTCGAGAGCCTCAAGCGCGTGCGCGCGACCTTGATGACGAAAGGCCTCTCCGGCGCGCTCGAGCGCTTCTTTCCGAAGCCGCTGGGACCCCGCGTGCTCCACGTGCGCGCCGCGGAGCCCATCCGCGTGGAGGCCGGCGCCGCGCGCGACGAACTGCTCAAGCGGACGCACGACGCGCTCCAGGACAAGCTCGACGCCCTGAACGCCGAGGTCGCGCCCGAGACCGCGCGCTTCGCCCGCCCGAACCCGTTCTACGTCCCCGCGCCCGAGCCCAAGTAAGCCCGTCGGCGCGGATTTTGTATTCTCACCGGAATGTTCCGCGAGCTGAGGGGGCTGGCCAAGGAGACCGCGTTCTACGGCCTGTCCACCGTGCTGGGCCGCATGCTCAGCTTCCTGCTGACGCCGCTGTTCACCCACCTGCTCAACCGCTCCGAGAGCGGCGTGGTGCAGACCGCGTACTCCTACGTCGCCTTCCTGACGGTCGTGTACGGCCTGGGCCTGGACGTCGCCTACCTGCGCCTCGGCCGCCGAAACGGAGAACCCGACGGGCGGGCGTTCACGGGCGCGCTGGCCTGCGTGACGGTCGTCTCGCTGTCGATCTCGGCCGCCATGATCGCCTTCCCGGCGCCCGTCGCCGCGGCCCTGGGCATCCCGGTGGAGCTGGCCTCGGTGGTGCGCTACGCCGCGGGCATACTCGCCCTCGACGCGCTGAGCTTGATGCCGTTCACGGAGCTGCGCGGCAGCCACCGCGCGGGCACGTTCGCGGCGATCAAGACCTTCAGCATCGCGCTGAATCTGATCCTCGCCTACGTGTTCGTGCGCACCCTGGGCCTGGGCGTGCGCGGCGTGTTCCTGGCGAACCTGATCGCCTCGTCGGCGACGCTCGCCATCCTCGCGCCCGTCCTGCTGTCGCGCCTGGAGACCCCCGACCGCGCGCGCCTGCGCGAGATGCTCGCCTTCGGCCTGCCGCTGGTGTTCGCCCTGCTGGGCGCGATGGTCGTGCAGGTCGCCGACCGCCCGATCATGGCCCGCCTGGGCGGCTTGGACATGGCCGGCGTGTACGGCAACTGCTACAAGCTGGGCATCTTCATGTCCCTGCTCGTCGGCATGTTCGACCAGGCCTGGAAGCCGTTCGTGCTGGAGCGCGCCGACCGGCCCGACGTCGACGCCTTGATCGCGCGCGTGCTGACCTACTTCGCCGTCCTCTCCTGCTGGGCCTTCCTGGCCGTCGCGTTCTTCGTCGAGCCCCTGGTCAAGGCGCCGCTCTTTGCCGGACGTTCGCTGTTCGGCCCGGCCTATTGGGACGGACTCGTGATCGTCCCCGTCGTGACCTTGGGCTACCTGTTCAACGGGCTGTATTTCGTGATGCTCGCCCCGCTGATGATCGACAAGCGCATGAAGTCCGTCGGCGCCGCGACGTGGCTGGGCGCGCTGATCAACATCGGCGCCAACGTCTACCTGATCCCGCGCTGGGGCATGATGGGCGCGGCCTGGGCGACGTGCCTGGCCTACCTCGCGATGGCGGCCTGCGTCTGGGAGCTCGGCCGCCGCACGCGCGTGACGCCCTACGAGTGGCGGCGGCTGACGGTGCTCGCGGTCTGGACCGCGCTGCTGTGGGCCCCGGCGTCCTCGGTCGGGCCGGCCGCGCGCGTTCTGCTGGTGCTGGCCTACCCCGTCGGCCTGCGCCTCTCCGGCTTCCTGCACGACGAGGAGCTCATCGAGCTGAAGGCTCTGTTCAGCGGACGGGCTTCACGCTCAGCTCTTCCGCCGACGGCCGCGGGCTGAACGGGTCGGACAAAGGACGGGGCGGACGCGGCGCTTCCAGGGGCCGCGCGTGGTGCACGAAGAGGCGCTCCCCCGAGAACGAGAACGCCGCCTCCACGCCGCCGCCGCGCCACGCGTCGAGAGCGCGCGCCAGGCGCGCGAGCTTGGCCAGGCGCTCCGGGGTCAGGCGCGGCGTTCCGTCGGCGGAGGCGGGCGAGAACTCCAAGGTCCGTCCGGATCTCGGCTCCAGCGCCCAGCGGTCGGGCGCGGCGTCCCCGGCCAGCACGCCCTCGATCCCGCCCGGCGCGGCCTCGACGAGAACGCGCCTCCGCCCCGAGCCGGGATCGCGCGAGAACAGAAGCCCGGAGACGTCGGCCTTCTCCGCGCGCGTGAAGCGCAGACGGCCGTCGTACGACGCGCCGCGCCCCGCGCGCAGGCGCGCGCCCAGCGGCCCCGGCCCCCACGACGCCGCCCAGGCCTCGCGCGCCGCCGCGAGGGCCCCGCGCGCATCGGCGGCCGGGAACGTCGCGTCGTCGCCCACGACCAGGCACGGGCACGCCGCGGCCGCCGCGACGATCGCGCGTCCCGCCTCGGTGTCCGCGCCCAGATGCCCCGACATTATTCTCTCGCGGACGCGCTCCGACTTGCGCCGCAGCCCCAGCGAGGCGTCGTCCAAGGTCCTCGCCAGGAACTCGCCCAGGCCGTTTTCCGTGACGAACCAGCGCCACGCGTCGCCGTGAAGCTCCACGGCCTCGGGCCGCGACGCGCCCGCCGCCGCCGCCGCGTCGTCCAGCGAGGGGGACGAGGCGGGAACCGCCTTGCGGCGCCGGGCCGCGGCGGCCTCGCAGGCCCGCGCCAAGGCGCCCAGGCCGCCGTCGCCGCCGCCGAAGATCCGGCCGGCGCGCGCGGCGCGCTCCGCCAGGGACTTCGCGTCGCCGGAAAGGCGGGCCAGCACGTCCGCCGCCGGCGCGTCGGCCGCCGCGGCCGCGCAGCCGGACAGCTCCGCGCGCGCGGCGCGGGCCGCCCGCGCCCAGGCGCGGCGTTCGGCGCGCGCCAAAGCCTCGCGCCCGGCGCCGCCGGCCGCGGCGCGGGCCGCGCGCTCGACCGTCGCGAGCTCGTCTTCGGAGATTCCGCCTTCCAGCGCCCGCGGCGCCAGCTCCCGCATCAGCGCCGAGGCGCGCGCCGCGCCGGGCGCGGCCTCCAGCCAGCGCTCCAGCGCCGGCTCGTCGCGCAGGCCGTCGAAGGCGCGCGCGGCCTCGGCGGCGGCGACGCGCGCGTCGGCCTCCTCGGCGGGGGGGATCGTCACGCGGCCCGCGGCCGCGTCCACGCAGGCCGCGTCGCCCTCGCGCAGGACGCGCTCGCGCTCGCCCGCGGCCGGGCGCACCGTCAGCCCGCCGGCGCGCGCGTCGGCGCCGAACACCGGCTCGCGCAGGATCAAGGCCGGGCCCGCCGCGTCCCAGGACCCGCGGCCCAGCGCCACGGCCGGCACCCCGTGGCGGCGCGCGGAAATGGCCGCGCGGCTGGTCAGCCCGCCGCGGCGCGCGATCACCGCCTCGGACAGGCGCAGCGCCTCCTCGTCGCCGGGCTCGCCCGCGTCGGTCGCGAAGATCAGCCCGCCGGCCGCGGCCTTGCGGCGGTCGAAGGTCACGCGCCCGCAGACGGGACGGCCCGGCCCCAGCGACAAGGTCAGTCCGGGGAAGGAGCCGGGGTCGGGGTCCGGCGCCGCGGCCAGGCGCGCGTCCAGAGCGGCGGACGGCGTCGACAGGAGCAGCGCGAGCAGCGCCGCCGCCGCGCTCATTTCGCGCGCAGCAGCGCGCGGAGCTCGGCCGCGCCCAGCGGCGCGCCGTCGGGCTTGGCCGCGCGGGCGTAGGCGAGCAGGCCCGTGTCGGGATCGCGCAGGGCGCTGACCAGCAGGGTCTTGCCGCCGGCCGAGACGCCCGTCGGCGCCAGCGCCTCGTACTCGCCGACCAGGCCGATCACCGGGGCGCGCGCGAAGGCCTCGCGCCCGTCGAACAGCGCGGCCAGCTTCGCCGCCGAGGACGGATCGCGGCGGGTCTCGTCGGCCAGCTCGCGCAGGGCGCTCGAGTCCGCGCCGGCCGCCGAGTCGCCCAGCGCCGCGCTCAGCGCGCGCGCCGCCATCAGGCCCAGCTCCGAGCCGTCGCGCGCGAAATCCTGGGAGCCGGCGGCGGCGCGCAGTCCCGCGCCGTCCGCGAACACCGTCAGGCCGAGGTCCTCCAGGCGCCGCGCCAGCGCCGCGTCGCCGCGCTCGACGGAAATCTCCACGGAGCCGCCGGACGTCGTCTCGCGCAGCTGCGCCGACAGCCGCGCCTCGCCGTGCGCGCCGCGGCCGCGCGCCCACAGGCGGTCGTCCAAGGCCACCAGCGCGGCCGCGCCGCGCATCTCCGCGGCGGCCTTCGCCGCGATCGAGCCCTCGGCGCCGAGGTTGACGACGCCGGCGGCGCCGCGCGAGCGCCAGAAGCGCGCGTCCACGGCGCGCGACGCCTCTTCCCCGATGCGCCGCGCCCAATGCGCCGGCCCGCCCGGAGCGGTCACGAACGCCGCGCCGGCCGCCGGCCACGCGTCGGCGGGACGCAGGGAGCGCTCCGCGGCCTCGCGCTCGAACGAGCGGCGCAGGCTCTCGATGATGGAGGACGCGCCGCTTTCGCCCGTCATTGTTTCCAGGGCGGCGGCCGAGCGTCCCAGCGCGCCGAAGGCGGAACGCAGGCCCCCGACGGTCAAGCGCTCCGCGACGAGCGCGCGCTCGGCGGACGCGGCCTCGGAGCGCGCGGTCCCGGCCAGGGCCGCGTCGCGGCGCAGGGCGTCCTGTCCCGACTTTTGCGCGAGCCGGTAGGTCGTCCCGCCGGTGAACAGCGCGACGACGCGGCGCCACAGCGACTCCAGCGCCGCGCGCAGCCAGAAGCGCGACGCCGAGAGGGCGGCCGCGGGAACCGAGGCGCCCAAGGTCCGGCGCGCGCGGTAGATCAGCCCCGCGCCGGTGGACGCGCGCGGATCGGCGGAGAAGGCGCGGTACGCGTCGCCGAGAGCGGTCTCGGGCGCCAGCGCCGAGGGCGCGATCGCGAAGGCGGCGGCGAGCGCGGGAATGGGCGCGACGCCGGCGCCCGGCAGGACGGCGGTGTATGCGCCGTCCTTCTTGGCGAACCACACGTGCGGCGCGGACGGCGCGGCGCCGGCGGCGGCCTTGTCCAGCACGGCCGTCACGTCGCTTTTCAGCGCCGCGGCGTTGGTCACCAACGGCTTGCCCGGAGCGCCGAGCAAAGACTCCCACTTGTCGAAGGCGGAGAGCAGGCGGCCGGTCTCGGGAGCCGCGCCGGTCACGGCGGCCTGATAGGCGCCGGCGGCCAGGTCGCCCAAAGACGCGTCGGCCTTGCGTGCGGCGAAGCCGCGCACGACCTTGGCGACCGCCTCGGAGACGGGCGCGGGCAGGGCGTCCTTCGCCGTCTTGATCGCGTCCTGGTACAGGCTGGGCGCGTCGGCGGGAGACGCCGTGTTCGCGATGCCGACTTTCTGCGCGATCGCGTCGCGCACGCCCTGGGCCCGGCCGGCGACCCCGGCGGCCGGGCCGGAGCGCAAGGCGGGGGAGGCCGTCGCCGCGTCGAACACCTTGTCGAGGGCGCGCGACACGGTGGCCGCGTCGCCGCCGGCGGCCGCGCTCAGGCGCGCCTCGGTGATCTTGCGGGCCGCGCCGCCGAGCGTCGTGCCGGCTCCGGGCGCGACGGCCGCGCCGTCGCGGGCGGCCGCGCCGGAACGCAGGGCGTCGCCGGAGGAGCGGACGCGCGCGTCGCCGGAACGAACGGCCGGAACCTGCGCGGCGGGTGAGGTCTCCGCCGGAGAGGGGGCCGGAGCCGCGGCGGAACGGCCGGGGAGATTCACAGGAGCGGAAACCCCCGGCGTCACGGCGGCGGGAGCGGAGACGGACGCGCCGGGAAGGACGGCGGCGGACGGCGCCGAGGGGGCCGCCGAAACGGGGTTCAGCCCCGGAGCGGCGTTCAGCGCGGGGTTCATGCCCGGAGCGTTCTGGGCGCCGCTGGTGACCGAGGCGGCGGCGGAGGCGCCGGGAGCGGAGGAACTCGCGGCGGCGCCGGCGTCGACGCGCGGCTGGGCCGCGGCGGTGCCGGCGGCCAGTGACAACAGCAACGCCGCGAGAGTCTTCGGGCGGGAGCTCATATTCCTATTATAGTGCATTATAGAGCCCGGGCACGGAAACCGCCTGGGCCCTAAGACCCAGGGCCGCACCGGGCCGGGGGGCTTGGCCGCACGCGGGCGATATCTTACAATTTGGGCATGAGCCACCCTCTCGACGAAGCCCTGTGGGGCGCCCTCCTGCGCCGCCCCGACGAGTCCCTGCGCCGCCGTTTGTTCGAACTGTACACCGCCGCCGGCCTGCTCGCGCTGATCGCGCTGGCCTGGGCCGAGCCGTTCAGCGGCCGGCTGTTCGCGAAGATGATCGCGGCGGGCGCCTCTCCCGCTCTGATCGCCTGGGGGCTCAAGCCGCTGGTCATGGCCCTGCGCGGCGTCCTGCTGGTCGAGTCCTTCGGCTACGCCTACCACCGCTTCTTCCAGCACGTCGGCCGGCTGACGCGGCGCTCGTCGGTCGTGCGGCGCAATCAGATGTTCCACTGGCTGCACCACATGGTGATCTACCCGATCGGCCGCTTCTACAAGCGCGACACCGGCTACGTCGCCTCGGAGACGGGGCTGGCGCTGTCCTGGGTGGTGCCGGGCTGGATCGCCGCCGGAATCACGGTGTGGCTGCACGGCTTCACGCTCGCCGCGCTGGCTTTCGTCGCGGGCGTCGCGGTCTACGCGAAGCTCGTCGTGGACCTGACGCACTCCCGCTTCCACCTCGAGAACCATCCGTGGGCGCGGTCCGAGTACTTCCATTGGCTCGAGGACATCCACCTGCTCCATCACTGGGACCAGGCCATGAACTTCACCATCGTCCACCCGCTGATGGACCGGCTGTTCGGGACCTACCTGGCGCCCGAGACGCACCGCGCCGAGATCACGGCCGTCGTCTCCGAGGACGCGCTGACCGTCTCGGACGCGACGAACTGGCGCTACCTCTTGAAGGAAGCGACGCCCGCCGAGCACGCGGCGTTCATCTCCCAGGCCCGGCGCCACCCGCGCTCCATCCGGAAGATCGAGCTGCTGATCGCCGCGCTGGAACGCCGCCTGGCGCGGTTCCCGGCCGAGGCCGAGGCCCTGGACCTGCACATCCGCGCCCGGGCTCTGCTGGCGCTGGCCAAGCCCACGCCCGCCGCCGCGTGAAATCTTCGACGCGCGTCGTCGTCACCGGCGCCACCTCCGGCCTGGGCCGGGAGCTGGCGGTCCAGCTCGGCCGCCGCGGCTGGCGCGTCGCCGTCACCGGGCGGCGCCTCGACGAGCTGAAGCTCACCGCGAAGCTCGTCGTCGAGGCCGGAGGGGAGGCGCTGCTGCTGCCCGGCTCGGTCACCGACGACGACGAGGTGCGCGCGCACTACGCGCTGATCAAGGACGCGTGGGGCGGCCTGGACTGGGCGATCCTCAACGCCGGCGTCAGCGACTACATGGACGCCAAGCGGTTCAAGACCGAGCTGGTGCGCTGGACCTTCGACGCGAACGTCCTCGGCGTCTGCCGCTGGATGGAGGCGATCCTTCCGGACATGCTCCGGCAGGGCTCCGGCGTGATCGCCGGCGTGGCCAGCCTGGCGGCCTTCCGCGGCCTGCCCAGCTCGGGCCCGTACAGCGCGAGCAAGGCCGCGCTCGTGACCTTGCTCGAATCGGCGCGCGTGGACCTGCGCGGCACCGGCGTGGACGTCGTCACCGTCTGCCCCGGCTTCGTCAAGAGCGAGATGACCGCGCGCAACGACCCCGGCGCGATGCCGTTCCTGATGGAGACGCCCGACGGCGCCGCGGCGATGATCGCGGGGATCGACGCGCGGCGGCGCGTGGTCCACTTCCCGTGGCCGCTGTCGTACCCGATGAAGTACCTCGTCGGCCCGATGCCGGACTTCCTCTATGACTGGCTCGCCGGCAGGCTCGCGCACCTGCGCAAGAAGAAGCCGTCGGCCGAGGCCGCGAAGATCCAAGGAGACAAGACATGAGGATTTTCATCACCGGCGCGACGGGCTACGTGGGAAAGGCGGTCGCCGAGGCGTTCCGCCGCCGCGGCCACCGCGTGGCGGGGCTGGCCCGGTCGCCCGAGAAGGGCCGCGCTCTGGCCGCGCGCGAGATCGAGCCGGTGCACGGCGACATGAAGGACCCGACCACCTACGCGCGCGCCGCCACGGCGGCCGACGTGCTGGTCCACTGCGCCGCGGAGTATTCCGCGGACTACGAATCGCTGGACCGGCGCACGCTGGAGGCGTTCCTGGCGCTCGCCGCCAAGGGCCCGCGCGCGCGGAGCGTGATCTACACCTCCGGCGTCTGGCTGTACGGCGCCTGCGGGCCGGAGCCCGTGGACGAAAGCCACGCCCCCGAGCGCGCCGACCTGATCCCTTGGCGCGGCGAGCACGAGAAGAAGGTGCTGGCCGCCGGCGGCCTGGTGATCCGCCCCGGCTGCGTGTACGGCCGCGAGGGGGGGCTGACCGGCCTGTGGTTCGGCGGCGCGCTCGAGAAGGGCGCCGCGCCGGTCGTGGGCAAGGGCGACAACCGCTGGGCGACGGTGCACGCCGACGACTGCGGCGAGCTGTACGCGCTGGCCGCGGAGAGCGGCCTCAAGGGCGAGCTGTTCAACGCGACCGACCGCTCGCGCGCGACGGTGCGCGAGATGGCGCAGGCGGCCTCGCGCGCGGCCGGCAAGGGCGGCGCGACCGTCGAGCTCGCCTTCGCGGACGCGGAGAAGGCCTACGGAGCCATGGCCCACGGCCTGGCGCTGGACCAGCACGTGGACTCCTCGAAGGCGCTGCGGCGGCTGGGCTGGAATCCGCGCTTCGGCGGCTTCTGCGACGACGCGCCCAGATACTTCGCCGCATGGATGGCGGCCCGGGGGGCCTAACTGCTAGACTGGCGCACACTATGAACGATACCGACACGGCCGAACCGGCCCATCAAGACGACGCCGTCCCCGAAATGTCCGCCGCCGAACTGGCCGCCGCGACCGCCAAGAACCCCGATTCCTCCATCCCCCCGCGCTACCCCGTGGACTCCGTCCTCCTGATCGACGGCGACAACGACCCGCACGTGCCGCCGGACGTCCACCCGACGCGGCACACCTTGGTGCGCGTGTTCCTGCGCCCCGGCGCGAAGATGCCGCGCACGCTGGAGAAGAAGCTCAGCCACCTGCCGCACTGCACGACCGTGGTCTCGCCTCGCGGCGGCGCCAACGCGGCGGACTTCGTGATGAGCCTGCACGCCGGCATGCTGCACGCGATCCTGCCCCAGCACGTCCACTTCCTGATGGTCACCAACGACGCGACTTTGCAGGCGATGGCGGCCGAACTCCAGCGCCTGGGCCGCGTGGCCACGATCTGGACCTCTCACCCGGACGCCGGGCAGATGTCGGCCGAGGCCCGCGGCGAGGAGACCTTCGAGGAGCCCGTCGAGCGCAAGCCCGCGCGCAGCCGCAGCCGCGGCGGACGCAGCCGCGGGGGGCGCAGCCGGAGCGGACGCGCGTCCTCCGGCGGCGGCCGCGCCCGTTCGACGGCGGCGTCTCGCGCCGCCGCGGAACCCGCGCCGGCGCCCGCGGCCCCGGCCGCGCCGATTCCCGACGAGCCGCGCAAGCCCGGCGGGAAGACCTTGACCGAGGTCGCCTGGACGTACGCCGCGCGCCTGCAGCGCATCAAGGACGTCCCGTCGCGCCTGAAGACCCTGCTCAACGACATCAAGAACCGCGCCGGCTCTCAGGGCTTCAATCCCGAGGAAGTGCTCGAGGAGCTCAAGCGCCATCACGGCGTCAAGGTGGATTCGCAGGGACGCGTGGCCGTCGCGCGCGTCAAGCCCGCGGCCGAGGGGGACGCCTCCGCCGACGCCGCTCCGGAGGTCTCCCCGTCATGACTTCGATCGCGCTCGCCGCCGCCGCCCTCCTCGCCGCGCCGTCGTTCGCCGCCGACGCTCCGAAGACGCCCGCCGCGAAGGCGGCGCCGACCCTGTCGCGCGTCGCCGGGAAAATCCTGAAGACCTCCGTGAAGACGGCCGCGGGAAAGAAGGGCCAGGTCTTCGCCGAGGGCCGCATGACGATCGTCGACGAGGCCGGCCACACGGAGGAGTACCTGGTCGACGCGAAGACGAAGGTCACCTGCGACGGCAAGACAGCCGCCTTCGCCACGTCCGCCGTCCCCGGGGCGTGCGACCGCGCCGCGCGGATTCTCTACGACGCGCGCAAGCGCGTGCACATCCTCGACCTCAAGACGGCGCCGAAGGCCGACGCCGACGACGCGAAGGGCCGGGCGAACGTCTCCGGCGAGATCGCCGTCACCGACGTGATCGCCGGCAAGATCTCGGTGCGCCTGGGCGGCGGCACCACCGTCGACTTCAAGGTCGGCGAGGCGACGAAGATCTCGCTCGAAGCCGAGGGCAAGCCTTCGACGGCCGTCTCGTTCGAGTCCCTGAAGGTCGGCGACCGCGTCGAGGTGCATTCCAAGGATTGGAAGACGGCGGACGAGATCCACGTCCGCGCCGCGCCGCGCTGAGCGCATGGCCGCGGCCGCGCACCTGCGCCGCCTGCGCGAGACGCTCGACGGACCGGTCACCCTCGGAGAGCTCTCCGCCCGCCTCGGCCGCGAGGGGATCGGCCTTCTCTCCTTCCTGATCTCGCTCCCGTTCCTGCAGCCCGTGCCTCTCGCGGGCCTGGGCACGCCGCTGGGCCTCCTGCTCGTCGCGCTCGGCGTCCAGCTCGCCTGCGGCCACGACGCGCCCGTCCTGCCCCGCTTCGTGCGCGAGCGCCGTCTGGAGAGGGCGACCGTCGACCGCCTGCTGGGCGCGGCCGAGCGCCTGTTCGGCGCGCTGGAGCGCGTCGCCCGCCCGCGCTGGCCGGCCGTCGCCCGCTCGCCGCGCGCGTACGGCGCGGCCATCGTCCTGCTCGGACTGGTCTTCGCGCTGCCGGTGTTCGTCCCGTTCGGCAACCCGCTGTCGGCCGCGCCGCTGGCCCTGATCGGCCTGGCGATGCTCGAGGACGACGGCCTGCTCGGCGCGCTGGGCCTGGCCGGGACGGGCCTGAGCCTCGCCTACCACGCCGCGTTCTTCCGCCTGATGTGGAGCGGCGGCCACGCCCTCTTCGGCCGGCACGCCTAAACTAGGCCGTCGCGGGCGGGCCCTCGGGCTCGCGATGCTCGGCGCCGTGGCGGATGTCCTTGCCCAGCACCATGAAGATCACGTCCTCGGCGATGTTCGTGGCGTGATCGGCGATGCGCTCGAGGTTGCGCGCGATCAGGATCACGTCCATGCCGCGCTGGATCGCCGAGGCGTCGCGCTGCATCAGGTGGACCAGCTCGTTGAAGGTCTGGCTCTTGAGGTGGTCCTCCTCGTCGTCGCGGCGGATCACGTCGCGCGCCAGGTCCACGTCGCCGCGCGAGAAGGCGTCGAGGGAGTCCTTCAGCATGCCGACGGCGACCTCCACCATGCGCGGGATGTCGCCCAGCTTGATGCGCGGCTCCTTGATCAGGTACACGCCCGTCTCGGCGATGTTGACGGCCTGGTCGCCGACGCGCTCCAGGTCCGAGTTGATCTTGATGGCCGCGGCGATCAGGCGCAGGTCGCCGGCCGCGGGCTGATGCAGGGCGATCAGCGTCAGGCACACGTCGTCGATCTCGATGTGCAGGCGGTTGACCTGGCGCTCCCAGTCCTCGACCGCGGTCAGGTGCGACTCGTCGCGCTCGACGACGAGCTTCACCGCGTAGTGGATCATCTCCTCGCACAGGCTGCCCATGCGCAGCAGGCGCGCGCGCAGGTCTTCCAGGTCCGCGTCGAAGTGCCTTTTCATGGTCATCCGAATCTCCCGGTGATGTAGTCCTCGGTGCGCTTGTCCGACGGCTTCGTGAACATCTGCTGGGTCTCGCCGAACTCGACCAGCTCGCCCATCAGCATGAACGCGGTGCGCGCGGAGACGCGCGCCGCCTGCTGCATGTTGTGCGTGACGATGACGACGGTCAGCTGGTCCTTGATCTGCACGAGCAGCTCCTCGATGCGCGCCGTCGCGATCGGGTCCAGCGCCGAGCACGGCTCGTCCATCAATAGGATGCGCGGCTCCACGGCCAGCGCGCGCGCGATGCACAGCCGCTGCTGCTGGCCGCCGGACAGGCCCACGCCGGGTCCGTCGAGCTTGTCCTTGACCTCGTCCCACAGCGCGGCGCGGCGCAGGCTCTTCTCCACGACCTCGGCCAGCTTGGCGCGGTCGCGCTCGCCGTTGAGGACCAGGCCGGCCGCCACGTTCTGGAACACGCTCATCGTCGGAAAAGGATTCGGGCGCTGGAAGACCATGCCCACCTCGCGGCGCAGCAGCACCGGATCGATCTCCAGCGCGTTGCGCCCGCCCAGAAGAATCTCGCCGTCGCAGGTCGCGCCGGGGATGGCCTCGTGCATGCGGTTGAGGCAGCGGATCAAGGTGGACTTGCCGCAGCCCGACGGGCCGATGATCGCGGTGACCTCGTTCTCGCGGAAGTCCAGGCTGACGCCCTTGAGGACGTTCGCGCCGCCGGCGTAGCCGGCGCGCAGGCCGCGGACGGAGAGCGCGACGGCACGGTCCTTCGCGGCGGGCGCGGCGCTCGGAACGAACGGCTTGGCGGGGGAGGTCTCCATAATCGGGTTCATCTCAGTGGGCGGCTCCCGCGGAGGGCCTCAGCCACAGCCGCGCGGCGACGTTGATCGCCAGGACGAACAGCATCAGGATCAGCGCGGCGGCCCAGGCCTGGCGGTGCCAGTCCTCGTAGGGGGAGATCGCGTAGTTGTAGATCGCGTGCGGCAAGGTCGCGATCGGGTTCAGCATTCCGTCGTCCCAGAAGCGGTTGCCGAAGGCCGTGAAGATCAGCGGCGCGGTCTCGCCCGCGACGCGCGCCAGCGCCAGCAGCGCCGCGGTCAGGATTCCGCGCCCGGCGGTCGGCACCATGACGAACAGCACGACCTTCCAGCGCGGCACGCCCAGGGCCAGCGCGGCCTCGCGGATGGTGCCCGGCACCAGACGCAGGAACTCCTCGGTGTTGCGCAGGACGATCGGGATCATGATCAGCGCCAGCGCGACCGAGCCCGACAGCGCGCTGAAGCGCTTCATCGGCATCACGATCAGCGCGTACGCGAACAGCCCGATCACGATGGACGGCACGCCGTTCATCACGTCGGCCGCGTAGCGCACGCAGAAGGCGAAGCGGCCGCGCCGCCCGTACTCGGCCAGGTAGACGCCGGACGCGACGCCGACCGGGATGCCGATCAGGCCCGCGAGGCCCACGACCTTGGCCGAGCCGACGATCGCGTTGGCGATGCCGCCGCCGGCCTCGCCCACGGGCTTGGGCAGGTTGGTCAAAAACGCCCAGCTCAGCGACGAGGCGCCCTTCCACGCGATGTAGCCCAGGATCGCGAGCAGGACAGAGGCGGACAGGACCGCGCACGCCGCGGTCAACGTCAGCATCGCGGCGTTGACGCGGCGGCGGCGGGCGTAGATCGCGCCGTTCACGCGCCCTTCTCCAGACGGTAGATCATCAGCCGCGCCAATCCGTTGATGACGACGGTGACGACCAGCAGCACGAACCCGATCGCGATCAGCGCGGACAGGTGCGCGTCGCTCGCGGCTTCGGCCAGCTCGTTGGCGATGACGGCCGCCATGCTGTAGGCCGGGTCGAACAGGGAGGCCGAGATCTTGGGCGTGTTGCCGATCACCATCGTGACGGCCATCGTTTCGCCCAGCGCGCGGCCCAGGGCCAGGAACGCCGCGCCGAAGATGCCCGACCGCGCGTACGGAAGGCTCACGCCGCGCACCGCCTCCCAGCGCGTCGCGCCCAGCGCGTACATCCCTTCCTTGAGCGGGCGCGGCACGGTCAGCAGAACCTCGCGCGTGATGGTCGTGATGTAGGGCAGGATCATCAGCGCCAGGATCAGGCCCGCCGCCAGAAGCCCCACGCCGTACGGCGTGCCTCGGAAAAAGGGGAGAAACCCGAGATAGGCGCCCAGGAGCGGCTCGACGAAGCGCACGGCGGGGATCAGCAGGAACACGCCCATCAGGCCGAGGATCACGCTCGGCACCGCGGCCAGCAGCTCGATGGCGAAGCACAGCGCCTCGGCCAAGCGGCGCGGCGCAAGCTCGGTCAGGAACACGGCCGAGCCTACGCCCAGGGGCACCGCGATCAGCATCGCCAGCGCGGACGACGCCGCGGTGCCGTACAGGAACGGAAGGGCGCCGAACACCTCGTTGACGGGATCCCACGTGGAGGTCCACAGGAACGAGAGCCCGAACGCCTTCCACGTCGCGCGCGAGGCCGAGCCCAGCTGCCACGCGAGCGCCAGCGCGGCGAGCAGGATCAGGCCCGCCGCGCCCGTCAGCAGGAGGCGGAAAAGACGGTCGCCGGCCCTCTCGCGAGAGCCGGCGACCCGTGCGGCGCCGCGCGCGTCGGGAACGGAGCGTTCCGGCGCGGCGGCCGTCGTCATGCTATTGGATCGTCTCCACGGTCTTGGCGACCATCGCCTTGACCGACGCCGGCAGCGGCGCGTAGCCCAGCGCCGGCGCCATCGCCTGGCCGTGCTTCAGCATCCAGCGCAGGAACGCCTTGATCTCGGCGCCCTTGCCTTCGGGATTCTTCGCATAGACCAGCAGCCAGGTGAAGGTCGAGATCGGATAGGCCTTCGCGCCGGGCGCGTCGGTGATCGAGACGCGGTAGTCCTTGGGCATGCTCTTCGCGGCTCCCGCGGCGGCCTGCGTCACGCCGTCGACGGTCGCCAGGACGAACTTGCCGGCCTTGTTCTTGACCGAGCCGTAGGAGATGCCGTTCTGCATCGCGTAGATCAGCTCGACGTAGCCGATCGCGCCCGGCGTCTGCTTGACCAGGCCGGAAACGCCCTCGTTGCCCTTTCCGCCCAAGCCGACGGGCCAGTTGACCGCGGTGCCCTTGCCGACGGTCTTCGCCCACTCGGGGCTGACCTTCGACAGGTAGTCCACCCAGCAGTAGGTGGTGCCCGAGCCGTCGGAGCGGTGCACGACCGTGATCGCCTGGTCGGGCAGCTTCGCGCCCGGGTTCAGCTTGACCAAGGCCGCGTCGTTCCACTTCGCGATCTTGCCCAGGAATATCCCCGCCAAAGCCGGGCCGTCGAACTTCAGCTCCTTGACGCCCTCGACGTTGAACACCGGGACGTCCGCGCCCATGACGGTGGGCAGGTGCAGCACCGCGCCGCCGGCCTTCGCGATCTGCTCGTCGGTCATCGGGCCGTCGGAGGCGCCGAAATCGACGGTCTTCTCGGTCAGCTGGCGGATGCCGCCGCCGGAGCCGATCGACTGGTAGTTGATCTGCAGCTCGGGCTTGACCTTGTGGTACTCGTCGAACCACTTGGAGTACACCGGGTACGGGAACGTCGCGCCGGCGCCGTTCAGGGACTGGACCTGGGCGAAGGCGGGAGCCGCGAGCAGGACGGCGGCCAGCAGAGTCGAGATTCGTTTCATGGGGTTGATCCTCTCTATGTTAACGTCGGTGTGTGACGAACGCGTGACGTCCGCCTGACGGGCGCTTGACGGCCCGCCAGGCGGACGCTTGACCGCGATTTAGAACAGGAAGAACGCGCTTCCCTGGTAGCGGGTGTTGGTCGCGAACCGGTTCGCCGCGTCGTTGTAGGTGTCGCGGGCCTGGTTCGCCTCGAACGCGAAGCGCAGCCAGTTGACCGGGTCGTAGAACGCCGCGACGTAGCCGTACTGGATCTTGGGCATGATCGTGTTCGAGAACGCGAACCGGTCCAGGTTGCGGCCCTCGACCTGGGCGTAGCCCGCCGAGACGGACCACTTCGCCAGGCTGTACTGCAGGTGGGTGCGGAAGGCGCGGTAGCGGATCAGCTCGACGTTGCCGCCGTTGTTGACGCCCGCGATGCCCGAGTCGATCGCCGTGCCCGTGGCGGCGGTCTTCGTCACGCCCGGGACGCCCAGCGAGAGGCCCGAGTACTCCAGGCCGCCGACGCCGGAGCCGCTCATGAACTCGCCGGCCCAGATCAGCGTGTGGGCGCGGCTCTTGCCGTCGTCGGAGGGGATGATCGGCACCAGGAAGTCGAAGGCGACCGCGCCGCCCGTGGGATTTTCCGCCGAGGCCGTGCGCACCGGGATCACCGCGGCGCTGACGCCGGCCGACAGGCCGACCATCGACGTCCCGGCGCCGCCGATCGAGGCGCCCAGGTACTTCGTGGACGCCACGCGCAGGCCGCCGTGCCACTCGGGGGAGCCCGAGTTCATCTCGGCCGGCTTGGCCATGTCCGCGGCGGACTCGAGCGTCCAGTCGCCGAACGGATGCGTGTCGGTGACGCGGGCCTGGACGAAGCGCCGGTACAGCTGGCCGACGCCGGGCTGGACGACCGACTCTCCCGGGAAATAGTACGGCTGCCAGCCGAGCAAGGACCAGGTCTGGCCGAGCTTCAGGCTCAGCTCGTCCTTCGTCACGTCCACGAAGGCGTGGCGCACGCGCATGGTCGGGTTGTTGAAGAAGTCGCGCTCGGTCTGCGCGCCGGACGTGGTGCCGGGCGCCGCGTTCGCGGCGTTGTTGCCGAGGAAGTCCATCTCGAAGACGCCCTTGGCCTTCAGGCCGTTGTCGGCCGCGGGCACGCCGAACTCCAGGCCCAGGCGGCTGTTGCGCATGGTCATCTGATTGCGCGCGTGCTCGCCGGCGAAGTTGTTCGCGCCGCCGCCGGCGGCGGTGCGGGTCTGCACGGCGTTGTTGCCCTGCTCCTCGTTGAAGCTCTGGGTCGTGTCGTAGATCGAGTCGGTCTCCACGAAGCCGTACAGGCGCAGCGTCGCGTTCTTCAGCGCGGACGTTCCGATCGTGAGCGGCTCGAGGGCGGCGGCGGGTCCGGCGAGGGGTCCGACGACGAGAGTCGCGGCGAGAGTCGCGGCGAGGACGGCGTTTCGGCGTGAGCGCATTCGTTCCTCCGGAGTTGGTTTCGGCGTTGCGCAGGCATGATACGCAAGATCGCGGGCCCCGACCATGCGCGCGGAGTCAACTCCGCGTGACGCGCGCATGACGGACGAAAAAGGATCGTCGCGCCATTATTGCCAGCGGCACGGCAACAAACTATGATGAGGCCGTGACCCGCCTCCCGTTCGCCGCGCCGGCCGTCCTGCTCCTGCTGCTGTCCCCGGCTCCCGCCCGGGCCATGACGCCCGCCGACGAGGCCGTCGTGCAGCGCGGGCTGGACGCTCTTTATATGTCCGACTTCGACGGAGCCGAGAAGACGTTCCAGGACGCCTTGCGCGGCCGGCCCGGCGACCCGGTGCTGTCCCTGGGGCGCGCCACCGCCGCCTGGTGGCGCATGGAGAGCGATTTCGCCCGCCCCGGAAGCCCCGAGGAGGGGGCGTTCGTCGCCGCGGTCAAGCTGGCCGTCGCGGACGCCAAGAGAGCGAGAGGCTCGCCGGACAAGGCGGAGGCGTATCTCTGCCTGGGGGCGGCCTACGGCCTGCGCGGCCGCTGGGAGGCGGCGCAGCATCGCTGGTTCGGCGCCTACCTCGACGGCCGCCGGGCCTACCGCAACGCGCGCCGGGCCGTCAAGCTCGACCCGGAGCTGTACGACGCCTACCTGGGAATCGGCGCCTTCGATTATTACGTCGCCACGCTGTCGAGCTTCATCCGCGCCCTCGCCTTCACGAGCGGCGGCGGGCGGGAGAAAGGGCTCTCCGAGCTTCAGCTGGCGACGCGCGGCCGCTTCAGCGGCGCGGCCGCCAAGCTCCTGCTCGTCGGCATCGACTGGACCTTCGAGAAAAATCCCCAGCGGGCCTGGAAGACCCTCGACGAACTGCATCAGCGCTACCCCGGCAGCCCGATGATCGACTCGATGCGGCTCATCGGCCTCTTCCACTTGCGGGACGGCGCCGGCCTCAAGAAGGAGGCGCGGGGCTTCCTCGACAAGGTCGAGCGCGGCGCTCCGTTCTTCCGGCCCGCCGACCGGCCCGCGGGGCGCTACTTTCTGGGCCTGGGAGAACAGCTCTCCGGGGAGTACGCCCCGGCCCTCGCCGACTACGAGGCCGCGCTGAAGGACGTTCCCCCGGAGCACCGCTGGAGGAGCATGCTGCACCTGTTCATCGGCGAATGCCAGGATCTCCTGGGCCGCCGCGAGGACGCCGCGGCCTCCTACCGGCAGGCCTTGAAGGATCCGCCGCTGTGGGGGGTGCCCCGCTACGCGCGCTACCTGCTCAAGCGCCCCTTCCGGCCCGGCGACAATCCGCTCCCCGCGAGAAACGACGACCTGCCGTGACCCGCGGCGCGCCTAGGCCGCCGCGTCGGGAACGAGCCGGCGGATCAGCGCGACCTTCAGCGCGTCGTTGACGAGAAGGCAGGCCGCCATCGAGCAGGCGAAAATCGCGAGCGTCCAGCGCCACGGCAGGGGCGCGAGCCCGGGAATGCCCGCGTACGTCAAGGCGGTGCCCGCGAGGGCGTCCGCGGCGAGCGCCGCCGCCAGCGTCCCGCTGGGCGCCGTCGCCCAGAAGCGGCGGCGCTCCCGCGCGGACACGATGGAGAACACGGCGAAGTAGAGCAAGGTCAGGAAGCTGAAGGTGCAGAGGGCGTTGTCGTCGGCCGCCAAGCCGAAGCGCGTCCAGCACAGCCGCAGGAGGAACAGCGACTCCGCCACCATCGCGACGCCGAGCGCGGCGGAGACGGCGATGAAGCCGCCGATGTTCCACGTCTCCGGCTTTTGGGACGGCCGCACGCGGTCCGTGGCGAGGGCGATCTTCGCGAAGTCCGTCATGAAGACCAGCAGCAGCATCGCGAAGGCGGACACGACGAACTTGCCCGTCGCCAGGTACGCCGCGGCCACGTAAGCCGCCTTCAGTATCGTCCGGCTGATCTTGTTGATGATCCACGTCAAAATGCGCTGGTAGATCGTCCGCCCCTGCTCGACCAAGGCCACGATGTTCGTCAGCCCCGGCTCGGTCAGGACGACGCTCGCCGCGCCCTTGGCGACGTCGGTCGCGGCGCTGACGGCGATGCCCACTTCGGCCTGGCGCAGCGCGGGAGCGTCGTTGACGCCGTCGCCCGTCATGCCGGCGACGTGCCCCGCGGCCTGCAGGCGCCGCACCACGTCGTACTTGTCCTCGGGATACACCTCGGCGAAGCCGTCGGCGCCGTCCAAGAGGCCGTCCCCCACGCGGCGGATGTCGGGCAAGCCGACCCCGCGCGCGATTTCGCTCGCGACCGCCAGCGCGTCGCCGGTGAGCATTTTGACCGAAACGCCCAGCCGGCGGAGCTCGGCGATGAGCGCCTTGGCGTCCGGCCGGGGCGGATCGTACAGCGTCACCAAGCCGACCAGCGCGGGAGCGCCCGCCTCGGGGCCGCGGGCCACCGCCAGGGTCCGGTAGCCCTTCCGCGCCGCGTCCGCGACCCGCGCCTCCAGCGCGTCGATCGCCGCGGGCGCGAGTCCGCAGGCCTCGGCGACGGTTCTCACGGCGCCTTTCATCACGCGCAGACGCCGGCCCTCCCGCTCGACCACGGCCTCCGTCCGCCGGTTCTTCGCGTCGAACGGCGCGAAGGAGACCGGAGCGAACGCCGGCGCGCCGTCGAACACGCGCCGCTCCTTGGCCGCGGCCAGAAACGCCAGATCGATGGGATCCTGGTTTGATTCCTGGGACGCCAGCGCCCCGGCGGCCAGCACGTCGGACTCCGTCGCCCCGTCCAGCGGGACGACGCCGGTGACGGCGAGGCTGTTCATCGTGATCGTGCCCGTCTTGTCCACGCACAGCACGTCCATCGTCGCGGCGTCCTCGGCGGCGCTGAGGCGCGTGACCAGCACGCCGCGCTTGGCCAGCTCCTTCGAGCCGACGGCCATGCTGACGGTGAACATGACGGGCAGAGCGACCGGCACCGCGCTCATCAAGAGAACGAGCAGGAGCGGGACCATCTCGACGAGGGACGCGCCCCGCGTCAGGGACAGGAGCGCCACGAGGGCCAGGAGCGCGCCGACGATGACGAACAGCCAGCGGACGACCTTGGCGACCACCGCCTCGATGTGAAGCTTCGGACGAGCCTCCTGCACGAGCTGGGTGGTGCGGCCGAAAAAAGTCTTCGCGCCGGTCAGCATCACCACGGCGTTGCCTTCTCCGCGGCGGACGACGGACCCCGAGGAGAGCACGGCGCCGGGCGCCTTGTCCGCGTCCTGGGACTCGCCCGTGAGGGCCGACTGGTCGACGCTCAATTCGCCGGACAGGAGCTTCAGGTCCGCCGGGACGATGTCGCCGGGACGCACGCGCACTATGTCGCCGGGGACCAGCTCGCGCGCGGGAACGGACCGCCAGGCCGAGTCGCGCAGGACGCGGGCGCCGACCTGCAGCCGCCGCCGCAGCGTCTCGACGACGTCCGCGGCCCGGCGCTCCTGCAGGAAGCTCAGCACGGCGTTGACCACCAGCAGCGCGCTCACCACCGCGAGGTCCGCGTATTTCCGCAGCGCGGCCGACAGAACGATGATCAGTTCGAGCATCCACGCCGAGACGCCCCAGAACTTGCCGAGAAAGCGGCGGAGCGGATGCTCCGGCTGCCGCGCCACCTCGTTCCAGCCGTGCTCCCGGCGGCGGACGTCCGCCTCGGCGCTCGACAGCCCCGTGTCGGCGTTCGCCCGGAGCGCCGCCAGCGCGTCCGGAACCGACGCTGACGCGACGTCGGGCGCGGGAGTCATAGCGGTGTTATAGCTCTTATCGCCTCATTCGGGCTGGGCGCGGGCGAGCATCCGGTAGAGGATCGGCACGACGAACAGCGTCAGCGTCACCGACACCAGCTGCCCGCCGATGACGGCCCGCCCCAGCGGGATGTTGGCCTCCGCGCCATGGCCGTAGCCGACGGCCATCGGAATCAGGCCGAAGACGGACGCGAGCGAGGTCATCAGGATCGGACGAAGCCGCGCGGTCGCGCCGCGCACGACGGCTTCGTCGGCGGTCAGGCCGCGCTGATGGTGGTGCACGATGAACTCGATGATCAGCACGCCGTTGGCCACCGCGATGCCGATCATGAAGATGGCGCCGATGGCCGCCTGGATGCTGAAGTAAGTGCCCGTCGCCGCCAGCATCATCGCGATTCCCACCAGGCCCAGCGGGATCGTGGACAATATGATGAGGGGGAGGGCGTAGGAGCGGAACTGCACGACCAGCACCAGGTACACCAGCACCACGGCCAGGACGAACCCGCCGCCCAACGTGCCGACCGCGTCGTTCATCTGCTCGTATTCGCCGCGCACGCGCACCGAGTACGTCTCCGGCAGGCGCGTCCGCGCGATGACGGCGGCGATGTCGCGGCACAGGCTCCCGACGTCGCGGCCCTGCGCGTCGAGGAAGACGTCGATGACGGGGTCGAGGTTCACGTGGTTGATCTCGCTGGGTCCCAGCGCGTTCTCGATCTTGGCGATGCGCCCCAGAGGAACCGCGCGGTTCTGCTGCGGACCTCGGATCGGGATGCGGTTGAGGTCGGAGAACTTCGACACCGCCGATTCCGCGAACTGCACGCCCAGGAAATAGTCGATTCCGGTCTTCGGATCGACCCAGATCAAGGGGCTGAAGGCGGAGCTTCCGGCCACGGCGCTCAGCACGTTCTCGATCACGCCCTTGATGGTCAGGCCCAGCTCTTCGGTCCTCTGGCGGTCGATGTTGAGCTTGATCTCCGGCGCGTCCAACCGCTGCTGAACGCGCACGTCCGCGGCCCCGTCGATCGCCTTGAAATCCGCCGCGAGCGTCTCGGCGACGCCGTGGGCCACCGACATGCGCGGTCCCACGACCTGAACGTCGATCGGCGAACGCAGGCCGCCGTTGAGCGCCGAGGTCAGCAGGCCGCCCAGCTCCACGCCGACGTCGACGCCGGGGAATTCCGCCTTCATCCGCTCGCGGATGACCTTCGCGTAGTACTGCGAGGTCCGCGCGCGGTCTTCCTTAAGGTCCACGATGAAGTAGACGTCCTGGGAGCCGCTGTTCGGGGTGTAGGCGGCGGGAAAGCCGTAATAGACGCCCGCGTTCGAGATCACCATCTTGAGGTCCGCCGGGGGAATCCATTCCCGCAATTTCTTCTCGAACTTTTCCGCGAAAGCCTGCGTCGCCTCGATGCGCGTCCCGGTCGGCAGGCGCAGGTCGAGCTGGAAGCTCCCGGCGTCGGCTTTCGGGAACAGCTCGGTCCCGATGCGGGGCACGCAGATCGCCGCCGCCGTCCCGAGCGCCAGGACGACGGCGGCCAGGAAGGCCTTCCGATGCGCGAGCACGGCCGTCAGCGCCCGTCCGTAGGCCGCGGTCAGCCGGTCGATGAGCCCCTGCAGGCGCGCCAGCAGCGACGGGAGATCCTCGCGATTCATCGGCCGGAGGAAGCGCGACGCGAACAGGGGCATCACGGTCATCGCGGCGAAATACGAGCCGATCATCGCGAAGATGACGGCCTTGGCCAGCGCCAGGAACAGGATCTTGACGACGCCGCCGAGAAAGACGACCGGGAAGAACACGATCAACGTCGACAGCGTGGAGGTCAGGACGGGCATCGCGACCTCCGAGCCTCCCTCGATCGCCGCGCGCGGCGGCGTCAGGCCCGCCTCCAGCTTCTTCGAGATGTTCTCGATCACGACGATCGAATTGTCGACCAGGACGCCGATCGACAGCGCGAGCCCGCCCAAGGTCATCGCGTTGATCGTCTGCCCCGTCGCCTTCAGGCCCAGGAACGCCGCCAGGATGGCCAGCGGCAGGGAAAGCAGGATGGCCAGGGTCGAGCGCGGGTCGCCCAGGAACAGGAACACGAGCAGGGCCGCCAGGCCGCCGCCGATCAAGGTCTCCTCGGTGATGCTGCGGATCGCGTGGCGGATGAAGACCGACTGGTCGGCGACCATCGCAAACGAGTAGTCCTTGAAGCGCTCGTGGAGCCTCCGCAGCGCGCTCCGCGCCTGGTCCACGACGGCCAGCGAGTTCGCGCCGGGCTGGCGGTAGATCGGGACGTACACCTGCCGCTTGCCGTCGATCGTGACGACGTTGGTCTGGATCTGGCTGGCGTCCTGCGCCTTGCCCACCGCGCTCAGGGGGACGGTGACGCCGTTGAACGCGCGCAGGGGGAACGAGTTCATCTCCTCCACCTTGTCGACCATGCCGTTGCTGAGGATCTGATAGTCGAGGTTCCCGATCTTGGCGTCGCCGGCGGGCAGGAAGGTGTTCAGGATCGCGATCTTGTCGAGCACCTCGACGGGGGACAGGTTGTACTTGTTCAGC
>Ga0315268_10001793_pt1 | contig 24681 bp, 30 predicted proteins | sample C1_top_MG_FD_204535 | JGI IMG/M metagenome (GOLD analysis project Ga0315268, IMG submission 204535) | Sediment microbial communities from Yellowstone Lake, YNP, Wyoming, USA - C1_top | ecosystem: Environmental > Aquatic > Freshwater > Lake > Sediment | place: USA: Wyoming | collected 2017-08-01
GTCCGCGTTTCCGAGGTACGCGTCTATGAGGTTCGCGCCTTCGAGGTCGATATCCTTGGCTGGCTTACCCGCCATCAACAAACCCATTTTGTCGTCAGGGAAGTTTGTCTCGACGAACTCGATCAAATAGGGCTGCTCGCTGGGCTCAGGCGCTTCGTTTTCGAGCCCAAACATTTGCATGAACCTCTTAGCTCTTGGTTGGTACTCCAAAGTGACCAGAGGCTCGTTCGACGGCGTGCGAAGCGAGTAGATGACCGACGTTCCTTCTCGTACTTGGTCGCAATAAGTGCCGACGCAATGCTTCAACAGCTTGCCTTCAAGTTCGAGTGCTGCGTCCGTCTTGAGTTGCACGATCTTGAAGCCGTCGTCGAAGCGGTAGACCACCGGGTTCGCGTCCGACTCAACTTTGCCTTTGCGTCCAGCAAAGGTGACGTGGCTGGAAGCGTTCTCCAAAGCGTCGGCCAAAGACACACGACCCAAGTCGGTATTAGTCTCCTTCGCCCAGATGCAGATGGATCGAAAGCGCCGCTTCAAGGCGTCTTCCTCGCTTCTCGTCAGGCCGCGCTTCACGACCTTGGCGAGCCACGGGATATAGGCGTCCACGATGGTATTGGCCGAGAGCTTATCGGCGAAGTGCCCAAACACCTCGTCGCCGTCGTCGGGCTCGAAGTCCAGTTCCTGGCGCCAATGGTCGATGCCGATGGCGTTGAAAACCACGTCCAACACCGTCAGCTTCTGCTCGTTGTCGAGAGAAGGCCACACGAAGGCGAGACGCTTGTCGGCGGGGTTACGGCGCAGGTCGTGGTAAGCCATGCGCGGAGCCTACCCCGCACGCGGCGCTACGTCATCAAAACGGTATGATGTCGTCCTCGTCGAAGGCCAAGAAATCGTCCCGTTCCACAGGCGCCGGCCGGGTCCGCCGCGTGGCTGTGTCCAGCAGCAGGTCTGCCTCGTCCCGCGTCGAGTCGTAGGCCACACCGTATCGCGTGTAATCCGGCAGCAGCGGCGGCGCGGCTTCCTCTTCTTCTTGGGGCGCGGCTTCCCCGCGTTGCAGCGCTTCCTCGGCGTCCTGCATTTCGCCGGCCGCGTTGCCGTGCTGCTCCATCACGAACGCTGGCAGGCGGACCTTATCAAACCCCTGCACCGTGCGGAGCATGCCGATAGCCGGTTCGATGTCGCGCCACGTCTTCGCGTTGACGATGGCGTGGTTGAACGCTTCCCGCAGGCAGCAGAACCGCGTTTTGCGCTCGCCTCGCGCCATGAACGCATCGAGCAGCCCGATGCCTTCCGGCAACGGCCCGGGCTTCTTCGCCTCGCCTCGCTGCCACGCGAGGTACTGATAGTCGCGCTTGCTCAGGTCGTAGTCTTGGATGCGGTTGTCGTCGAGGATGATGTCGAGCACCTTCCAACGCTCGCGCGGCAGGGCGTCCGCGCGCTCATGCTCCTTGCGCAGCCGGTCAAGCGCCTGGGCCGCGGCCTTGCGCACGGACTGCTCGCTGCGCCGACGCACGGGCTTCGGCTTCGGCGCCATTGGTGTCGGCGGCGGCGCGGTGAACACCTCCTGCACCAGCTTGTGAAGGTCGTCGACCAGCGCGTACATGCGGTGGCCGGTTTCGTCGTGCTGCATGTCCACGATGGTGTCGCTGCCGTAGCGCTTGACGGCCAGGATCTCATAGTGGCCGGCCTGCGCGCCGTGCGGCACGCGGACCTTCTCGCCGGGCGAGGGCTTGACCGGGAGCTGGGCCGCGAGCCGGGGGTCGTAGACGTAGCGGTACTTCTTCTTGTGCCCGGGCCACGGGATGCGTCGCAGGTACTTGTGGTCGCCCTTGTTTTCGATCAACTCGGAGTAGTCGTAGTCGTCGGGGTGGCTCATTCTTCGTCCTCGTCGTCCTCGTAGGTCCACATGCCGCCCATCGGCCTCTCGTAGGCCGCGAGCGCGAGCGCGGCCACTTCGGGGTCGGAGTACGACGCGAGATCGGGGTTTTGCCGACGCGCCGGCGGCGGTGGCGGCACACGCCTGACTTCGGCTCCGGCTGCAAACCGCCGTAAGGCTTCTTCTTGTGCCCGGTTTATGGCCGAATACCCATACCCCGGTTCTCTGAGCAAAGCGTTGTATAGGCTTGTACTCTCTAACTCCAGCCCGCGGTGTTCGTCTTCCGATAAGGTCGCGAGCCCTGCATCGTATAAATACGATAACAACTTTAGCTCGGTGTACCGCCTGACCTCTGATTCTGACGGCGTCGTCGTGGGCAGCTGCTTCTTGATTTCTTCCTCCGCTTGCCTAATGACGTCAAAGCCCCCGAGTGCCAACAAATCGTCTTTTAGACGATAAATGTCCCCCGCCTCTCGGCGCAGCTCGTCCGCGGTCAGCGAGAGGCCGTCGTCGTAGTCGTCGACGAAGCTGACGTCCGGTTGGCTGAGTGCGAGCTGATAGGCCACACGCCGCGCGACGTATTGCCTGCGGATGTCTTCTGTCCGCGCCTGCCGTTCTTTTTGTGCTCGCTCCCACGTCTGCCCCTTCACGGGTGGCGAGAACGGGTCGATGCCGGCACGCCGCATGGCGAGTATCCCGGGCTGGAGACTAAGGCCCCCAAAGTTGTCTTCATCTTGAGGCTTCATGCCCAGGAAAACCATCAGGAACTCGACGACTGCGCGCACTTCGTCGACGCCGGCTTCGCCCTTGAACTCGCCTGAGCCGGGATCGAACCCGGGCAGGCGGTTGGCTGCGCCTTTGACTTGCTCGATGCCCATGTCGTCGACAGAGATTGTGAACTTTGGCTTTCCTGACGGCGCGCGGATTCCGTAAATCATCTTTACGCCGTTCATTACGCTCTCTCTGTAACCCTCGCCGCCTACGCAGATGCCGAGGCCGACAGGTGGCGACATGCCCTCCAGTATCAGCTGTCCCTCGCGCAGCTGCGCGACGTAGAAGCCCCGCGCCGACGCACCCCCGATGCTGTTGTTTGTGCCGCCGTGTCGGTAGACGACGTCGTCGGGCTCAAAGTCGATCTTCTGAAGCTCGCGAAGCGTTCTGACGACGTTCACGCGCAGCACCACATCTAAGCGGAGTCTTACATGCGAGCGCAAGAACTCGTCGCGCGAGCGAGGGTCTTTTTTGACATAGTGTGAACCTGTGTAGTCCTCGACGGAATCCGGCCCGTGCTTGGCTACCCAATCATCTTCAGAAATCTTATATTTTCTATAAAAAGATACGCCTTCTTCTTGCGAGATTGCGACTGCGTTTTGCACGTCGCTGTCTGTGACTTGCGGCCAAAATCGGGTCAAGAAATCTGTCGGGTGAAGGCGGTACTGAACCGCGCCTTGTTGCAACGCCGCCGGGCGGCCGGGCGCTTGGGATCGCTCGGCCAGCCGCGTTTTTTCTTCACTTTCTTCTGACAGATGGCTAACGAGCACGCCCGGGTCGTCGTCGCTGGAGTAGCGGGGCTTGTTGCCGTCGAGGTAGTAGGCTTCGTCTGTGCCAAACGTCGAGCTGACTTTTCCGGGCTGCACGAGAGCCGCCGACGCCCCTTCAATAAACTTTTTCGGAAAAGAGAGCGATTGCATTATTTTGAGCGCGTCGGCGATGAGCGGATTCAACTTCTTCTGTTCCCTCGCGTCATCGAAAGCCTTGTAAACTTCGCGCCTGCCCGCGCAGTCCAAGACGTGCTGCACGATCGCCTCTATGCGTTGGCTCTCAGCCTCGTCGTCATCCTCGCGCGGGTTGTCGTAGTAGCCGTGGGGGTTGTGGCGGTAGCTCATAGCCGCATATTGTCGCAAAACGCCATGCTACGGTAGTGGCATGAGCTACCACGCGCCCCTCGCCGGCTTCTCCGATGACGCCAAGAAGGCGATCACGGAGAACCCCGACTACTTCGTTTGGTGGTACACGGTAAAAAGCGTCGGCCTCGGCGTCGTCGCCGCCTACGCCGCCTACCTGCTCGGCCGCGAGCACGGCAGACGGCGCAAGTGACGCTCGGTCACGGCTTCTTCTTCTTGTCGCTCGGCGCCTTCTTCAGCACCATCTCAATCTGAGATATGCGGTCCTGCAAATCCTCGGGGTCGAAGGAGAGCGAGGCGGCGCGATGGGCCTCCAGCGCCTCGATCTTGGCCTCCAGCACCGCCCTGTCGGCGGCACGCGCGGCCTCGCAGGCTTTGTGGTCGTCCTTGTCGTCCTGCAACTCGATCTTCTTCTCCTTGATCTCCAGCTCCTTCATGCGCTGTTCGTGCTTCTGCTTGGCGAAGCTGGTGTAGAACTTCCACGCGGCGCCGCCGCCACCGACGGCGATCAACGTCAGCAGCACCGTGACGCCGGTGCCGACGCTGCCATCCCGCGGCAGGAGCGCTTGGACCTCGGCAGCCGCCGACGCCGGCGCTTCGGTCAGGGGCGCGGCTTCGACGACGGGTGCTGGCTCGGACATGGCTTCCTCCTGTTGTGTGTCGCTCATCGGATGCTCGCTGGCAGCCCGACCGTGTAGACGGTCTTGCCGCCCGCCCGCGACGCGGTGAGCAGCTGGCCGCGCTGCTTGCCACTGCGCTTGTGCGAGACGTGAATCCAGCCGCCGTTGGGGTCGCCCAGCACCAAGAACTCGCAAATCAGCTGGTCGAACGGGAGCTTCATCGCCACGATCTTCTTCGCGAGGGCGATGTTGGGGAAGCCGTCGAACTCGATGTCCGCGGCTTCGCCGGCGTTGTGCTGGCTGGTGTTGCTTCCGCCGACCGCCTTGTTCACGGCGGCGCTGCGATACCCACTGTTGATCCGCAAGGGCCTACCCAGCGCCACGCGCAGAGGCTCCAATACGGTTACGCAGAGCGCGCGCATGTTCTCGACGACTTCGGGCGGCGGCGTGTTGTCGGCCTTCACCGACGTCCGAGTCATTTCCGCGAGGGTGATGTGCGGCGAAAGCTGCGTCATGTCGCAACTCTACCGAGGGTGCTTGCAACGTGGCGCGGCGAAAAAAAGAGACGCGACTCGGTAGGGGTAACCGAATCGCGCCTCTCACCCGCCAACGGTTCCCGCCAAGGCGCCGCCGACAAAGGCACTTTACGCAGGCGGTGCTACGCCGTCAAGCGATCAAAGACATGCCGGCTTCCAAGTCGTCGTCACCGACGTAGCACCAAGTGATGCAGTCTTCTGGGAATGAATCCTCAAACACTACCCAGTCGTAAGATTGTCCCAGCAGGTCTACGACCCACGGCGTGTCTGCGACGACGTCGTGGACGTACGCGTGACCGCTCTCGTAGCCGCTGAACACGCCTTTCAACCACGCGACCAAGCCTTCCTTCGTGAGGTCGACCTCGTCGTCAAGCTCCCTCGGCCTACGAACACCGCTGGGCCAGCCGTGCTTCATAATCGCGTCAGCTATCTGGTCCCGTGCGTCCTCCAGATCCTTGACGAAAGTCTTGTAGGTAGGCGTCACCTCTAGTGAATAGAGGTTTGGGCCGCCGAAGCCTGAGTTGTCTTGGTACGCAATAGCGTCGTCGATGTCTTGGGCGAAGCATGTGCCTGACGTGACCGTCGCGTCGTGCGCCGCCCGGTAGAGCGTCTTGGTCGGCGACGGGTTGTTTCGCACCGCAGGGTCGAGGTGTGCTGGCCGCGGCCTCACGCCCGGCCCAAGCGTCTGCACGTCGTCGGCGTCGTAGCTGATCTCAACGCCGAACGCTCCCTCCGCGCACTCGTCGCAGTCGCGCTCGGTGTGCTCGTCGTAGCCGTGCCGGATCAAAATGACGTGCCCCAACTCGTGCATGAGCACGGCGTCGATGCGCTCGGGCGGCTGCGCGGCGAGCTTCGGCCGCACATACACCGTGTCGCCGTCGGTGGCGGCGAACGCGCGGCGCGCGCAACGGCTTCGCCCGGCGAGCGCTGTTTCCTCGTCGATGACGAGCGCCGCGGGCGTGCTGATCATGGCGCACAACTCGTCGAAGCGTTCGTGCAGCGGATCGGGGTTCTGCCGGGCCCCGCCAAGTCTCTTCGCGCGGCGGGCGGCGTCGGCGAAGGACGTGCTGATGCTCGACGACTGGCCCCACAGCGTGTACCACGACCAGAACCCGGGGCTGCCCGGGTCGTCGAGGTTGTCGCGCTGATGGCGGCTTCGGTACCGCTCGCGGCGCGCGGTGTCCTTGTGCTGCGTGAAGTCCTGCATTGTCGAGTCGCCGAAGTGAACGACCTTGCCGCGCCCCGACGCCGTCGGCACGCGCACCATCCACTTCTTGCCTGGGCGGGTTGAACGCGACCGCTTGTAGTATTCTTCTGACACGCTACGCTCCCTGCATGGACCCCGTCGTCGTGCTTGCGCGGCCCTTCGCGGCCTTCTTCACCGAACTGTTTTGCGAGCCTTCACGCCCGAACCCTGCCTCGGTCGGCACCGCTCGCCTGCCCGTCGCCGCCGGCGACGACGTCGTTCGCTTCGACCTTTGCGTCGAGTGCCTGAGCGCGAACGACGATTGCGTCTGCGACTAGCGCGCGCTGCGCAGGTCGCTCTGATGAAACACGCCTTCGTGCTTCGCACGCTCCGGTGTCACCCACCGCACGTTGTAGAAGTGCCCGTCGCCGTCATCGGCCCACTCGGGGTGCCATTCGTGCGACACGATCTGCCCGCGCCATGACGCCGGGATGTCCCCGTCCGCACTGGCGTAGACGACGCGGTCGCGCTCCTTGAACAGCTGCTCGCCCGCCGCGTGACGCTGCATGGTCCGCGTGGCCTCCTGCCGGCGGACCTCCTGCTGGAAGCCCGGGTCTTCCATCATCGTCTGCCCCAAACTTTCCAGCACGTCCTCGGTCTGTGCTCGCCGGCGAGCGCGTTCAGACTCCAGCCGGGCCCTGATTCTCTCGGCGATGCTGACGACGTCGCCGGGGTTCTCGCGCCCCGGGGCGGCGGCGTCAAGCTGCCTGAGCAGCTGCCTGTGCGCCTGCGTGAGGGTCAAGGGGGAGCGCGGGTCGTGGTACTCGCCCGTGGAGTCCCACTCGGCCAGCGCCAAGCTCTCGTCGCGGCTCAGGCTGACCACGGCGGCGCGGCGCTGCGCGGGGCTCATGGCCGACAAGCGAGCCCAGCGTGCGGCGAGCATCGCGGCGGGGTCGGTACGCTCGCCTGGGTTCTTGCGTTCAATGGGCGCGCCAAACATGTCGAACTGACGCGCATCGGCCGGCGCGGGCTTTTTCTTCTTCGGCTTGGCATCGTACGTCGAGGCTCCGAACAAGTCCTGCTGCACGACGCCTGCGCGCAACTGGAACCGAGGCTCCTGCGCTTCTTCGGCGTCCTCAAAGTCCTCGTCGTCGGGGTTGCAGATGCACGGGTTCCGGTAGCATGTGCAGTCGTCGTTCGTGTTTCTTGGCATCCCGCGAGTCTAGCCCGTGCGCCTGCTACGCAATCACTTTTTTCCGACGGCGCTTGGCTGGATTCAGTAACGGCGCAGCCGGGGACGGCATCGGAGCCGGGGTGGCCTGCGCGGGCTCGGGCGGCATCACGATTGGAGCCATGATCGGCACCGTGATGTGGACCGGCTCGCTCGACGACTGGAACGGTGCGGGATTCAGCAGCGCGGCTGCCGGTGCGTGCGGCATGGTCAGATTGACCGTGATGTTTGGCATCGGGGGCGGGGGCGGGTTCACGCGCATCGGTTCCGGCGCGGCGTCGGCGTCGTCGTCGGCCTCATCGTCGTCTCTGTCATCGCCGGACGAAGACGAAGACAGTGCCGAGAGCAGGGCGATGCCCGCGCCCGCGGCCAGCAACCAGAACAGCCCGTTGCCGCCGCCGCCGCCGGACGAGGGTGGCGGTCCAGGCGCCTCTCCAAGAGTCTGTGTGCGCCGGTCGAGCGCGCGTTCGGCCTGCGCGACCGTCTCGTAGCGGTAGCCGTTCAGTCGCCGCCCTTCGGCATCCGCGGCTTCGCGTGTGGCGTGCGGGTTGTTCCCGCGCCGGTCAGCAACGTCAAAAGACGACCGACGCAAAGCGTCTTGCAGCTTGGTCGATCTCATTCTTCATCGCCGCCGTCGCCATCGTCATCGCCGTCGGACGGGTTCTGCTTCGACCCGACCATCGGCATCACATACTTTTGCGCCGCCCATACCGCCGCACCGCCCACGACAGCGGCGACGGCGAGCTTGAGCCACGGCCAGCCTTCGTCTTTGCCGCCGCCGCTGCCGCCACTGCTGCCATCCGCCGAGCCAAGCTGCGGAGCAACCAGCGGAGTTGGCGACGGTGCGTAGGACACGGGGGCGTGGGTGGGGATGCCGGGAGGGGGGAAGACGCCTTGTTGGGCGAGGATGGCGCGCTCTCGGTCGGTCGGCTCTCGGTACTCTTCATGTTTCTCGACGACGCCCGTCTTGCGATTGCGGATGGCGCGGGCGACGCGCATGTGGCCGGGTGAGGGGAAGACCGCGACAAGCGTTTCGCGCAAGTCCTCACCATCGCTGTCGATGGTGGGGCTGGATGCGTCGAGGGGCTGGCCGCCCTGCCCGTAGCCGAAGATGCCGTCGGGTCCGGGCTGCGTGAAGATGCCGTCGCTCATGTGACCTCTTGGTACTGTCAGGGCGGCGCGATGCCGGGCTTCTTTTCGCGCGATAACGCGCCAAATGCAAGCACCACGACAACGCCGCCGATCAACCACGGCAGCATCGACGGTGCCTTGCTGCGAATCTCAAGCTCGCCCGCGTCGATGGTGCCGTCTTTCAGCTTGGTGCCCGTCAACCGGCGCAGCTCCGCGCTCAGATCGTTGACGCGCTTGTTGGCGGCTGCGATCAAAGGGTCGAGCCGCTGCTGTGTGGCTCGGTCAGGCGGATTCTTGAACTCGGCGTCATTGTACTGATCGAGCAACGCCTGCTGCGCGGCTTTCGCCGTTTTCAGCTGCGCGTTGACTTGGTCGACCGACGCCGACGCCGATGCACTGCCGAATCCGCGAAGAACATACACCACGGTTCAGCCTCGCTTCTTGGACCGGCTCCACAGCCACAGCGCCGCGCCGGCACCGGCAAGCCAAAACAGCGCGTTGCTGCTCTTCTCTTCCTGTTCCCCCTGCGTCTCGGGTGTGACGGGCTTGCCGTCGGGCGCCGTCAGCTGCGCGTCCGGCCCGGGGATGATGCTGCCGTCCGGCAGGATGGCCGGCGAGTTTGTCTCGACGACGACAGGTGTCGACACGGCCGCGTCAGACGAGCCTGGGATGGTCCGGCTGCCGACGGGGCCTCCGCCAGCCGCCGCACGCACCTGCTCCTGCGTCGCGCCGCCCTTGATCGCCGCCATCGCGGCTTCGTTGGCCTTCGCGGCAAGGGATTCGATTTCCCGCAATATCTTGTCGATGCGCGACTGCGCATCTTTCAGGTCAACAGGCGACAGCTGCGCCGCGTTGAGCTGCAACTTCTCGACGAGCCGCTTCAGCTCCTTTTCACAGGCGCGCTGCTTCTGCTTCAGCCGCCGAATGGCGTACAGGCATTCATTCACGTCGACGCCGACGATCGCCGTTTCCCACTTCGTGCGGGGGCGCTGCATACGTTTCGCAACCATCGGCGATCGCATCGTCACAGACGGCTGCGGCGCTCCCGGTTCGCGCGGGCGCAGGGTGCGCTCAGGCAGCTTCACTTCGACGCCATTCATGGAACAATACATTACGCACTCCTTGAGGACGCCACGACAATACCGGATGCGGCTTGCTACGTCAGCGCGACCGCTGCATGAAGTACAGCCCCAAAGCTCCCAGCGCGACTACGGCTGCGATCTTTGTGCTGTTGCTCTTGTCGCTCTTGTCGCTCTCATCCTCATCGGACGAGCCTTCGGTACGAACGGTAAAACGCCTCAACCCCTCCGATGGCTGGATGGCCGCTTTCCGGGTGAGGTTCAGTTTGGTGTTTGCCGCGGAGAATGCGCTCAGTGCGTATGCCATTTTCTCAATCCCTTGCTTCCGGCCCGAGCTTGCCCTGTCGGCGAGCGTTGACGAGCTTGTCGTAGAACTGCTGGGGCATGGTCACGCCGAACACCAGCGCGCCGGCGAAGTCGATGCGCAGGTCACCCGCTCCGATCTGGTACGGATTTGGGACCGGGTTCGCTCTGCTCGTCGGGGCCAGCTGGAACGTGACCTCAAAACGCTGCCCGGCCGGCACCAAGATTGTCGACAGCGGGTTGCCGAACCCCATCGTCGAACCGATGATGCGATCGTTGGTCGCCCACGTCAGGCCGCGCTGCACGAAGCGGTCGGTGTCCGACGCGCCGACCTGCGTCTGCGGCATGTTGTAGTTCGTCTCCGTCGTGAACGGGGGCGCGCCGCCTTTCAGCGTGTTCCAAAGGAACCAACCCTGAGCCGTACCTTGCCAGATACCCGTCGCGGGGGAAACAGGCGGCGTCGTGTCGACCTCGTTGATCAACGCGACTGTCTCTTCGGGCGTTCCAGGGTTTGACCGCGCCCAGACATGCGGCAGCACGCCCATGACCACTTCGACGGTGTCTTTCGGCACTTGGTGAGAATGCACGATGAACACGCCCGTCGAGAGGATGGGTGCGTTCGCCGCGGTCAGGTCGTGACGCTCGTCGCGGTAGAAAGGTCTGATCTGCTCGTCGACGAGAAACCGCAGCGGGTCGATCGACGGAAACGGGATGCCGATGCTCACACATACGCCCCTTGCTTGAGAACATCCTGCCGGTCGTAGTGGCGGATGCCGTGCATTTCGACCCGAACGGTCAACTGCTGATTGCGCTTGCCCTGGTTCCGGTCTTCGCTTTCGTACGGCAGGATGGGCGTGTCCCGTGGAAATGGCGGTGTCGGGTACGTCGCCGAGGCGTCCACTTGGTACAGGTCCATGATCGGCCGGAACAAGAAAGAAATCTGCGCGTCGCGCTCAAAGAGCCACGGCGTGTCGAAGTCGTACAACTCGCTGTCGGGCGCGACGCGAATGAAGTTGTTGTTGCCGCGCGTGTTCAGCAGCGCACCGTGTGGCATCCAGTCCTGCGCGTACTGGCGACCGCTCTTCTCGTCGATGATGTTCCAGAAGAACGGCAGATAGGGCATGGTGTTCCACGCCGTTCCAAGAATCTGCTGCTGCCATGTGTACCGGTAGGGCAGCGGGCTTCCGAAAGAGTCGAAGCCACCGCCGAAGCCGCCCTGCGTTTGCAGGTAGTCGTTCAGCGCGTAAATGTACGGCCTGTTGATGCCGCCGTATTCCGTCATGCCGGCTTCCATCGTCACGACGAGGTTCTGCACGGAGAGAACGCCCGGGGGCGGGAACATGACCGGAATGCGGTACGTCTGTCCTGCCTTGACGATGGGGTTGCACAGAATGGGAATGATTTGGTCTATGCCTTCTTCTTGCGGAGCAATCGGGTATTGAACCGCAATCTGCTCTTGCGTGGCGGCCTTGAAAGTCACCTCGCCTGAGACAGCCGCGGGCACGCCGTCGACCAGCGGCGACGTCAGCCGGCGCTGAATGCCGTCCATCTGCGCTCGCAGGCCACGAACGCGGTCGGACAGCGATTGCAGCCAGCCAACGCCTTGCCCCGACGAGCCCCGCACAACGCGGCCTGTCTCGACAACGCGAGTAGGAATCCTTCGGTTTGTCATCGGTATGCTCCTGGCCGCTTCTCGCCTTCCAACACGCCGACCAGCTTATACTGATTCTGACGCCCTGGGGCGCTTTCGAGATCAATGGTCCGCACACCGAGGTACGTCGGCGTCACACGACACGTCAGCGTCTTGCCGCGGGGGAAGAACCACGGCACGTCAAACAGCATCCCAGACGGTGTTTGTGTCGCTGCCGTCCAGATCGGCAGATTGAAGCCGGGAATCGGCAGCGCACTCCACTTCTCGACGTTGACGCAATACGTCGCCGCCGCCGGAATGTTCGTCGACTGCACTTCTTTCCCGTCAAAGATGAACGCGAACTCCGCGTCCATCTGCGTCTCAAAGTCCGACACGGTGAACGGGTCGACGATGCCGGGGCTGTTGGGTTGTGCCGTGAACGACGTCGGGCGGTACGCGACGTCCGATGGCGTTGCGCCCGTCGGGTCGATCACCCGGCAGTAGGGGTACAGCATGAAGCGGTACGCCCAAAAGTCCGCGTCGGCCGGCACGTTGAAGACGAGGTTGGCCGACGCTGCCGTGCCCTGCTGAAACTCAGCAGAGGCGATCAGGGGCGTGTAGACCCGGTCGCCGCTGCGAAGAGCGCGCACGGTATCGGCGGCCTGCTTCGCCCGCTCCAAGAGCCGCGCTGCCGCTTCGGCTTGTGTTACGATTTCGTTCAGCATACTGCTTCCTTACGCTCTGGCGTCACGCGCCGTAGACCTTGTATCCGTACAGGGTCAAGAACAATCGCTCGGGTAAGTTGTTTTCGCCAAAAAACTGCGGAGCCATGTTGAACGCCTCGACGCGCACAACGCCGGCGCGCGGAATCGTGAACTCCGAAAAGATGCTGTTCTTGAAGTTGCTGCCGAGTCCGAACCGGAAGCTCGACAGGAACGACAACGGCACCGCGCCGCGGTCCCGGTCCAACGTCCCGGTCGTGATGCCGGGCGTCAGATTTCGACCCGTGTTCCCGTCGGTGAGGCGGATGAGCACGTTTGAAATGCTTTCTTCCTCGCTGCTCTGAGGAGATTCTGAGAAGACGCCGGCGGGGTAGCGTTCAGGGTTGGCGCCTACCAGCATTGCAACCATGATCCGCGTGCAGACGAAAGCTGCATCCTCTTGGATACGGATGGTGCCCCGATGCGAATGGCCGAACCCTGTCGGCGACTCTGGGCCGCCGAGGAAAGAGCCGTTGTAGACTTTGATGCCGTTTTGGCGATCGTTGTCGTCAATCGTGCCGAACCAAGCGACGCGATGCTCGCTCGACACGTCGCTCGCCGTCTCGACGGCGACACGGCCGTCTTTGACCCTGGCAAGCTCTTCGTCGACGAGCTGCAAAGTGCGTCGCGTCGACACAAGAAGATCGCGTGCTGCCAACAGTTTTTCGACGCTCACATGCCCTCCCGGTAGCCCGCCAGATAGAGCGCGACGACGAAGGTGCCGAGGCCGGCAAACAGCCCGGTCCCTGCGCCGTACCCCATAAGCTCGACGTCAAACGTAAGCGTCTCCATCGGCTCAATCACCAGCGGGTCGTGAAACGCAAGATGGTTTCCCGCCTGTCTGCGACCTGCTGCAAACATCGACACACGCTTGTCCGCGTACTGCTTCTGCGTGATCGACGTCAGGAAGTTCCAGCGGAAGTACGGCGGCGTTTCGAGAATCTTGCCGCGCGGCTGATAGCGACGCGCGTTGTTCTCGTCGACAAAGTAGTAGTCCAACGCAAGCTCGCGCAGGTACAGGCGCGACGCGCCATTCATCCAGATGCCGCGCTTGACGTTGTTGCCGGCCAGCGCGTCGCTGTTGACAGGTACCGGGTCAACCTCGTTGTTGTACGTTGACGGCAGGTTCTCGAAACGCGCTTCGACAGTCGCGTTTGTCAGAAGCTCGCGCGACACCGGCGGCGAAGGCTCGATGCGCTTGCGAGCGCGTTCGATCAGCGCGTCGGCGCCTTTGTTCAGATCGACCAACGTCGACCAGAGAGAAGAGTCAGCGGTCACAGGGCGCTCCTATCCGGCACTTCGTGCCCGACGAACGACAGCTTCACGCGGTACGAATTGATGGCCCCGCCAAAGAAGAAGCCGGGCAGGTCGCCGGCGTCGACGACGGACACAAACGGGTCGATCTCCGCGAGGAGTGTCGTGCCGCCGCCGAGAACCGCGCGCCGCGGGAGCCACAACGGCTCGACGTACCCGCCACCGAGGAACAAGCTGGGCTGTGGTTGGTCGCACCACTCGCGGTCGGTGCCCGTGTCGCGAATCTTCCAGAGGAAGTCGAAGTAGATGAGGCGCGAGCCCCACGGCAGCGTCGCCAGCACAGTCAGAGGCTCTTCGCTGAAACGGTCGACGCCCTGCCCGATGGCTTGCACGAAGCTCTCGACGTACGCGCAGCGGAAAACGGTGCCGTTCTCGACGTTGACGGAGCGCTCCTGCGAAGCGGTGTCGCCGGCTTTGAAGTCAAACTCGATGGTGTACCGGCGATTACGCGCGCCGTCAAAGTCCGTCGGGAAAGACCCACCGGGCCCGTTCTTCGACGTAAGCGCTTCCAACTGCTGCGTCTTGCCTTCCAGCTGACGCTGCAACTTTCGGTACTCGTTGGTGAGATCAATGATCGCCTGTTGCACGGCGAGCGGGTCCATGACGTCAGACACCGGGCACCTCCACATACTGCCGTCCCTTGAGGACGAGACAGACGTACGCTTTCACTTCCAGCCCCGGCGCTTCGGCGATGTCGAACCCAGGCTGAATCTCGTTGATAAACAAGCGCGGCTCGATGTTGCTGCCCTTGTCGAAGCGGATCGGGCTTGCGATCTTGCGGTGCGCGATGCGCCCGCTCTGGAAAAGCTCGACGGGCAGACGGCCTTCGTGCAGTCGACGGCCGCGCAGGCGGTCGTACAGCTCGACGTCAAAGCTGATGTTCATTTCATTCTTGATCGTCGACGACAGCGCGCCGAACGTGCCGCCGAAGAAGTCCAAGGGCATCGCGCCCCCGTTCTGCACCGCGACACTGTCAAAAATGTCGCCGATCGGGCCGACGCGCGGGACGTCGTAGCCAGGGTCGCTGGTGTAGCCGATGTTGATGAAGCCGTAGGCGGACAGGCTTTGGACCTCAAAGGTCAGCTCGCGCCCAATCAGCGCGTTGCCGTTACGAGCGATGAAAGGCGTCGCGGGTGGGTTGGTCGCCGAAACGAGCGGCAGCGGGCCGTACAGCAGCGGCAGCGCGTACGGGATGATCTTGCCCGGGTATTGGTCCGCGGGGGCCGGTTCGTTCAGGATGTCGTTGATGTCCGCGAACTTAGCGGAGATCGTATCCATGAAACGCTTGAACGGAAGCTGCCGATGCTTGTCGAGCAGGGTACCGAAGTCAGGCTTGACGTCGTAGTCGGGTTGCTTCGTGCGGCTCATGCGGCCTCGCAGGGGGGTTGGTCGTCAGAAACGACCCGTGATTCACTTGCTGCGCATCCTGCCACAGCCCGTTGCTACGACACAACGGAAAAGAAAAACGGCCCCGCGAAGGGCCGTTTTTCTTTCTATACAGCGTTTATTGAGAACAACGCTGTATATTTCATCATTGAACGTCACGAGTCTTGATGCCATCCAGGATCACGCCCAGCATTTTGATGCCGTCAAAGGCATTCAAATATGCGAGGGGATCGAGAGCGGCGGTGTACGGGGCCGCGGGGTTCTCCGCCGTGCCGGCGGTCGTACCAGCGCCAGCGCCGGGGACCGAGCCGTTGATCGGCTTGAAGGGGAAGAAGTCCAAGCGGACGCTGAAGCCCTGGCGGGCAGGCAACGGAATATCTTTTGCGAGCAAAAGCACATTCTCGTGGCTCGGCCAGCCGTTGCTGATGATGTTGCGGTTGGTGACCGAGGTCGAACCGAACACACCCATGCCAGCGGGAGTGTAGACGAGCTGCGAGGTGAACTGATCCTTCTCGCCGGCCTTGAAGGTCAGGTGGCAGCCGTAGGACAGCAGGTTGTAGAGGTCGGCAGCGCGGTCGTTGTCGGCAGCCACGCTGGGGCCGTTCAGGCTGGGGAGCAACTGGGGGTTGCCGTAGGCACCGAAAGCCGACTCGTCCTTGAGGCTCTGGAAGAACTCAAGGGCGCGGATCGCCTTCACGACGTAGGTCTGGTCGCTCTGGAGAGCGCCGGCCGTCGCCATGTTGGTGAACTCTTCCGAGGAAGTGTTCGAGTTGGCGAACAGACGAACGCTGTTGATCACCGAGGACACGCCGATACCACGAACGGCCATATCCCACATTGGCTGGTGAATACGTTCACGAGCACCATCAAACCTTGGCATTGTATTACCGTAACCTTCCTACGTTTTTATACAGGTGGCATCCTGTTTTGTGAAGGACCGGCTGTACGGGATTGTGCAGCCGGAACATCAGAGTTGGTTCAGCGCGAGAGCAGCGGGGTCTTGGAGAAGATGCCGCCTTCGCCAGGGGCGAACTCGGTCGAGTTGTCCGCGCCGCCGCGGTCTGCCAGCATCGCGCCGAGGCCGCCGGTCGACGCCCATTCCATCTGGTCGTCACCGAAGTTGCGGGGACGGAACGGGTGAGCCTGACCGATGGCGGTGTACTCGCCGACGCCGTGGAAGATACCACTGCCGACGGTGGTGTACTCACCGAGGCCGAGGTAGCTCTTGACCTTGGCGGCCATGGGAGCGTCCTTCGCCAGCTCGACCGGGAGGTCGTCTTTGGCGAGGACAGCCTGCAACATCGCAGCGCTCATGCCGCCGATGGTGAGGCCGACCGCGTACTTCGTCTTGCCAGAGAGCAGGAACAGACCGGCGAGCGTCGCCACGAGGGTACCGACAGCGGGGGCGTACTTCGCCATCGCGGTGCGCTTCTCGACGGGAAGCAACGCGCCTTCACCCTCTTTAGGAGTTACTTTTTCGACGTAGCTGGCCTTGAGCTTGGAAACGCCGAGCGCGTCCTTCTCCATCAGGAACAAGTCGGTCACGAACTTGCCGATGGCCGCCATGCCGACGAAGCCGGCCGCGCCTGCGGCCGCCTGCATGCCGAGGATCTTGACGTCTTCGATGCTGGGGTTTGACTTGAGGGTCATTGCCTTGATCAGCGGGCTCTTCAGCGCCTTGTTGCGCCCGCTGTGGCGGACGACAGCAGCGATAGCGGCCAGCCGAGCAGCCTGAGCGGTCTGCGTGCGCTTCCCGAGCCCCTTGGCGCGCTTGGCGCGACCACGAGCGGCTTTCGCCGATTTTTCCAAGGCAGACGAGACGCGCTTGCGCTGCTTGCCTTCCTCGCGCTTGATCGCTTTTCTGAAATCCGTCTTCCAGCCGCGGGGCTTTGAAAAATCCATGCGGGAGGGGGCGGGAGGGGTCGAACGACCAATCTCGGCGAGGGCTGCATCAGCCGCGATTGAACCCGCCGCTTCGGGGCCGTTGCGGCGCAGACGACGGCGGGCGCCGTTCTTCTTGAGGACGACGTGGCGGACCTTGTACTTCGCGCGCGGGTTGCGGCGGTGCTTGCGACGGGCCATTGGATACTCCGAGAGGCTGAGAGGGGGGAGAGGGGGTCAAACCCTCGCTCGCGTCAACGAGCGAGGGTTTGTGGGGTCAGGCTTTGAAGATGCCGCCCGACAGAACGCCACCTTCGCCGGGGGCGAACTGCGACGAGTCATCGAGGCCGCGCAGCGAGTCAGCCGCGAACTCGGTGGAGTTGTCCGCGCCGCCTCCGACCGTGGTGTACTCACCCAAGCCGTGGAAGATGCCCGAACCAACAGTGGTGTACTCGCCGACGCCGTGGAAGATGCCCGAACCGACGGTCGTGTACTCGCCGAGAGCCAGCGAGCGCCGGACCTGCTGAAGCATGGTCGCGTCCTTCGCCACCGCGCGCGAAGCTGGGTCATCCGACGCGAGCACTGCTTGCAGGATGGCCCCGATCATGCCGCCGATGAACACGACGCCGCGGTACTTGGGAGCAATCGCGTTTGCGACCATCAGACCGACGACGGAAAGACCGGCTGTGGCGACCGCGGGCGCGTACTTCGCCGTCGGCTTCAGCTTGTTGTCCTTGTCGAGGTATTCGGCTTTCAGCGTAGAAACGCCTTCCTTCTCTTCCATGAGCAGCCAGTCAGCGATCTTCGCACCGGCCAACGCCATGCCGCCGAGGCTGGCTGCGGCAACGACAGACGGGATCACAAACGCTTTCGCAGTCGTGAGCACGCCCTGGAGGCTGGGGTTCTTCAGCAGCATGGCGCGCTGAAGACCACGGATTGCGGGGCGGATGCGCTTGGCGGGGGAGCGCGAACGAGCCAAGGTCAGGATCGTGCCGGCGCGTCGGACCTGGGCCGAGAGAGCGCGACGACGAACCGAACGCTTCGGAGCCTTCTTGGCGCGCTTCTTCAGCACGGCGACGGTGCGCTTCGCGCGCTTCTGGAAGCGAGGGGAGAGCGGGTTCGCCTTGGCGGCGCGGCGACGGCGCTTGACGGCCTTCTTCTTGGCCGGGTTGGCGTGCATCACGCTCGCACGACGCCGGGCCTTCACGCGCTTCTTCTTCGCAGGCTTCTTCTTGCTTGGATTCGCCATGACGTAGATTGCCGCGCGACGGCGAAGAGACTTGGCCTTGGCCTTGCCCTTGGGACGGCGCTTCTTGCTCTTGACCTTCTTGGAGACGTACCGACCGGAGCTATCACGCTTGGGTTTTGCCACTGTGGACTTCCTCTTCTTTGCGGGCCGCGAAGAACCCGGATTCGTTGTGGGGACACCTGCACTGCGAGCACTGCGCGCAGTGTGCGCCTCGCGCACACCACGATAAATGTCGCGCGCCGATTCCGCGGCGTAGCGAGAACCGCTGTACATCCCCCGACCAAGCGACTTCGCCCACTCAGGGTTTGAGTGGTGCGCCGGCCTGCTCGGGTTGACAACGAGCAGCTCGACTGGATTTGCACGCATGCTGTGTCGGTGCCGTTTGAGAGCCATGAGTAGAACCTACCAAGGTTGATTGCTACGCTACGCAGACCGTCAATACACGATCCCGCGCTCGTCAAAGTGCATCCGACCGCCCTTGATGACGATGAGCTTCCAGTGAGGATCGTGAATAATCACGGTTTTTTGGTCGACGCAGCCGTACACCTTGGCGCCTCGGGAAATCTTGATGTCTGCGCCGTCATCGCCGTCGTCCAGGCCCAACGAAAGGGGCACCGCAAGCTCGGCGACCTCAATCTGCCCGTCGCTGTTGCTTGCGCCCGCGAGCAACGCGCCCACAGTCTTGTCCGCCGTGCCTCGCGAACTCGCCGGCAGCTTCTTTTCGAGCATGAAGACCGACGGCCTGCTGTCGAAGTGGTGAATGTAGTCGTTGGTCTTGCGACCCGACTCCCACTTGCCGCTGCGGTACACGATGTTGTGCGCCTGCCCGATGCCGACCATCCCGTCGTCGTCGTTGCACCCTGCGCTGACGACGAACCTGTTGTGCGGCTCCTTGCGGTGCCACATACGGTACACTTCTTCGCCGTTCTTGCGCGGGTTCTTACGGACTGGCTGCCAGCTTGCCGGGTCGTCGGGTGGCAGTTGGCGCGCGTGTGGGTACTCGCCGACGGCGGGCTTCTTCATCAGCTTGGGGACGCCGCCCTCTCCTATGAAGTCCATCGCCCGCTGTGACGCTTGGACAAAGTCCGGCCAGCCCGATTCGATGTTCATTCCGTGAATGTCGACGACGTACCACCTGTACTCGGGGCGATTCACTTGAGCACCTTTTGAACGAATGCACCAACGATGCTGGCGACACACGCCGCGAGCACGACCTGTCCGAGCTTCGGCCTGATGTCGATTTCTACCGGCGGGGTCGTCGGCAGCACGACTGCCTCGCCGACGTCGCCGAATCCCGCGAGAATACCGCCACGCAGCGCCGGGCCACTGCCGCCTTGATCGGCGAACATGCCTGCTGCTGGGTCGCCGCCCGCGCGAACGGCGATCACACCCCGCGGCCTCGTACCAGACCCCACCGGCTGCGCGCCTGGGGGCAGGATGAACGCGAGCGCTTCGGGGGCGAACCCGATGGTGGCCTGCGCGCCGAGCCCAGGGCACATATCGGGTGCGCGGTTTGGCTTGCGGAACTTGGTGCCCGTGATGCCGTGGTCACGCGCGGTGCCGACACAGTCGTAGTAGCTGTAGATACGCCGAGAGGGATCATAGACGGAGCAAATCATGGCGTCCTCGACGTGATCAAAGAGGGTACGCGCGTGCAAAACCGACGCGGCGGTGCATGAGCGCTGTTCCGTCGTCGGCGACCGGATCGACGGTGGCAAACACGCGACCGCCGCTGACGTTGCCGCCGCCGGCGTCGCCGGTACGCAACGCGACCTGACAGAAGACGTGGCTTGGGTTCTTGTCCTCGAAACCGACGACCATGAACCGGCACTCGTTGCCAATCGACATCAGCATGCCGGCGAGCAACGTCGCCATGTCGTCGCAATCGCCGCCGCCCAGCTGCAAGAGCCGCTGCGGGGAGATCACCAGCTCGACGTCGTTGATGTCCCGAACGTAGCGGACGTGCTGGCAGACCCAGTGATAGATCGCCAGAATCTCGCCGTTGTAGTCGCCCGGCTGCAAGTCCCGCACGATGTCGCGCGTCAGCCGAATGATGCCCATGTCTTTCTTTGAAGCGTGCGCGAGCTTACGCATCGCGTTGATGGTGTCATCGAGCGACGGGTTCTTCGTGATTGTTCCGCGCATAGCCTGCATGCCCCAAGACTACGTCGCCGCATTGCTACGTCACAAATAAACCGCCCGGGTGGTGCCCGGGCGGTGTCTCACTCGTCTTCGTCGTCGTCGTCTTCGTCTTCTTCGTCTTCTTGGTCGTCGTCCGACTCTTCCTCGACAAGCGCCGAGTCCAAGTAGCAGTCCGTGGCTGACGCAATCATGGTTTCAATCGCGCTGCCGAACAACGCGGTCAGATTGTCAACCGCGTTCCCCTTGACATCTTTGTCGACCTTCTCTTCGACGTTCTCAACGCACCACTTTTCCACGGAAGCCTTGAACAGCTGCCGAGTCAGCTGCTCTATTTCCATGCCGGTGTCGACTTTTGGCCTCTTTGGCTTTTGACCGTGCTTGGCGGCCTTCGCGTGGATCTCGACCATCACGCCACCTCGTCTTCTTCTGCATCGTCGCCGTTGGCCCACAGCTCAAACGCTTTGGACACGATCTCTTCGCCTCGCGGCGAGAGAATGACCCAGTCGGAAGGCACGTTTGTCTGGATGAACGCGAACAGTTGGTCCCCGTCACCCAAGCCCGCGGCCATCGACATCATCGCAGGCGTCTTTTCTTCAAACGGTATCAAAATCTGTTCAACAATCTGCTCAGGTGACATGTTCTGCTGCACGAACAGATCGATGTTCTTCACCAGCAGCACCGCGGCGCTGACCAAGTCTTCGTCGCCCGTCGGCAGCGTCAGCTGCTTCAGGTCGTTTTCCGTCCCGCTGTCGGTACTCTCCGACGGGGGAGCCGGGTTCGCGATGACTTCGGACGGCGCAGGCAGCGCGGCCATCTTGGGCCCGAGGTCGAGCACCACGGGCTTCGGCAACGGCATCGGCGGGGGCACCTGCATGACCGGCTGCTGCTGCTGCTGCTGCTGCTGCTGCTGCTGCGCTGATCGGGCCTGCGCCCGCGCTGCCATCGCCTGCTGCGCAATCGGCAGCATAGTTGTCGCCAGCTTTTCTCCGACTTCCATGACTCTGTCGAGCGTCGATTCCGGTGCATCATCGCCCGCGAGCGTGCTGCGCAGGCTGTTGAGCGTGAGCAGCTGCTTTGCGAGGCTGTCGATTCCGCCTGTTTCGGCGCGCTTTGCGAACGTGTCGATCTGAAACTGCATCGACTGCATGAGCATCGACTGATTGTTCGCTGCCGCGTCTTGCGTCAGCTTCATCATCAGCTGCAACTGTTCCTTCTCGCTGTTGTTCCGCTCGCGCAGTGCTGCCACTTCGGCTTCATGCCGTCGCTGGCGCTCTGCTTCATCGCGCCTGAGCTGTTCACGCATCTCTTCGCGTTTGATCTCTTCGTCGCGACGACGTGATTCCCGGTCTTCACGTTCGCGATCCTTGGCCTCTTCGTACCGGCGCCGTTCTTCGTCACGTTCAGCGCGACGACGCTCTTCTTCGCGTCGTCGATCCTCTCGCTCTTCTTCTCGTCGTCGGTCTTCTTCGCGGCGCTGCTCTTCGCGGCGGCGCTCTTCTTCGTGTCGACGTTCTTCGCGCTCCACCCGTTGTGACTCGATGAGCGTTTTTGTCGACTCCGAGTTTTTGGAGAGCAGGTTTTCGACGAGAGGCAAGATCGCCGGCAACAACTGCGTGAGCGCGTTGCTGCTGTCGGATTTGTTCCGCTCGACGACTTGCAAGAGCCGCTGTGAGGCACGCTCTTGGGATTCGATCACCGACTGCATCATGCCTGCGACCTCATCTTGCTTGCCCTGGGCTACTCGCTGTGCTTCTCGGATTACGTTGTCGTGGTCCGACGGCATCTTCGCTTCACCCGCGATGCGTATGCGCTCTTGCTTGATGATCCCCTGCCGGCCCGTGATCGGGTGGGGCCCGAACACCTTGAGCACAAACAGCCCGCCGCCGTATGAGCGCTCGATGTCCTCGACCTTGATGCGGTCGTGGTGCGTCGCCAAGTAGCCGCTGCAATCCACACCCGATCGCGTCTTGTTTGGCTCGATGCGCTCGACGCGCACTTCATACTCGCGGCTGGCGAAGTTGAGCGACGCCAGCAGCGTGTCGATCTCTTGGTACGCCGTGTCAGACGCGGCCTGCAACGAGCGGAAGCCCGGCGCAGCTGCGATGTCTTCTCGCGACAGACCCATTTCGCGTGGTCCCCGGATGCCTCGACCTGCGGGAGGCGCAGGCAGCACCGGGGCGACCGTCTCATTCTTCTTCGGCGGGCGACCGCGACGCGGCTTTTCCGCCGCGGCAACAAACGACGGCATTGGTGCCGGCGGTGGCGGCATCGGCCGCGCCATCGGCATCGGCATCGGTGCGGCGCTCATGCCGTCGTCGTCGTCATCGGCCTCTTCGCCGTCGTCGATTTCAGGATCGCCGTCGTCGTCCGGCAGCGAGTCGAGAAACGCGCCGAGCTTGTCGTCGTCCTCTTCCTCCATCGGCTTATTCCGCGGCATTGGTGCTTCCCTGGTCGGCAGACGCGCTGGTGTTACCCTGCGGTTCGTTTGCTTCGTAAATGGCGTCTGGTTCGCGGGCGGTTGCCAACCCGGTTGCGACGCTCGCACCTGCGATGGCGCTGATGGCGTCACCGCCTTCGGACTGACCGACAGCTTGCGCACCGTCAGCACCGTCGGGTTCGGCTTCGGCGTCCTCGTCATCCTCGCCATTCAACTCTTCCTCGATTGCCTGCATGGTGGCGACGACTTGCTGTGCAGCCTCCACAAACTTCTCGCGCAACTCCGGGGGGGCTTTGCCTGTGTCCTGCAAACCTTGGCTCGTCGTGATGTAGAAGCCCGCCGCGACCATTATCTCGTCGAGCAGCCCTGACAGCATCACGATCGTGTCGCGTGCTTGATTCAGTGCTGCTCCGTCAGATTCCAGCGCTTCTTCAAGATCCCTGATCGCCTCTTCATGTTCAGCGAACGCCTCGACGACTGTCCCCGCGAGCTTTCGCAGAAGCGGGAAGATGTAGTTCAGCGCCAGCTGCTTGCCGTCGACGTGGCTGGTCTTTTGGAGACGGTCTTCGTACTTCTGCAATACGGTCGCAAACTCTTGCATCACGTCACTCCTGCGGGTCGGTGGGGGTGGTGGTCTTTTTTGCGCGGGGCTTGCGCGGCTTCTTTGCCGGCGCCGGCGCGAAAATCTCGTCGAGCGCTTTGTCGGCGTCGGCAGACAGCGTCACGCCGGGGATGCTCTCGCCGGGCTTGACAATGTTGATCTGCGGGCCGTTCATAATGTCCGAGGCAGACAGCTGGTCGGGGCGCTTGCCGCCGATCTGGAACGGATCGGGCGCCGGGTCAGGCTTCAGCCGGCGCAGCTCTTCAATCTCTTCGATCGTCAACGGGTTGAACTCCTCAAACCCCGGGTCGAACTGCTGCCAGCCCCGGTCTGCAAGGCCGATCGCGCGAGCAACGAGCGCAAACAGGCCGGGCAACGGCCGCCGCTCGTATCTGTTGCACCGTGTCGGAAGCTCTTCAGAGACAAACTCCAACGGCCAGCCGTTCATCAGGGTGCAGGCGCGTTGCTTCTCCCCGTCGCGCATTGTATCGGCGTTGTTCGCCGAGAACTTTTGCATGACCGACCAGTAGTGCTTGCACACATAGCCGGTTTTTTCGCCGTTGCAGACGCAAGGCGCGTTCAACATCAAACTTCGCGCGTCAGCGCCGGGATCGTGAATGAGTGACATATACGGGCACCCTAGTCCCTACCCTATAAAAAAAACAACTGCCTATTCTAAAGCAAAAATACGGGCTTCTGCCCAACAGATTGCCCGCTCAAATAGTACAGTGAAGATCGACAAGGAACTTGTGTGGCGTCTAGTGGTCGCCGCCGACGGGCACCTACCGACGATCGCGGGGGTGCTAGGGGTCGCCGTTTCGACTGTTTCGAGCCGTTTGCAGGGGGCCTATCTGGCCCCCCGGTGGCGCGCCTGGAAGGCGGCGCAAAGCGAGATCCGACGAAAGGCCAACCAACGGCGCGGTTGGTGGCGCTGGCGCTTGCGGGGGATGGGGATCGAGCCCTTGCAGCTAGACCCCGCCGATCCAACGTGGCGCGCCTGCTACACCGCGCCCCGTGGCGCGGCCGTCCGCGCCGCCGCCGCCGCCCTGGCGGCGTCAGGCGTCGACACCCGCACCCCCGCCGGGGCCCTGGCCGTCGTCGCCGCCGTCGCCGACGCCGCCGCCGCCGACGCCGCCGCCGCGTTGCGACGCCTCGCCGGGCCGCCGGTGGACAACCGGTAGACACGCGGTGGGCACGCGGTGGACACCCCGCCGGGGCGCCGCCGGGGCGCCGCGCCCCCCGTGGACACGCGGTGGACAACCCCGAGGGGGCGCCGCGCCCTTGATGGACACACGGTGGACACGCCGCCGGGGCGCCGCGCCCTTGGTGGACACACGGTGGACACGCCGCCGGGGCGCCGCGCCCTGGGTGGACACACGGTGGACACGCCGCCGGGGCGCCGCCGGCGCGCCGCGCC
>Ga0315268_10001794_pt1 | contig 24677 bp, 22 predicted proteins | sample C1_top_MG_FD_204535 | JGI IMG/M metagenome (GOLD analysis project Ga0315268, IMG submission 204535) | Sediment microbial communities from Yellowstone Lake, YNP, Wyoming, USA - C1_top | ecosystem: Environmental > Aquatic > Freshwater > Lake > Sediment | place: USA: Wyoming | collected 2017-08-01
CCGCGTCATCCAGCGGCGGGCGTATGGATTGCGTGATGAGGAGTATCTGCGGCTCAAGATACTGACGTGCATGTTGCCGGTCCTCTGAAAATGGTCGAAAATTACCCACTCGATTTCCTGAAGAGCCGTTTTATATAGTGGCTGAAATAAAACACCAGCGACAAGCGATGGAGAACTACAAGAAGGTTAAGAAACCCTCGCGCGAAGATGCAGCGTACATCACCGGTATCGATGTTCGTTAATTTTTCTTTGACATCATTAGGGTATCGTGAGGTAAGAATAGCGGGCGGCAACCCTGCGCCCTGCTCTCGTTGGCGGAGGCAATCGGGTAATCACCCCCGTATCAAACTACCAGGAGCGGGGTGTCCAGGGGAGCGGCGGGCAACACGATAACCACACACAATCCTCCTTCTGGCTCGTTGTGTGCCGAGACCTCCCCTCCGTGCAGATCTACCGCCTTTTGAGCGATAGCCAGTCCCAGGCCGTAACCGCCGCTCGCACGGTCGCGCGTATTGTCCACGCGTACGAACGGTTCGAACAGACGCGGCAGCATTTCCGCAGGTACACCAGGGCCATGATCGCGAATGGTGATTATCCATCTGTCCAGTTTCACGCGGTCGCGACTGAGTGCAAGGATGACGGCCGTTCCCTGTGCGGTGTAACGCACTGCATTGCGCACGACGTTCTCCAGCGCGCTGTGCAGTAACTGCGCATCGCCCTGGATCGTGGCGGGCGTGGCGTGGGCAATTTCCACACGCCGGTCGTTGGCACGCGCCTCGAAATCGGCGTCGGCGGCCACGGCCGCGAGAATTTCCCCGATGTCGACCGTCTCGCGTTCCGGCTTCACGACACCGGCCTCGAGGCGGGACAGCGACAACAGCTGGCCGATCAGGTCATTCAGACGCTCCGTCTCGCGCTCGATGCGGTCGAACTCCGAGGTGGCACGGCCGTCGGTACGCTGCCGCGCCAGGCCAAGCGCCACTTGCAGGCGCGCCAACGGCGAGCGCAGCTCATGCGAGACGTCGCTTAGCAGCTGCCGTTGCGATGTCATGAGCTCCTGCAGGCGCTGCGCCATGTAGTCGAAGGCGCGCGCCAGATCGGCGATCTCGTCCCGACGCGAACCGAGCGTCGGTGCCACGCGCGGGTTCAGGTCGCCGGCGGCGAAGGCCTCGGTCGCGCGACGCAGCCGCCCGATGGGCGCGGTCAAGTAGCGCGCCAAAATCAAACAGACGAGACCGCTCACGATTGCGGCCACCACCATCGGCAGCGCGATGACGCGTGGCCGGCGCAACACCCGGCCCAGGGTCACGGCCTGGAAATCAGGGACCAACCGGTATTCGGTCTGATCCGGTAACACGATCAACAGGTGATGCGTCTCCGGTCGGGGGAACTGCGGCGTACGGCTGGCTTCGCGCGCCAGGCGTTCGACGAATCGTTCCGGAACATGTTGGCCGAGTAGATCGTGACCGTCTCGATCGACGAGCAGCAAGGGGACGACCTCACTGCGGTCGAGCGCAGTCAGCCATTTCCGCAGACCATCGACGCCGTCGCGTTCGGCGACGCGCTGGCCGTCGGCGGCGTAACTCCGGAATCGCTCGAACGGGCTAGTGATTTCCTGTTGTTCGCGCTGGCGATCGAGGAAATGTGATGCCACGAATATCGTCGCCCCCGCGAACAGGATCAGCGCGGCCCAAAACGACAGGAAGATCTTCCAGTACAGGCGGTGCATGGTCAGCAGGCTCTCACGGGCGCGTATATTGATAACCGACATTACGTACGGTCTTGATGCGTTCCTCGCCGCCCTCGATCGGCCCGAGTTTCTTGCGCAGGCTGGCCACGTGCATGTCGAGACTTCGGTCGTAACGCGTGAGTTTGCGGCCGAGTGCGCGTTCGGAGAGATCGGCCTTCGATACCACGCGTCCGGCATCACTAAGCAGGATCTCAAGCACACTGTATTCGGTGCTAGTCATCGCAATCGGACGGCTACGGTGATACACGCTACGCGTGCCGGTATGCATCTCGATATCGCCAAGTTTCAGGGTCGGGGGCGCGTCGTTCCCGGCCCCCGCCGTAGCCGCAGCTTCCGCACGGCGCAGAATCGCGCGAATGCGCGCTAACAGCACACGCGGGTTACAGGGCTTGGGCAGGTAGTCATCGGCACCGAGTTCGAGGCCAATGATACTGTCCACGTCCTCCCCGCGGGCGGTAAGCATGAGCACCGGTGTGAGCGACTGTGTGCGCAGCTCGCGCAACACATCGAAGCCGTTCATGCGCGGCATCATGACGTCCAGGATGACGAGATCGTAATTCCCGCTGCGGGCCTTGGTAAGCGCAGTCTCGCCGTCGTGTGCCGCGTCTACGGTAAAACCCTCAGCCGCGAGATACTGGGTCAGCATCTCGACGAGCTCGACGTCATCGTCCACCAGTAGAATGCGGTTCACGGGGATATCTCTAGGTCATGTGGCGAACCCACTGTGCCCTGAATAGTGCCACACCTGCGTCGGGCGAATACAGCGTCTGCTGCTTTCTTTACATAGCTTTACAGAAGCAGGTGGTTCGAGATGCCACTCATTCCCATGGTTATCTTCTCCACCCAGGGTGAAGGTAGGTTCCGACTCCGTCTATCCCCATGGAGCAAGTTGGCATCAGCCGATTACGTGGCCATCTCCTACCATCCGGCCGTACTGGCTACCTGCTATCGGTACTGACGATCTCTCGCTATTAGAGGGACGTGTTTCTCAAAGAAGTAGTTAAACCCAACCATGATGGAGTGAGTGTCTGTCGTCAGGCGTTGGGTGGAGTAAGTCAACAGCAGGCTCAGGGAATTATCGAGAAATTCCGGCTGGTATTCCAGACCAAGTTTGTGGGTATTCTTGAGGTCAAGACCATAGTCCGATAGCGCAACGCGCACGTCGCTGTCGGGATACCAGCCAACGGTCAGGGAATTGGAGTCGAGATCGCTGCTCGAGCCAAGATGGGTTCTGGTTCTGGCCACGGCGAGCGTCACTTTTGAAAAATAGTATTCCGCGCTGGCCGTGGAATCCTTTGTGCTCAGGGTATCGGTCCCGGTGATGAGGTAAGTCGCACTGCAATGAGACTGTTGCCGTCCCGCACCGTAGCTGACACCAACCTTGCCCAGAGTTGGATCGCGAACGAATAATCCGGCATCCAGATTGCTGTTACTGATAGTGCACGAGGGCCATGCGCTCGTCGGTGTTACATTTGGAGAAGGGTTAGAAGCTAACTTGGTGTGGCCAAAGGCACCCGAGAGCGAGGCGCCAAGATATGAAACTACCGGGAATGTGATGCCACCATTGATGGCATAACTATTGTTGACCATACCAGAGGAGGAATGTGTGTCCCAGGACGTGAAACCGGCTTGAACGTTAGTCGCCTGTACCGCCTGGGAATCTGCCAAGGCGTTGTCATCGCAGAGGAGGAGTAGCAACATGGCGATGAGATAGCGCTTCATTGGGGAATATTCCTCGTTCATTTCTGGAATCATGTGTTTTGATTAATCAGAGTGGCGATGGCAGGACCACAATCTGAGTACTACCGGCAAGAAACAAGGTCCCACCATCCGGACTGATCACCATCCTGACGCCAGCGCCGGGATTGCCCAGCAGCGCCGTTCCCCCCGGTACGGCTTCCTGAAAGGCTGCGCCTGCCTGGCTCGTGGTCACATCGAAGCTGTGCACCTTGGAGTCAGCAGAATCGAAGGTGAAAGCGTAGGCATGTGTGGCAGTGACGTCCTGTTTGACCGCCACGGCAAGCGTGGTGCTGGGCAGCGTGCCGAGCAGGGTGTAACTGGCGTCGTAGACGTTGGTCACGGTGTTATTGCTCGCGTCTTTCCCGCTCAGCACGATTCGGGTAGTGCTGGGCGTGGCTGTAGTGCTGCTCGTGGTGCTGGGCGGCGTATAGACGCCGAGCGCCGGCGCGATGGAATTCTGGTTAAGCCCGATGCCGATGGCGGAAAACGTGTCCGAGGCGGCGACATACTGGTAAAAACCTGGAGGTGACGTCAGCGTGGAATCGCCTTGCATTATTGCGATCAGCGACCCGTCCGAGGAACCGACGGCGGTCGAGTTGTCCAACGCGGGGGTAGTCGCTGGCTGGGAAAAGGCAGGGATGCAGGTCGTGTCAATAATGTTAATGGCATTGCATGCGGTGTAAACGTACAGCGCCGTGCTGGTGCTGCCGGCGTAACCGGTAGTGACGACTGCATTGCCGTCGTTGCCCATAGCGAGATTCTTGAAGTACGTGCCGGCGGTCGCAAACGTAGGTGGCGGCGTGGTGATGTCGGATGCCAGGGCAGGTGTAAGCTGGTACAAGTTTGTTTGCGAAAGGGCCAGGAGATGCTGGCCGTCCGTCGATAACGCGATATCCGAAAGACCAGTGATGATCGGGGTCGAACTCCAGGTACTGCCGCTGAACGAATAGCGCAAAACTTTGCCGCCGGCGGTATCCGCCACGAGCAGCACCTTCCTTTCCGCGTCGTACAGGAATTCACTTACCTGCGGCGACCCGGACGGATAGGAAATTGTCGTGGCCGCGTAGCCCGGCGCGTTGACCGCCACCAGATTGGCCTGGGAAATGATGGTTCCCGGACTGCTCGGCGCCTGGATCTGGACCGGGTAGCTGCCCGGCGCCAGCACCGGATAGCTGGCCTGAATTTCGGTGTCGCTGACCACGGTAAATGCGGTGGCGGCCGTGGCGCCGAACGTGACGCCCGTGACGGAAAATTTCTGAAATCCCTGGCCGCGGATATTTACCGTTCCCGCCGTATTCGCAGTCGCCACGTACGGCGCGACGAATCGCACAATCGGGGGAATCTGATACGTAATGTTCACGATCTGGGAATTACCGGGAGTAAGTCCACTGCAAGCCGGATCCGCACAGGTATAACCAGTAATGGTAACGGTCCCCGTAAAGATGCCTGCCCCTAGACTGCTGGGCGATGCCGGATTGACGACTATCTGCGCCGTGGTGCCCGTGAGCGTGTAGCTGGCGCTGGCAATCGCCGTCCCATTGTGAGGGATCGCGACATACACCGTCCCCTTGCTGACGGTCGCGGTAAATGTCTGCGCAGGAGGTGTTGGGGCATCCGGACTAGGAGTGCTGAAGACGATGCTGTTGGTCGAGGCGGTGGTGCTGGCTTGTGAACCTCCACTACCACTTCCACACGCCGACAGAACGGCAATACTCAGAAACAGAATAACGCGATAAACGCTGATAACGAAACGCACATCTCCTCCCTTGAGTAACGGGCAAAAAAAATTCTTTTCATCAAATCCAAACAAACGCGTTGACCATGCGGGCCGCACTGGCCCGGTGCATCCAATTGCGACAAGACGGGATAGGAAGACTATGGGCGAGTTCTCTCCGCCGCTGCCCCATTCACATCCGGTTAGCTTATGGATGTGATTCCAACCATATTTGCATGGTGCCATATACAGCCACCCAGACAAAGCACCATCCAGGCATTTTACATAGTTTTACAGAAATTTACCCAATGGCGTTTCATACCGGTGCACCCATCGACCCAACCCACCTTTACTTAGTTTTACATAGGTTAGACACACTGTTACGCCGCCAGAGCTTACTCTATGCCCTGTAAACAGGTCGCAGGGAAATATGTACCCCTCTTAAATCTGAACAGTTAAGGAGACAGTCATGAAGAGATCGATCAAAGCGCTTTTAGTCATTATGGTCATCAATGGCGGTGTGGGGGCGAGTATAGCCTATGCATTATCGCCGGATGGCGCCCACGGCTGCATGCACGGCTCTCACTCGATGGGATTTGGAAGTCATGACGGGTACAAAGACCCCGACACACGCATCGACCGCATGGCAGATGCGTTAGACCTGACCAAAGCACAGCGCGACGCCATGCGCGCCATCGTCGACAAAGCGCGCCCGCAGACACGCGAGTTGCACGACAAACTTGCCGAGAATCACAAGCAGCTGCACGCGCTGGTGCAGCAAGCCTCACCAAAAGAGAGTGAGCTTCGCAAGCTTGCCGATGCCCAGGGCCAGATGATGGCGGACATGATCGTACTGCGTACGAAGGTCCAGACGGAAATTCGTGCTGTCCTGACCGATGCGCAGCGTGAACAGATGCAGCAATGGCGCGAGAAGCACGGCCGTCCTTCTTCTTCGGAGAAGGAAAGCGCAGTGGATAATTTATCCAGCGCAGCATTGCTGAATCTTCCGGAAACAACCGCGACAAAGGTCATGATGTAACTACAATGCAATTTTGCATTTTCAATTAGGAGCCAGCCATGACAGGTCTTGACGGTAAGAAAAAACTCATCGCAATCGTTGCCGCGTCCGCACTCACGGTGGGTGCGGTCGCCGCCACGATCGTGACCGAGGTGATATCGCGGGCACCAGTGGTGGTGCCGTCGGCAACACCCGCGGTATCCGAGGCATCGCCCGCTACAACGCCGGCACCCATTCATAAACGGACGACAGCCAAGGCACACGCTTCCCTCCCAACGGTCGCGGGCGCCGAAGCGACAGTGCCGCCTCCACCCCCGCAGCCTTCCGTTTCGTCGTGTACTAACTGCGGCGTAGTAGAATCCATTGATAGCTTCACCGAAAAAGGTCCCGCCTCGGGCGGCGGCGCTGTCGCGGGGGGTCTGCTCGGCGGTATTATCGGCCATCAGATCGGCCAGGGCCGGGGTAAGGAACTCGCCACCGTGGCCGGTGCCGTGGGCGGGGTCCTTGCCGGCAATGCCATCGAGAAAAACGCCAACAAGGTGACACGCTTCCACGTCGGGGTACGCATGAACGACGGTGCACAGCAACTTTTCACCCTTAATACCTCGCCTAGTGTGGCCGTGGGCGATCACGTGGTAATCGTCAACGGTGTGCCGGTGCAGCAGTGAGACGATGAGCCCTTTACAAAAAATTTACCAAGTGGAATCATTGCCGAGGTCAACGGACCGGCATCCACGGCGTTTTTTCCACACGGTAACGGAAAACATCTTAACATTGTGAGGAACCCCACCATGAAAATGACCAAGACGATAGCCTGGGCACTCGCTTTCTCTATCCTGACCGTGTCACTGTCCGCTGTCGCCGATCGCGACGACCGCCGCGATCGGGATCGACATGACAATCGGGGTGTATGGCATGGCGATATCCGGCATTTCCACGAGCGCGATCTCGATCATTGGCGCGGCGGTCATTGGGAGCACGAATACCATGGTGGTCAATTAGGTTGGTGGTGGGTGGTAGCTGGCCTATGGTACTTCTACCCGCAGCGGGTCGCTGGCTATCCCGATCCATATACGCCGCCGCCCGTCGTGATCGTGCAGCCGGCCGCACCGACGCAGGCACCGAGTGCACCGCCGCCGGCACAATACTGGTATTACTGCGACGCTGCCAAGGGCTATTACCCCTATGTGCCGTCGTGCCCAGGCGGATGGAGAATGGTGCCGGCGACGCCCGCGGCGGGTGTGCCGAGCCAATAGCTTCGAACAGGGAGCACGGTGATGAACCTGAATAATACGATTCTGGGAATGACGCTGGGTGTGATGTTGGCTGGGTGTAGCTCGATCCCGACCGGGCCAAGTGTGGCGGTCATGCCCGGTCCCGGCAAGCCGTTCGATCAGTTTCAGGCGGACAACGCGATCTGCCGGGATTTCGCACAGCAACAACTCGGCGTTAATCCGAACCAGGTGGCGCGCGAACAGGTGCTGACGGGTGCGGCCACCGGGGTGGCGATCGGTGCCGCCTCTGGCGCGCTCATGGGGCATGGTCATGAGGGCCCTGCCGAGTCCATGGCCGGGGCGGGCCTGATCGTTGGCTCGGCTGCCGGCGCCAATGCCGCGAACGCCAGTACCATGAGCCTGCAGCGCCGCTATGATATCGCCTACCAGCAGTGCATGTATGCCAAGGGCAACCTGATTCCGAGCTACCCGGCGCCACGTTACGCGCCACCCCCGCCTCCACCTCCGCGTCCGTGAGTTTTTTCGCTGCTTGTCTTCTATCTTAGCCAGTGGATTTGCGAACCGTCCTATTTTCAAACCGGCCAATACATGAAGTTCAACCTGTCGCGTAGATTGTAGTGACAATCATTTGTAAGAAAAATTTCGCCGTGCGGCCTGATATTGGATAGAGAGCCATGCGCCCATTCAACAGAGTTCTTGCAATATGCCTGGCGACGCTGTGCCTTGGTTTGCCGCCAACAACTGTACTTTCTGGACAAGAACAAATTGGCATCGTCATCATGCATGGCAAGGGTGGGTCACCCAACAAATATGTGTCTGACCTCGCAACGCGGCTAGAAAGCAAGGGCTACATAGTTGCAAACATTGAAATGCCTTGGTCTGGCCGCCGGAATTACGATGTCACCGTGCGCGCCGCCGAAAACGAAGTAGCGACAGCAATATCAACGCTTCGCAGCAAAGGGGCGCAGAAGGTATTTGTGGCGGGGCACAGCCAGGGTGGTGTATTTGCGCTGCATTTCGCCGGTGAGCATGTAGTTGATGGCATCATCGCCATTGCGCCGGGAGGAAGTGTTGGCTCTCCCACGTTTCGCGACAAGCTCAGTGAATCTGTGGCGAATGCCCGTCAACTTGTCTCGGAGGGTAAGAGTGATGAAAAAACACGCTTGCTCGATTTCGAGGGATCAAAAGGCACTTACCCCATTGTCACCACACCAGCAATCTACCTGGCTTGGTTTGACCCCGAGGGCGCCATGAACATGCAACGCGCAGCCCAGGTCGCATCCCCCAAAATCCCCATTCTCTGGATCGTTGCCGAACGGGACTACCCAGCCTTGCGCAAGGCGAATATCCCGATGTTCGAGACCTTGCCTCGCAATTCTTTCACCAAGCTGTTCGAACCGGAATCCGATCATCTCGGTGCACCATCCGCGTCCGCTGAGGAAATAACCCGTTGGACTAAGGAAGTAGCAAACGCAATACATTAACGTTCCAGCAGACCGGTAAGAGCTACATTTTGTCCGTTTGATGTCTGCACTACTCACCAGACTGCCCTCTGATGTGCGGCGCAAAGTTAAAAGCATCCGAGAAACAACGGTTCTCCGCCATGCCCTTCTTATCGACCCCAGTGCTCCTTCAGGTCAAAGGATAACTGTCGATGATGCTTGATGGAAAGCAGATATATGTTATCGCCGCGCAAGGCATATAACACCAGATAATCGCCGCTGATGTACTCGCGCAGACTGGTACCTTTCCCAAGGTGCTGTTTGAGGGTTTCCAAGCGCATCAGCCCTTCCGTAGATTGAGGCACCTTCACTAGAAAATCTACGCCTAATTCTGGAAAGCGTTCGAGATTTTGGATCATCGTCTCGAAAAGCTGTTCGAGCAATGATTGAAACTCTTGGGGAGCTTCCTGCTCCTCAAGAAACCGGCGGATGTCTGCCAGGTTTTTGTCGAAATTCCTTGTGACACGAACAGTGCGGCGGCTCATCCGATGCTCGCGGCGAATCAGCGGGACTTGGATTTTTTGTACTTGGCCCGCGTCTCGGCGACACTCAGAAGCCGACCCGCCTTGACATCATCCCAGCCCCGGCTTGCCTCCTCCAGCAAGGTGAGGTGGATGTGTTCGCGTTCCAGCTGGTGGTAATGGTCGAGACGCCGGGCGTCGATCAGGGCCACATAACTTTCGCCGTTGCGGGTAATGATCTTCTCGTTGCCTTCCCGTACCTCTTCCGCCAATTCCGTAAATTTGGCGCGAACCTGATTCAATGGAACGATATCTTTGGATGAAATAGACATGGGTAAATCCTTTAATGAATACGTTAATGTATTATTTGCCTCTATTGTCTGGAGGTCAAGCAGCGTTTCGTCCTTGAGGGTGATGCAAACCAATATGATTCTGTCGGGTTCGCCGCTGTCGCGGCTTAACCCGACCTACATGCGAGGCTGAACAACCTCGCCGGCCTGACTATCTTTGATATGCGGCGCAAAATTAAAGGCATCCGAGAAGCAGCGGTCCTCCGCCATGCCCTTCTTGAGGAATTCCGTGTGCACGGTCTCCACCATGTTCACGGAACCGCAGGCATAGACCTCGCTGCCCGCCAAGTCCGGAAAATCCTGCAAGATGGCCTCATGCACGCGCCCGGTACGACCGGTCCAGTTATCTTCCGGCGCCGGTTCAGAAAGAATCGGTGCAAAAATAAAATTGTCATGTTCGCGCGCCCAGCGTTCGGGCAGTTCCTTCATATACATGTCCTTGAGTGAACGCACACCCCAATAGAGATACATCTTGCGTTTAAGACCAACCTGAAACGCGTACTCGACCATGCTTTTGACTGGGGCAAAGCCGGTGGAACCGGCAACAAAGATAATTGGCCGTTCATTGTCCTCACGCAAATGGAAGGAGCCCAACGGTCCTTCGCAGCGCAAGACATCGCCTGGCTTCATGGCGTTGAATACATAGGTGGTGAACGCACCACCCGGGATCAGCTTGATGTGCAATTCGATAAGATCGGAAGCCTCGGGCGCGGTGGTGAAGGAGAACGCGCGACGCTCCCGGTCTTCCAACACGATATTGATGTACTGGCCGGCCTGAAATTCGATCGGCGCGCCATCGACCACCTTGAGATCCACACGCATGACATCGTGCGTAAGGTGTTCCAGTTTCTCCACGCGCGCCATGAAGGTGCGAACAGGAAACCCCGCCACAGCGCCGATGCCTTCACATTCCAGATCAAGATCGGACAGAGGTGTGGCACAGCACATCAGCGCCTTGCCCTCGCGCCGTTCTGCTTCCGTCAGCACACTTGGTTGGTACACACCATAATCCACCGTGCCTTGGAGAATGGCGCATTTGCATACACCACAGCCGCCGCTACGACACTCAAAGGGAAGCGCTATGCCGGTACGGAGGCCGGCCTCGAGAATAGTTTCTCCCGGACGCGCCACGATGATCTCATCACCGGGGCGAACGGTGAGCTGAAATCCTTTAACCCCAGAACGTCGCAGGGGCGGCAACCACGGCAACAACAAAAGCAGCGCCGAGCCGACACCCGCCACCAGCCATACGTGCTTAGGAGACCAGGAGTAGATCAACGGATAGGCCGGCAGGTAAAACCAGTCGATACGAATGGAGGTCACCACCGTATCCAGGTTAGCCGGCCCTTGGCTCACAACAGGCCATACGAGCGTGAGCGCGATCAGCGCCAGCAACAGGGGAATGGTGAGATAACGCGGCGGAGCGGTCTCGGCCTTGGCCACGCGCTGGGTGTGAATCCACAACGTCAACAACAGCACCAGCGAAATACCGATATGCATGAACGCGAGTAGCGAGAACAAGCGGTCATTCACGCTGCCTTCATGCAGAAAATTGCGCGCCATAGGCTCGGAAAAAAACGGCAGCCAGTCAAGCCACTCAGCCGTGGCGATCGTGACAAATTGCGCCAGCCGATCCCATGGCAGCATGAAGCCGTTGACTCCCGACGCATAGACAAACCAGAGTACGGCGACGCCACTTACCCACGAAAACCAACGGAAACCGCGGTGATGATCAAACAGGAAGTGACGCAACAGGTGCAGTCCCATCGTCAGCACCATCCCGTCAGAGGCATAGCGGTGCAGACCACGTATAACTTGGCCGACATACCATTGTCCGTGCGAGACGCGTTCGACCGAGGCGTAAGCCTCTTTCACGCCAGTGTCGAAAAAGATATAGAGGTATACGCCACTGGCCATGGCGACCCAGGTCATGAGGTAGGCGATGGCGCCCAGGTGATACAATGGGTTCAGCCTGTCACCAAATACAACATTGAAGCCTTTCTCCAGGCGCAGGAATATCCACTGACCGGCATGTTGTACCAGCTTAAGCACGGCGATTGTCTCCCGAGGCCTCAAAAAAGTAAGGCGCTATTCGAACAGTTAAGGCCATCCCGTAACCTTGATGCAGGTCAACATGAGCAGAGCCCGACGCCAAGCGCTTTGCAGGAAGAGAGGTAAAAATCATGGTTATTGTACCGCCTGATACATAAAACAAGTGGTGTCTGCGTCAATCTCATATGAGACCCGCGTGTCGTGATTACAGATTGTTCTTTTATAAACCCATGAATTGACGTACCCACTACCCTGCGTTAGTTTAACCCTTATTCGTATATGCCTATGGAGGCCTCGTGGTAAAAAAATCCGGCGCAGCTCCCGACTTTGAAGCCGCCCTCGCGGAACTGGAAAAGATCGTGGAAAAAATGGAATCCGGCGAGCAAAGCCTGGAAGAATCCCTGAAATCCTTTCAGCGTGGTATTGAACTCACCCGCACCTGCCAGAAGAGCCTGAAGGAAGCGGAGCAACGTGTGGAGAAACTCATCCAGCAGGGTGACGCGTTCAAAACCGAACTGCTCGACACCACTGAAGAAAACTGAGTTCTTTCAGTTGTCTCCCTTGAACGACACACTGCGACAGTTCCAGGTACGGGTGGAACACGCCCTGGATTCGCGTCTCCCGACGATACGCACCGCACCGCAACGGCTCCATGAAGCCATGCGCTATGCCACGCTTAATGGCGGCAAGCGTGTGCGTGCGAGTCTCGTCTACGCCGCCGGAAAAGCCGTCGGCGCCCCGGATGCACAACTGGACATCCCCGCCTGCGCGGTTGAAATGATTCACGCCTATTCGCTCGTGCACGATGACCTTCCGTGCATGGACGACGACGACCTTCGGCGCGGCAAGCTGACCTGTCACAAGGCCTACGACGAAGCCACGGCACTGCTTGTCGGCGACGCCTTGCAGACACTGGCATTCGAAATGCTCGCCAGCGACCCCGGTATGACGATCGGCGCGCCTCAGCGGCTGCGCATGATCAGAGTATTGGCGCATGCGGCAGGTTCGCAAGGCATGGCCGGTGGCCAGGCAATCGATCTCGGATCCGCTGGAAAACTACTAGCACTGGAACATCTGGAGGACATGCATCTTCGTAAAACCGGCGCCTTGATCCGCGCCTCGGTTCTGCTCGGGGCGCTAGCGCGCGAAGATACCGACAAAAAATCCTTGGATGCGCTTGAGGCGTACAGCCATGCTATCGGCCTCGCCTTTCAGGTCACCGATGATATTCTGGATGTGGAAGGAAAGACTGAAACCCTCGGCAAAAAACCGGGTGTCGATCAGGAACGCAAAAAACCCACTTATCCTTCACTGTTGGGCCTCGCCGAGGCAAAAAACCGGGCCAAGGCGCTGCACAAAGCGGCCCTCGAAAGCCTCGCGCCTTTAGGCGATAATGGCGCAATACTGGCCAGCTTGGCCAGCTTTATCATTGAGCGCACGCGATGACCGACAAAACCCGTCCCAAATCTCGTCTGCTGGAAACGATCAACAACCCTGCTGATCTGCGGCAACTCGGGGAAAACAAACTTCCTGTTCTGGCGAAGGAAATCCGCGACTTCCTGATTGACACGGTGTCGCGCACCGGTGGACACCTGTCGGCGGGTCTTGGTACCGTCGAACTGACCATTGCGCTGCATTACGTGTTCAACACGCCGGAAGACCGGCTCGTGTGGGACGTGGGCCACCAGACCTACCCGCACAAAATCCTGACCGATCGCCGTGCGCGCCTGCACACGCTGCGCCAAGGGGGAGGCATTTCCGGTTTTCCGCGGCGTGACGAAAGCGAATACGATACTTTTGGTGTCGGCCATTCCAGCACTTCCATCAGCGCCGCCCTCGGCATGGCCGTGGCGGCCGCACGCACGGGTTCGGATCGCCAAGTCGTCGCCGTCATCGGTGATGGGGCACTGTCCGGCGGCCAGGCGTTCGAAGCGCTTAACAATGCCGGCAATATGGACGCCAACCTGCTGGTCGTCCTGAACGACAACGACATGTCGATCTCGCCCAACGTGGGCGCGATGTCGAACTACCTCGCGCGCATTCTCTCCGGCAAGGTCTACACCAGCATGCGCGAGGGTTCGAAGACCGTGCTCTCCACCATCCCGCCCATGTGGGAGCTGGCCAAGCGCGCCGAGGAGCACATGAAGGGTATGGTCATGCCGAGCACGCTCTTCGAAGAACTGGGGTTCAATTACTATGGGCCGGTCGACGGGCACAACCTGACCGCCCTTATCCGCATGCTGAAAAACCTGCGTGGCCTCCGCGGCCCGCGTTTTCTGCATGTGGTCACGCGCAAGGGCAAAGGTTACGAGCCGGCCGAGGGCGATCCCTGCGTCTATCACGGCGTCACCCCATTTGATCCCGCCACCGGCAAGATGGAAAAAAAACCCGCGGGAATCACTTACACCCAGGTGTTCGGCGAGTGGCTGTGTGACATGGCGGCGCGCGATGTGCGTCTAGTCGGCATCACACCGGCGATGCGCGAGGGTTCTGGTCTCGTGCAGTTCTCCGAACGTTTCCCGAACCGCTATTTCGATGTCGGCATTGCCGAACAGCATGCGATGACCTTCGCTGCCGGCCTGGCCTGTGACGGACTGAAACCGGTGGTGGCCATCTACTCCACTTTTCTGCAGCGCGGTTACGACCAGCTGGTCCACGATATCTGTTTGCAAAACCTGCCCGTACTGCTCGCCATCGACCGTGCCGGACTGGTCGGTGCCGACGGCCCGACCCATGCCGGCAGTTTTGATCTTTCCTACCTGCGCTGTCTGCCCAACATCATCGTGATGGCACCCGCCGATGAAAACGAATGCCGCCAAATGCTGTACACCGGTATGCTTCAGGAAGGGCCTGCGGCGGTACGCTACCCGCGTGGGACCGGTCCGGGTGTGGCAATTGAATCCGAGATGCAGGCGATCCCGATCGGCAAGGCCGAGGTCCGCCGCAAAGGCAAGCGCATAGCGATTCTTGCCTTTGGCAGCATGCTCGCCCCGGCACTCGAGGCCGGTGAGGCCTTCAATGCCACCGTGGTTAACATGCGGTTCGTCAAACCGCTCGATACCGAGCTCGTCATCGACCTCGCCAAGACACACGACCTGCTGCTGACCGTGGAGGAAAATGCGGTGGCGGGTGGCGCCGGCAGTGCGGTGAACGAATGCCTGGCCGCCGCCGGCCTGGCACAGCGCGCCGTCATCCTTGGTTTACCGGACAAATTTCTCGAACACGGGGACCACAAGGAAATGCTGGCCCAATGCGGGTTGGATGCCGCCGGAATCAGGCGTACGATTTTGCGGTATGCCCCAGTTGGACTCGTCGGCACGGCAGGATCTGCCTAAACTTGACTAATTCGATCAACTTTAACATTATACGGGTTCGCTGAACCAAGTACACGAACTGTCACCCCATGAAACTGAAAAGCAAAGCCGAACCCATCGCGATCGCGGACGTTCAAAACAGTCCGGATCTCCGTCACCTACCGATCGACAAGGTCGGCATCAAGGACATTCGTCACCCGGTACTGGTCAAGGACCGCTCCCAGGGCGTGCAACACACCATTGCCAACTTCAACATGTACGTGGAACTGCCGCACAATTTCAAGGGTACACACATGTCGCGGTTCGTGGAAATCCTGAACAGCCACGACATGGAAATCTCGGTCGAGTCTTTTAAGGACATGCTCGCGGAAATGAGCAAGCGCCTGGAAGCTAACGTCGGCCATATTGAAATGGGCTTCCCCTACTTCATCAACAAGGCAGCGCCGGTGTCCGGCGTCAAGAGCCTGATGGATTATCAGGTCACCTTCATTGGTGAAATCCGGGGCGGCAAGGACATCATGACCATCAAGGTCGTGATCCCGGTTACGAGCCTGTGTCCCTGCTCCAAGGAGATTTCCAAATACGGCGCCCACAACCAGCGTTCGCACGTGACGCTCACGGTACGCACCAACACGTTCTTCTGGATTGAAGATCTGATTGATCTCATCGAGAAACAGGCAAGCTGCGAACTCTATGGACTGCTTAAGCGCCCGGATGAGAAATACGTCACTGAGCGCGCCTACGAAAATCCGAAGTTTGTGGAAGACATGGTGCGCGACGTGGCGGCGGCGTTGAACAAAGATAGCCGCATCGATGCCTACCGTGTGGAGTCAGAAAATTTCGAGTCGATTCACAACCACTCGGCCTACGCAATGATCGAGCGTGACAAGACGCGTGAGGCCTGACCGCGCGGCCACAGACGTGCTGTTTCCGCCTAGACCACTCCCGTCCCTCTACTCCGCGATCTGCCGCAACCGTTGCCTCAACTAGCGCTCTTCTTTTTGTCGGGCACGGCACGTAAGACCGATGGCAACCGCTCGGAGGGCATACCGACGTGGAACCCCTGGAGATAATCCACGCCGGATGCACGCAGCATGGCGATTGTCTTGTCGTCCTGCACATATTCGGCGACCGTGAGTTTCCCCAGCGATCGGGCGATCTGGATCATGGACGCCACCATGGTCTCATCGACGGCGTTCTTGGCCATGTTCTTGATGAAGGCGCCGTCAATCTTGATGAACGCCACCGGCAGATCCTTGAGATAACTGAATGAGCTGAAGCCGGTACCGAAGTCATCCAGCGCAAACCGGCAACCCAATGCCACGATACCCTGAATCAGATGCTGCGCCTTCTCCATGTGGCTCACAGCGGACTGTTCGGTGATCTCGAAGATGACCGAACTCGCCGGGACTTCATACCGCTCCAGATTTTCCTTAATCAGCGTCAGAATCGAAGGGTCCTCGAGCGTCTGTCCGGAAAGGTTGATGGAGAAGGTGATATCGCGGCCGGTCTTGCGGAACCCTCCCAATGACTTCAGGGCGTGGACAATCACCCAGCGGTCTACCTCGACCATCAGGCCAAAACGCGTGGCCACGGGCAAAAACGCCGCGGGCGGGATGAACTCGCTGCCTTCTCCCGGCATGCGCAGCAGCACCTCATACCCTTCCTTGCTGGGACTGACGACATCGATGATCGGCTGGTAAAAGAGCTTGAAACGGTTCTGCGCGATCGTCGTCTTGATCAGTTCGAACCAGCCGATATCCGAGACCATCTGCTTTTTACTCTCATCTCCCGGCTCATACATCTGGTAGCGGTTGCGGCCATGCAATTTGGCCGAGTAACAGGCCATGTCGGCGTGCGACAGCACCTCTTCGGCGGTAAACCGGTTGGAATCGATCATGGCCACACCGATGCTGCAATTGACGCTGAATGTCTTGCCGGTCTCGACCAGACGCACATCGCGCATAATATGGTTAAACGATTTCGCCATTTCCACCGCGGCCAGCCGCGATACGTTCCGCGCCAGGATGGTGAATTCATCGCCGCCAAAACGCGAGACCACGTCGTTCTCGCGCGACCGGGATTTAAGCAGGGTGGCGACCTGCACCAACAATTTGTCTCCGGCGGCATGCCCCAGGGTATCGTTGATGTATTTAAACTGATCGAGGTCGATGAAAAAGACCGCGCTTTCCGCGCCGTCCCTTGCCGCCTGTTCGATCTCTTTCTCCAGATCCCGCATGAATAAACCGCGGTTGACGAGTCCCGTCAGAACATCGTGTTCGGCAATCCGGCGCAAGGTCTCGTCCCGTTGCTTCAGCGCACTGATCGTTACATTGAGCGCATCGCCGATGGCGGCGATCTCCCTGTCCTTCGCGCGTTCGACCTTGACGTCGATCTCCCCACGGGCGAGCCGCGCCAGTGGCTCTTGCAGATCAGTCAGGGGCTTGAGCGCCGCCAGTATCAGCTGGCGCCCCATGAACATGGCGAGGATAAGCAGGACAGCAATAACCAAACTGCCGGAAGCCATGCTCCGGACAAGCTGGTCCTTGTAATAGCCGGGATCGAGGCTGAGATCGATATATCCGATGACCCGAACCTGCTCCGGATGGTTGCTCTCGAGGTTGAAGCTGAGAAGGCCATCCGAACGAATGGATTTGACACGAATCGGATAGATAAAACGCAGGTAAGTCTCTTCTCCGGTGACGCGTTCAAGCAGATAATTTTTCTCGGAGTTGCTGTCGAGCCGTGCAAGCCTCTCCAGTTGCTCCGGTGTCAGTGGGGCTACGTTGACCCTGGAGCTCTCGCCAAATTCACCGAGCACCTTTTCCCCTTTGGCATCGTAATAACGGATAAAGGCAATTTCAGGAAAATTCTTGATTCGATAGTCAATCGTCGTCAGATGCTTGTGCGCCCGGGAGACATACAGTGGGGTTCCCAATTCATCAAGCTCGGCCAGCCATCGGCTCGCCTGCTTCTCCAGGTTATCGTCGATGAGGCGTGTGGAGGTCCACCACAACCCGACATTGACAATCAGATAAACCACCACCGCGCCCAGCATCAGTAGCCCGAGCAATCGGCTGACCAGGCTGCGCTGGCGCCCACCTTGCGCCAGCCGACGCCACAAGGCTGTCGAAAACAGGCGCTTCAACTGCCGCGATATCAATGGTTTCCTCTCAGGGCGCATACACCAGCCCGCCAAACTCACTCGGGATTGTCATGCCCAGACGGTTTGCCATCACAGAATTTATCCGAATATTGTTTTTTACTAACGGTAAAAGGTCTGCCCCGGGCATGCCGCTGGATTCCTGCGCCTGCCTGACCCTGGTGATCACCTGCCCAGCCATGTCGGCATAATTGCCCTCGATGCTCATGACACCACCCAGACCGAGAAGCTCACGGCCGAACACCACCACCTGTATTCCTTCCTTGACGCTGTAGGACATGATGTCACGGATGACGTTACGGCTAAGCACCCGATTGTCCGGAACCAGCCATAATCCCTGGACCTTTGAACTGAGCTGCTTGTAGGCATAGAGTGTTTCCTTGTCCGATCTCACCTCGACATGGATGAGTTCGAGATGATTTTCACTTGCGGCAGCGTACGCTTCCTCCATCAGCCCACGCAGGTTCTTCCCGGTGATGACACCTACTTTTTTTAATCCGGGTGCGAGCATCTTCCATGTGCGAAATTGATCGCGCACCGGTACCATCGCACTCACGCCTTTCATGGACGGCGAAATGAGTCCCTCGTTTTCGTAGTTGAAGACCTGGCAGAAGATCACTTTCTTTCCTGACAGATTCCGGGCCAGGTGGGCCGCCGGAAGGCCAATGGCCACCACTACGGGACTCGCAGATGACTGGATCTTTTTCAATATCTGCGGGTGCATGGTTTCGTTATTTCCCAGATTGAAAATTTCAATCCGGTTCTTGTATTGCCTTTGAATTTCGTGCAGAACGCCGGTAAATGCCGGGGAGTTGTCGCTGAGAATAATCGCGATGTCTTTGGGCAGTGTTTCTGTTTTTACTTCAGGGGGCGTGGCGCAACTCACCAGCATGGCGCACAGAAGAAGACAGAAAAGGCTATTTGTCATTTGCAGATATATTCGGATGATTTCTCGTAGCACGACTCGACTTAACTTTGGCTACTTGCCAACTCAGTAAGGGTTATAACGCGATTAACTGTTTGTTCACTAACAAATTAGTGCAGCATTCATGCCACTTGTGGTCATCAAGCAAACAAGAAATCCCCCCTCGTTATTATTCGAGGAAATGACTGCAACTTTATGGATTTCATGGGTTTTCAGGAAGCAGCAGGAAAAGCATAGGGACGCGATAGCGAACGGGTGCCACAGCGACTTAGGATACCGGCGAAACCGGACAGGTTAGTGACAAATTATGTGAAACGGGAACCGGCAGCCCGTTATCCATGTGTGTCTATGAAAAATCCAGCAAGGGAAAATTGTGGCTAGAGCCCCTGCCCTTCACAGGACATCAACCGGCCATACCATTCGCGCTCCTTGGCGGTGGCATGCCGTTCAAACTGGCTTTGAAGGCGAGCCAGCGTTCGCAGGCGCAAAATCTTGTCCAACTGCGTAATATCCCGGTCCACACGCAACATCTCTACATCCAGGGCTGCATGTCGATCTTGCTTGCTGACTAGTTCCGCATAACGCGGGTGGGCAAGAATGAAGTCCTGGGCCGCGCCCAGGTCTTTTTTCAGAAAATTGACAAAGTTCAGGGTATAAGGAAGACCCGACTCGGGCCAGCGTAACGTAACGTCATTCTTGATCTCCTTTTGCAACGCGCCAATCGCCCGATCGAGGCCAGCTTGCTCATCCTGCAAACTGGCTAAGGCCGCGGTCAACGTCTTTCGCCGCGCCTTCATTTCGCGTATGAGCGCGGAACCCGTCTCCGGTAGCCCGTTCTTCTTCGCAACTTCACGCGCTATCGTCTCATAGACATTGTCCGGCTCCGCGCCGGTATCGGCCCAGCGCAGATACCATGGTTGCCAGCGTTCCAGAAACATCTCGCTGGTGGAACGCGGCAGGTCAGCATTATGCGCCTGGGACAGAGCGAACAGATGCGCCTCGTAGAGAGACACCTTACCGTCACCATCACGATCGGGATTGCCCTCAATGGGCTGGCCGGTGCGCGTACGCCCCTGAAGCGCCGCAAAGAAAAATGTCGAGTAGTCCCGGTAATCGCCAATCTTGATGCTGGCGGAACAACCCTCCGCCTCGCGATCTGCCGCCACGGCAAAGAAGCCACACCGGTTGGCCTCACCCAGTTCCAACGTGTCCCGCGCACGCGGGTGCACCAAACGCTCGAATCCGCCGGAAAAACATTGGGTAAATACGAAACGTACCGGCACGCTGGGATCAATGTGATTCATAATCTGATCCATCTCGCGCACAGAAAGGCGGGTGTTATTCCATAGCCGTAACGTGTTGCCCGCCGCGTCATTGGAATCCCGCAAACCGTGCCCGTTATAAACGAGAAGCGCCCTGTCACCGGGCTTCAGTTCCGAGAATTCCTTCTCAAGGCTGGGCTTGAGCGTAGAAACCTCGGTGCCACCAATAACGTGAGGTATCTGGTGACTATGATAACTCTCGCCATTGGCATCCACTTCATTGAACACCCGGGCCAATGGCTGTAGTGTTTCCTTGGATTCCTTTGGTGGCAGCCATAACACAACATCCTTGCCCGGCGTATTGCCATTCGCGTAGTAAATATGCAGTTGCCGCGCGCCTGGGCTGCTGTTGAGAACCTGAATCACCCAGTTTACGTTGAGCTCAATCTGCGCCTGTGAGTCTCCAAAGGAAGGTCCGCCACCGACAATCCATACATGGTCAGCCGCCGGCACGGGGGTTACGCCCAGCAGGAGACTTGCACCTAGCAGGATGGCTAGAAACTGCATATCAGCGTCGCTTGCCTGCCATCGGCGGATGGGCAACCCAGCCGAGAACCGTCGCCATAAGCAACCCCGAAATCGTATACGGAATTACGACGGCGTTGCTATTTCCAATCAACAAAAACGCAAGCAACCACCCTGTCGCCGCGCCCACCATGGCTGCAGAAACTACTCCACGTCGATGTAAGAACCGGGAAAGCAAACGCAACTCAAACCACAGCAACAGACTTACCACATAAAACACCGGCAAGGCGCGCCAGCCATCTGATATAAGCTGGCGGGCGAGCCCACCGCGGGATTCGTTCAGATACTGGTGCAACATGAGCCCATCACCCCAGGCACTATCCAGAAGAAAGAGCAGAAACACGTGCACTGCATAAATCACGGGCGGCGTTAGGATAAAAAGGAGGAGCACCGGCCGCTTTTTGTTTTTCCTTTTCCTGGGCATCGTCCTGTCATCGCCAATCAGGTTTTCGTAATCACATAGCTCCCCAACGCTAGGGCATCCAGGCCGGTGGAGAAGAAACAGCGAATCGCATCGCTGGGAGACTCGACGATAGGCTCTCCCTGGATGTTGAAACTGGTGTTGAGCAGCACCGGCGTGCCACTCAGCTCACCGAACTTCTTGATCAGGCCGTGGTACACCGGATTGATGGACTTACTCACCGTTTGCAGGCGCGCAGAACCGTCCACGTGCGTGATCGCCGGCAGCAGGGAGCGTGACTCGGGCCGGACCGGGCAGACCTTCAGCATAAACGGGCTTTCGCCGATGCTGTCAAAATGGCGATCCTTGTCTTCCACGATCACTGACGGCGCAAACGGCCGATAGGCCTCGCGGTGTTTGACCTCGGCGTTGATCTTGTCCTTCATCGTGGACAGTGTCGGGTTCGCTAAGATACTGCGATTCCCGAGCGCCCGTGGCCCGATTTCCATCCGGCCCTGGAACCAGCCGATGATGTTCCCGTCTGCCAACAGGCGCGCGCCCGCGGCAGTGATGTCGTCATGCTTCACGGCGCTAAGTTTGCAATCCTTGATCAGTTTTCCGATCTCCTCGTCAGTATAGGAAGTACCAAGGTAGGGATCGTCGTGCACGATGCGGTGCGGGTGGCCAAATACAGAGTGGTAAACATAATAGGCGGCGCCGATCGCAGTACCATTATCGCCCGCGGCCGGCATAACATAGATATCGTCGAAACCGCTTTCACGGACGATCCGGCCGTTCATGACGCTGTTGAGCGCCACGCCGCCGGCGATGATGAGATAGCGACTCTGGGTCTTCTTCCGCAAAATCGCGCACAACTCCATCGCCCGTTCCTCCAACACCTGCTGGAACGCGGCCGCCACATTGACGTGATTGTCGGCGAAGTCCTTGCCCTTGCGCGGCTTGCCGAAGGTGTCGAAAAATTTCTGCGAACAGCGCTGATAGCCCCAGTGCTGATAATTGAAATAGGACAGATCGATCTTTATCGACCCCTGCGCATCGACCGTGACGATATCGGCCACCTGCTTGTGAAAAACCTTCGGATCACCGAAAGACGCCAGCCCCATGGTCTTGCCTTCGTCATAGTTCGGCTTGAATCCGCAAAATTGCGTCGCCGCCTCATAAAACGAACCCAATGACATCGGGAAGAAGCTCTCATGAAAGCCGGTAACCCGGGTGCCCTCGCCCATCCCCAGGAAAGCGGTGGCCCACTCGCCCGAACCGTCGAGGCTCAGGATCGTCGCGCTGTCATAGGGCGATACCAGAAAACTGCCTGCCGCATGGGAGACGTGGTGCGGCACAAAATGCACTTTCGGCCCCCCTGAGGGCCAAAGGTCACGGTACCAGGCCCAGAGACCATGTTGTTTGAAATAGGCGCGGATGATTTCGTGGCTGATGAAAGGGCGCACGTTGGTGAGATGGCGCAAACCATAAATTGTTTTGGCGCCCCAGTCCTTGGTCGGCATGATGGAAACAGCGATGCCATCGATGTCGGCGGGTTTGAGGTTGGCCATCGCCAGGCAACGCTGGATGGACTGCCTTGGAAAAACGCCCGTGTGCTTGTCGCGCGTCAGGCGCTCTTCTTCAATCACCGCCGCCATGCGGCCGTCCACCAACAGGCAGGCGGTGGAATCATGAAAAAAATAATTGATACCAAGAATATTCATTACTGGTATTCCAGCTTGTTCAGGCCAACATTATGTCACGGCTCTTTATTGGTAATAATCTTATCGTGCCCAGGGGAAACCGGCATCTTATTCACGCCCTTCGCAGAACCCAACCGCTGCCACAACGTCCGCGCCAGATCTTTTAACCGCAGGCAGAGATAGCCGTACCAGCCCCTGAGCGAACTGCGGTTGAAAATAAAATGGTTGTATACCTGATACGATTTCGCGCCCCAGAAGTAGTTCCATTGCCGGTCAGTAATGAAACTCACGGCACGTACCCCCTGGTCCTCTACGGCCAACCGCAGCGTCTGATCCATAACTAGATTTCCGGGCGCGACTTTCGAATAGGTCTCATCATACCCTATCTTCAGGATATAGAGAGTTCTATCCACCAGCAGGCACAACTGTCCAGCAATAGCCTTGTCGTTGAGCAACAGCAGGTTGAGCCAGCACTGACCGGCCGCGGCATACCTGTCGATCAATTTTTCGTAAAAACTTTTGATAGGCGGATTACAGGCAATGGCCGACTGCGTCCCGCTGTCACCTTTCCAGCCGGCGGCTTCGACCGTCACAAAGTGGTGAAAATTGGAGCGGATATCTTCCAGCGAACGATAGGAATGAAACCGGAGTTCACCCATCTGCTGCACCCGGCGCGTCAGGCGGCCCAGGTTACGCCGGAAGTGCCCATCCACGTTCTTGAGAAAATCCTCGTACGTCAAGGCGCAATCCACGTAGTTGCTCTTGCGCTGATAATACGACAACACCATCGGTGGCGGAGTCTTCTCCAAAGCATACGCAGCGGCGGAATCCTCAAGGACATTGGAGAGGTAGATGACATCCCATGGCGTCTCGGAGGACCGCTGCAGATGCTGGATCAGCAAGCGCAGCAGACCAGCATTCTCTTCCGTGCTGTCAAAAATGAAGTCGCTGAGATTCAGGTGATCATGGACAGGCAGTTCAAGACTCCTGAGCCTAAGCGGGCAAACGTTCTGCGTTGCGCTTTTCAGCGGAAACAGCGCCACCGGCCGCTCACCGCGGAAAAGTACATAAAAGGACAGCGAGGAAGGATCTGTCTCGAGGGATTCGAGATAACTCTGGTACCAGGCATGGAGGTGAAAAAAACGCTTTGCCGGCATCGCCTCCACCAGCTGCGACCAGAGTGTCGGCAAGTCGCCAAGGCCGTCCTTGGCGCGATAAATCGCCAAGGTCACGCCCGTGGGGCCTAATTCAAGTGGTACCCGCTGAGAATCAGCCATCACTGTAGTTCTGGTTATTCTGAATAATGAGGAAATGGGACTGAATAGGCATGATCACTCATCCAACCAACCGACGGCCTGCCGCTGTTCTTAATATATACATGAATGGCACTGAGTTAGGCCGTGAGTCTTTTAGGATGTCCATATTTCCTGATGTTCGCGCGGGCTCTGCGGCGAGTGGTCTGTAGTCGTGAAAAAGGTTTGGGTCTTTGTTTGACTAACCGTG
>Ga0315268_10001795_pt1 | contig 24641 bp, 26 predicted proteins | sample C1_top_MG_FD_204535 | JGI IMG/M metagenome (GOLD analysis project Ga0315268, IMG submission 204535) | Sediment microbial communities from Yellowstone Lake, YNP, Wyoming, USA - C1_top | ecosystem: Environmental > Aquatic > Freshwater > Lake > Sediment | place: USA: Wyoming | collected 2017-08-01
GTTGAACTAGCCGAACAGCAAAAGGCTCATTATGGTTATCGTTCTTTATCTTCGCTTGAGCAATCAACTTCGTCTTGACAGGGTTAGCCAGCACCGTCTCTATTCCATGGTCTTCAAGCGTGTCATGTATCCTCATCCACATGTTCCCCGTCGACTCAACCACCGCCCTAGCATCCCCATACCTAGACGCGGTTGATAGGAGACTTCCAATGCCAGCCGCATCGTTACTGAAGCTGAGTTCATCCAGAATTCTTCCATGCTCATCTTTGATTGAGGCTCTGCAAATCTTCTTTCCCACATCTATCCCTATACTGTTCACGACTCATCCTTCTCCCAGTTGGCTTGCAGGCGGCATCCACCCGTACGCCTTCCGTAGGCATTTGGAGAGCCGCTCAGGATTCAGCCTAGTCAAAGCCTCACCCTCAACACGGGGTAGGGACACTCCAGGCCTAGCCAACACGCAACCAGAAACCAGTCACGGAGAAGAAATTTTCATCTCGTCAAAGCCGTTTCGGGGCGAATGTGTGGGAAGCCGGTGGGGAAGAGTGAGCCAATAGTTTGCGTCGCGAGGATTGCAACACCTCCGGTTTGATGAGGCGCCGGGTTTGGCTGCCTATGATTCGTCTGCCATCGCTCACTCATACAGTCTTTCCGGGACATTCCTTGGATCATGCGACACGCTGGGCCTGAGGCCGAACTTCTCAAGCTTTCGTTCTACACGTGGATATCGTATCAGCTCCTCAAGCTCCAGATCGTTCGCGAACTCGTGCCCAATCTGAGAAATGCGATCCGACAGCTGGTGCATGTTTCTTTGAGTAGAAAACGAGGACATGACCGCGGGATGGCAGCTCACTCTAGCATCACGTAGATTCCTGAGCGCCTCCAGTTGCAGTTTGAAGCCCTCACCGTTGGCTCCCGTCAGAGTCTCAAACTCATTCTCACATGATCCCTTGAGCGAAACCCGAACGTGGAGGCACCTGAAGGCAGCCAGTTCATGACAGTAACTTGGATCCGCTCCGAGCATTATGCCATTAGTCTCAAGAATGAATCGAAATCGGCGCTGCTCCTCGATCTCGGAGAGTACCTTCATGAGATGGGATCTTCCAATCGTGGGCTCGCCTCCGCTCATTCTCATCTGAACAAGACGCCTGCTGATGGCCACTCGCAGGAGCTTCTGAACAGCTTCCACAGGCGCAAGGAATTGACCGGACGCATCAGGTCGTTCTAAGATGTCGTCCGAGACCCAGCAGAACTTGCAGAGCATGCCGCATCCAACGACATCGGCAGTTGCGATGCCACCATACCATCGGTCCGCTCGGAAACGATAGTATTTCCTGAGTTGTCCTTGTGCGGTATCGCGGGTGACAATTGATTGAATCGCACGGTGGCGAGCAACTGCATCGTACATGATTGCCAAAATGCAGTCTACAGAGCCGAGCCTATCTGGTTTGCTACCATTGAAAGAGCGTGCATGGACGATAGGTGTTGTCTCTAGACTTTGTAGAGATACAGCGCGTGCAGCCCCAGTGGGCCCTGGATGAGTTCGACACGTGCTGGCGTCCAGTCAGGAATTGAGAAGTCATGAGAGACAACACGAGCTCCACTACGTAGTTCTCTCTCGAGTTTCTTGCGCAACGCCTCGTTGACCGACGGCAGAAGATACATCGTCACGACATCTGCATTTGAGAGGTCGGTCTGGAAGAAGTTCTGTCTTAAGGCGTGCAGGTTGGGTTTCAGCGAGGCGGCACTGTTGCGGATGATAGCGTATCGTTCGGGGTGGAGTTCCACGCCGAGTGCTCTGGCGCTGAATTCGCTGGCGGCCGCCATGACAATCCTTCCGTCACCTGCGCCGAGGTCGATTAGTCGCTCGCCGGGCTTGATGTCGGCAAGGCTTAGCATCCTTCGTACTATCGGCCTCGGGGTTGGAACGAACGGTACGTCTAGGCCGGTGTCGATCATGGCATTTCCTACCTGACAACTTGCGTTCTCATAGATAACTTTGTCACATCATGACACTGGGGATGAAGGTAGTTGGCGCCCTGGGCGGGATTCGAAGTCGCGGATCAGTCTTGCTGATCTCCCGCGTCGATGGCGTGACAGGCCATCATCCTGGACCGCTGAACGACCAGGGCGTCTTCTGTCAGCGCGCATCTGAACCCTCGGGCGACACATTAAACGTTTTTGGGTCTTGCACATGTCTCAGCAGATTCGCGGTACTGGATCGCCACGTGGTTTGGCGAGAATCCTCTTGCCACCGACCAGAGTCTCGACAGCGACGATGTCGAACTCGGGCGTGGCATGGCCAATGATTTGAGCCTCTCTTCCGAGATCGGTATCTCTGAGCTTGGCGAGAACATGCTCCGCTTTCTCCGGAACGACTGCAAGCACAATCTTTCCTTCGTTACCAACTTCAAGCGGATCGAGACCAAGCATCTCACACGCAGCTCGAACCCCCATGTGAACCGGAATCTTATCATCTCGGACTAGGATGCCGACCTTCGACTTCTCTGACCATTCATTCAACAGGTTCGCAAGCCCACCCCGCGTTGGATCCTTCATGCTAACAACACCTCCGACTTTGAGCGCTTCCGCGATCATGTGGTTCAGAGGGGCAGCATCCGACTGTACTTTCGTTTCAAATCCGTATCCTTCCCGAGCAGAGAGCACAGCTATTCCGTGATCGCCGATCGAGCCTGAAAGAATAATCTGATCGCCTGCTCGGATGTTCGAGTCAAGCAACCATTCCGCATCGAACTCGCGAGACTTTCTGACCTCGGTTAGGTTCTTGTCAAGAAACGGACTTCTGCGGCCAACACCAGAAGAGTTCACCATAAACTTGTCCAGCGCGCCGCGCTCGACCACTTTCGTATCACCTGTTATCACGACAACTCCAGCTTCCTTGCAGGTCTCGTTCATGCTGGAGAGTATTCGTTCGAGGTCGGCGAGTGGGAACCCTTCTTCGAAGACGAATCCTACAGCAAGCGCCAGAGGTTCAGCTCCTAGTGCGGAAATGTCATTCACGGTCCCAGAGACGGCCAGCCTTCCGATGTCCCCTCCCGGAAAGAATAGTGGTTTCACAGTGTAGGAGTCCGACTTGAGAACGATCCCATTGATGACGGCTGCGTCGTCAAGTGCCTCGAGCGGCACCTCCGCCGTGCTCCCGCCGAGGTGCCTCAGTATGTATCGCTTGATGAGCGCGTCCATTGCGGAGCCTCCGGCACCGTGCGCCATTGATACATGCTCGTCGGTCAGAGGCGATCACTTCACATGCATGAGATTTTCAATATGCAAGATCCACTATCATTCAACAGCCATAGGCGATAGATCTGCGGTCCACATATAGTCAGCGCTATATTGACAATGATTAGGCTGACTTTGCTTGTGACAACCCGTCAGGTGGGCTTGTTCGCAACAACCTCATAACTCGGAGGTCTCGATTGGCCTTTGGAGGCCATTCGTCATGACACACACTGTGCAAAGCGAGCCAGGAGAGATCTTCGACATCGAGCTTGACGAGAACCTGAAGCGAGCCAACGATCTCATAGCCGAAGAGAACCGAAAACAACTACGGAGCCATGGCGTACGCGCGATCGATGTGATGGGATCTGTCGGAGCAGGAAAGACCTCTCTGATCGAACAGCTTGTCCGACTGCTGAAGACGCGTTACCGGATTGCAGCTTTCAAGGGCGACCTTACATCCAAGATCGATTCCGAACGCATGGAGAGCCTCGGAATCCAGACCGTGCAGATCAACACGGGCCGTGAATGCCACCTGGATGCAAACCTCGTAAGGAAGGCGCTCGGAAAGCTGGATCTGATGGCACTTGACTTGCTCTTCATCGAGAATGTTGGAAACCTTATCTGTCCAGCAGACTTTCCGCTTGGCTCGGACAAGAGGGTTGTTGTGATAAGTGTGACTGAGGGGCCGTATATGGTCGTGAAGCACCCGTTCATCTTTGCCGATGCTGACGTTGCTGTCATCAACAAGATCGATCTTGCTCGCCCTATGGGGGTCGACACGGGCAAATTGGCTGGCGACGTGCGCAACATTAACGCGAGAACATCTGTCGTCCGCACTAACTGCAGGACTGGCGAGGGTGTTAGTGGAGTTGCAGCAGCGCTAGGCATCAAACCCGTCTCGTAAGCTAACGTGAATGCTGACTGTCCATGCACGAATTCTCAAGGACCAGCCAGATCGTCGAGGCGGTGTTGAGTGAGGCAGAGAAGCAACACGCGGTGAGGGTCGTCGAGGTTGAACTTGAGATCGGAGATTTGACGTTTCTCGGCATCGAGCAGGTCCGATTTGCATATGAGATCCTCACCGACAAGACGATCGCGAAGAACTCTAAGCTGAAGATCAATCAGATACAGGGGCGTGGCCGGTGCGATAGTTGCGGATACGACGGTCCATTGTCATATCTCGATGATGAGCAATTTCACATCGTGGTGCCAACATTCAATTGTCCTCGGTGTGGAAAGCTTCTCTCGATATCAGCTGGCCGGGAGTGTGTCATAAAACGGATACGCATCAGGAAATAGCTGGAATGACCCAAGCGTGGTTGTGGCTTTACCACTTCTGCCGCTAGAGTCAATAGTATCTTTCGGTAGCCTTAAGCTAGGCCGAGGTTGTCACTATTGAAGGGATCGGAGTTCGGCCTGACGATACAGAAAAGGTCAGACCATGACGGAAGAGGTGTGGGGATAGGGAATGAAGGAGATGGAAGGCGCACGGGTCCTAGTAATCGACGACGAAGAAGGCATACGGAAATCACTGAAGGCTATCTTGGAGGAGAAAGGGTGTCTGGTCGACACCGCGGAGAACGGCCAAGAAGCGATCGCGAAATCCAAGACTAGATTCTACAACCTCGCATTGATCGACATTCGCTTGCCAGACATGGACGGAGTGAAATTGCTGACATCGATGAGCGATACCACTCCGAAGATGGCCAAGGTCATCGTGACGGGCTATCCGTCCCTTGAGAACGCGATTGAGGCAGTGAATAGGGGTGCTGACGGCTACATAGTGAAGCCATTCACCATGGAGCAGCTTCTGAAAACAGTCAGGGAATACCTTCAGAAACAACAGGAAGCCAAGAAGTACAGCGAAGAGAAAGTGAAAGACTATATCGAATCAAGAGCCAAAGAGCTAGAATCAAAGAGCTCAAGGCGCAGGTCCCAACGAACGTAGGAAACGACAGCGTGAGCTTGAGTCAGCCTGAACACTGTCCGGTCGTTGGCAGAGACCATGGCCTCGTCGAAAGAAGAGCTCAGAGCCTTCTTTGATCCTCGCTCAATAGCGATAGTCGGCGCGTCTCCCATTGCCAACAAGGTTGGGAACATCATTGCTCACAATCTCATAGAGAACAAGCAGAGGGGCCTCCTCAAGGCAGAGCTCTTCCCCATCAACCCAAGATATCCCACAATCTTAGGGCAGAAGTGCTACGCGTCTCTGCGTGAGCTTCCTCAAGATGTGGAAACCCTAGTTGTTGCGATTCCTGCCGACGGCGTTCCAGGTGTGATCGAGGACGGCGCGTCTAAGAACGCTAAGGCAGCGATCGTGATCTCTTCCGGTTTCCGGGAAGTAGGCAACACCGAACTTGACGAGAAACTGAACAACGCAAGAACAGAAACCGGGATCAGGATAATTGGACCGAATTGCTTGGGCGTATATGATCCATACTCAGGTATGGACACACTCTTCCTCCCAGAAGTAAAGATGCTCTCTAGTGGCAGGGAGGTGGTGGCGACTCCTCGCCCTCTCCCCGGTTACATCTCTCTGGTCAGCCAGAGTGGAGGATTCGGGGTTGCAGCGCTCGACTACATGGCCGGCAGCATGATGGGGGTACGAAGATTCGTGAGTTTAGGCAACAGATGCGACGTAGACGAGCAAGAACTGCTTGACTTCTTCAGCGAAGACGAGAAAACGAAAGTCATTCTGCTCTACATTGAAGGCCTCAAAGGAGGACGCGAATTCGTTGATGCTGCACGACGGTTCACGAAATCGAAACCCATTGTCGCATTCAAATCCGGCAGAACTGAAGCGGGTGCGCGCGCAGCGGCATCGCACACCGCAGCACTGGCTGGGGTCGACAGAATCTACGATGCAGCATTCACCCAATCAGGAGTTGTGAGAGCCCAGACACTGGAAGAGTTCTTTGACATGGGCAGGGCTCTCCAATTTCAGAGACCAGCGTTTGGAAATCGCATATCAATCCTGACAAACGCAGGCGGGCCGGGAATAATCGCGGCTGACGCTTGTATCGAGTCAGGCTTGAGAGTCGACAGTCTCTCTGAAACTACTCTCGGGAAGCTGGAAGAGATGAAAGTCAAGGGAGAGCTGCTCGGAATAATGACGGGATCTAACCCGTTGGATCTTTCGGGTCAGGGAACGAGTGAGATGTTCGCGAAAGTGCTGCGTGTTCTTATGGATGCCAGTGAGGTTGACGGAGCGCTCGTGATGCCGTTTCACCAGGCGCCACCGATTCTCGACGACGTGGTCCAAGCGATTGCTGAGACTCACAAAGGCTACACGAAACCCATCCTTGCTTGTGATGTCGGAGGAACAGAGATGGCGGAAGACTTCCGCACACGTTTTGAGAAGTATGGCATTCCAGCCTATGAAACACCAGAAAGAGCTGCTAGGGCAATGTATGCCCTTGCAAGATATGGCCAATACACTCGATCTACTACTAGCCCTCAATAAGCAGGAGCAATAATAGGGTTGCATCGTGAAATTAGCGGTCGAGAATGATTCTCTCAGATTTCGAGTATACGTTCATTCTCGGCCCTTTAGCGTAGCAACAGAGAGTGACCCCTGTCTTCTGCGCCGCGAGAACTCCGGAGTAGATAGGCCCTCTTATCGAAACTGAAATCGGGATTCCGACCCGGGCCGCTTTAATCACTTCAGCAGCCGATTGTCTTCCGGAACTCACGAGAACAATCCGCGATGGATCAAGTCCAGTTCTTAAGATCGCTCCGAGGGTCTTGTCAACAGCGTTGTGGCGCCCGACATCTTCGAAGAACGCTTTCATCTCACGCGCAAGGAAAGCAGCCGCATACTGGAAACTACCGATCTCCCTAAACTTCCGTGAGTACTCGTTGAATTTGCCCATCATCCCTGCAATCTTAGAGGCAGAAACACGGAATTCAGACTTGACGAAGGGTTTGTCAATCCTATCCAACAATCGATGATAGTCCTCAGAGGACCCACAAGCTGACGTGAGGACTCTGATCACTTTTGCTGCATCTGTTCTGACTTGTGCACGCGGCTTCGTGCGTACGTGCACGCTCGTGGTTCCCTCACTCCAGGTTAAGTCTTCGATGTCTGAGTAGGACCTGAGTATGCCTTCCCCGATCAGGTATCCGATTGCAAGTTCAGGCTGAGCGGTGGGTGTCGCAAAGAGCGTTGCAACGGGCTCCGCGTTGACATAGATCGTTACGGGAGTTTCCACAGCGGCTTGTTCTGAGGTGATCTCGTCTCTGTGGGAAGTCAAGTCGATCTTTCTTGCGATCACAGCCTCAGTAGACTTCATCAGTGATATCTGCCTCAATTGTCATCTGAGTTGCGGGGAGCACGAGCCTGGTTGCGTTCATTTCGGGACAGGGACTACCTCATTACTCCTGAGGGTTTCATCTTTACGGTGATTGGAAATCTGCATCCGGCTGAGCGCGTGATAGCGTATCTGAAGTATATCCCAGACGTCCGCGGTAAGTGGGGTCTAGGTCGCTCCCGTTACCGTAGAGCCCTCGCACACTATAATGTTCTGTCAGTCTTGGATTCAGTCCAGTTTCTCCGCGAAAAAGCTCCGCAATACGTGTTCGAATCGCCCGTAGACAGGATCTCGTTGCCGGCTGTACCGAAAGACAGAATCGCTGCGCACCTCTGTCCCGACAAGAGGCTACTCGAAATCCAGAGGGCCCAAAGCCGAGACGAGCTCGAGAGCAAGGCCCTCAAATTCGCAGAGTTCATCTCAGAAGAGGCGGGCGTGCCAAAAGAGTCTCTAGGTTTGACTGGCTCCATCCTTGCTCGCATACATGATCCAACGTTCTCTGACATCGATCTCGTCGTCTATGGATTCGAAAATGCTGTCCGGGTCAGGGCCTTGCTGCACAAGCTGACAAGTTCCTCCTCAGGTCCGATTCGAAGGCTCGTTGGAGCGTCTAGAGAGAAGTGGATAGGCGAGAGACTGAAATCAACTCCATTAATGCGACGAGCTGTCATTGCTCTATTCGCGCGGAAATGGAACATCGGATCATTTGAGGAGACGGAATTTTCAGTTCATGCGGTTCACACAGAGATCGAAGTCCATCAGCGCTATGGTGATGAACGGTACCTTCCGCTCGGAATCGTTGATGCCACTGCCAAAGTGGCACCTAGCAATGAGAGCATGTTCATGCCTGCCGTATTCGAAGTTGAATCAGTGGACCTGAAGGGCAGCCGTGTGATCTCCAGGGTGGATCGGATAGTGAGCTACGAAGGACTGTATGCAGATGTGGCGGTGGAGGGCGAAACGGTCTCATGTAGAGGGAAGGTTGAGAGGAGTGAGTCATCGTCAGGAGTCTATCACAGGATCGTCGTTGGCTCGCCGGAAGCTGAAGGAACAGATTACCTATTGCCTCTTGGCCGTTGACGTGGGCCGGGTCACTTCTTAGCTTCTTGAATCACGAATGTCGCTATCTCATCGGCTATCCGTATGTTCGTGGTACTCTGCAATCCTTTCCAGCCGGGCTGAGAATTCACCTCGTGCACAAGCAAGCCTTGCTCGCTTTCCATTATGTCGACGCCAGCGATCTTACACTCCAGAGCTGCTGCCGCTTTCACGGCAAGTGCTTCCACTTCCGGGTCGACCTTGAACTCTCTAGGGACTGCCCCTCTGCTCACATTTGTTTTCCAAGAACTTGAGACCCTGAAAATGCCCGCTGCAACCCTTCCTCCGATCACGAATGTACGAATGTCGCGTGTTCCGTGGCGAACGAATTCTTGAACATACAGGACGTGTCTGTAGAATCTCAACGTTCTCATCACACGTTCCGCGATGTCTTCATCATGGATCCTAGCAACGCCTATGCCTCTGGAGCCGAAAACCGGCTTGATCACGGCCTCGCCCCCAAAATCCCGGTAGGCCCGCATGGCCTCACGGACATCTTCTGTCACGACTGTCTTCGGTACTGGAAGGCCTTGTTCGCTGAGTAAAGCAAGAGCGTAGTACTTGTCAACAGCCTTCTCAATGGCAGCCGGTGGATTGATAACAGGCATTCCATGCCTGGCAAGCTTGTGTAGTCCATCCATTTGGAAGATTATCTCATCCAGTGATCCTCGTCCGATAGGCCTAACGAGAATAGCGGACAATTCGCGCAGGATGTCAATCTCTCCAAGAGAGAATTCAGGGACTGCTCCGATTCGCGCCGTCACATCATCGAACCGGAACGCCACGGGTTCGACGCCTTGGCGAACGAACGCCTCCTTGAGCCTTGAAGAGCACCAAGCGTCTTGAGCTCGGGTCATGATGCCGACTTTCAAGCGAGGACAAGTCCGAGAACCGCTATTATTTGGAGCGGCCTTTTTTGGGTTTGCGTGGTCCTGTTGGCCCTAGAGCATCCCTTCGCGTCTTGAGGCGGTTCTTGGATCGGTTCCTTGGAATTGTCAGACAGTCGAAATCAACTGTCGGACAATTGGGAGCGCCTGAGCGACGGGTTACAAATCTAACTTGCAATTTTCCCTTCACGAGTGCCAGCCATGGGGTCAGATGCCTGTTCCTGCAATAGCGAGCACGCATAGCCACATACAGGTACTAGTACCCATCCCAAGGCGACGACTAGCCCGCGATCGTCCGTCCGAGGAGGCCCGGACAAGCCAAGAGCGAGTATTTTCTTGGTAGGAGATGACCTGTCTGCTTAAGGTTAGCAATGGGGTTGTAAGGTCATAACTCAATTTGACATCTGGTCTCAAGCAGCCCTGGTAGTAGCAACGCTTGGCTCTGGTGCCGTGGGTTGGTTTCTCGGAACGTTTGCTCAATCACCCAGGCAAGGCGCCTTGCTTGTGTACGAGAATAAAGTGTACTGCAGGAAGCATGGAGTCCTCATCACCCTCACTCCTGCTGGGCTCTACTGCCCTGTTCACAGAAACGTAATTGCCTGATCTCGTTTCCTTGAAATGCGGCTCTGAACCTTCATAGCAGAGCGCTAGCGCTTGCGTGTTAAGAGGATGGCGAGAGCGGATCTCTCGTTCGAAGTTGCACACTCTTATATACTGCACAGGTATGTAGCATGTGTGTAGCATAGGTGTCTACTAGGACACCATGGAGAAGAGAACAGAAGATGGAGAGATCGGGTGGGGGACGACCCGAACCTCGAAGGTCGCATGAGCCAAACTTATCGACGATCCTCATGGTGGAGAAGGCAATACACCGAGCCAGAGGCTACCCCACAAAGAGGCAGTTGTGGAACAGTCTGCCGAGGCGTGTCCAGTATCAGACCTTCAACCGGATCATCGAGTACCTGCTCAGCAGCAACAAGATAACAATGAACGATCGTGAGATCGTGTGGGTCTTTGCAGACAATCCAAAGCTGAAGAGGATGCTGAGCAGTGGCACACGAGTGCGCTAGGCAGCCCGGTAGCCAAATCTCTTGTTATACTCGGAATGGGGCATGATTTCCAGTACATCAACGCGAATGCCCGCAGCGTCTGAGGTCAGAGTGTATGTCAAGCGCCAACCCAGCGCGAGGTCGCATTTGTACAGATTGTTCAATCCCCATTTCTCGACATAGGACGGGGGAAATTGGGATCTAGGTATCTTTCGGCCTACGTCGTACCTTTCTTTTAGGACGTCGAGCATCTCCTCTGCGCTGCGCTTCACGCGCTCGTCTGTGCAAGTCTGAAGGAATTGGTCGGCTCCTGGTCTCAGAACTACGGCGGAGGCCTTTCTACCGCGTACTATGCGCATTGCCACACCGAGTGAGGTGAACCTCAATCCGGTGATCGACGCTGGAGAGCTTAACGCCTTCCAAAGCACCCAGCAGATAGGCCACTAGAAAGCCCTCAAAGGAGTACGGTTTAGCAAGAAATACTCCTAGCCTCATACATGCCAGATCGGAATGAATAGGTCACAGGGACGTGCCGGCGAATATGTGCATGAAGATCCTCACTCTAGCAATCAGAACAAGATACTGGAAACCAGGTGCCGACTACTACAAGATAGTCCTAGACGCGGTCTCTGATGAGCTGCAGGATGGAGATGTTGTAGCCATTTCAGAAAAGGCGCTGGCGGTCGCCCAGGGACGAATAGTCGACGAATCCAAAATTAGACCTGGACTTCTGGCGCGGACCTTGGTGGGCTTCTGGATGAGACTGGTCTGGGGGTTCGTGTTGGGTCGGCTTTGTCACATGAAGCCTGCGAACATCAGGCGTCTAAGAGGCTACCCGCTCCGTGAGGGCGCCAAGCATAAGCAGGTTTGCCTCGAGCATGCAGGTCTTCTGCAAGCACTTCGTCCATTCTCTGAAGGAGGAATAGACACAGCCAACCTGCCATATTCACTGGCTAGTTTGCCGCTCGAATCTCCCAAACGCTTTGCGGAGCAGATCCGGAACAAGATCGCCGATCGACTAGGCAAAGATGTTGCTCTGGTGATCGTGGATAGTGACAAGACCTATTCTTGTGGTGGAATTCATCTGGCGTCGCGACCGATCGACATTCCGGGCCTAGTGGACCTTGGTCTCTTCGCATACGTGATAGGTCGGGCATTCAAGTGGCGGGCAAGATCTACGCCCATCGCTTGGGTAGGCTCGGTAGTGTCCGCAGAACATGCGTTGCGCGTGGCAGGTCTTGCCAACAGGGCTCGAGGGTACGGTGCAGGAAGAACCGCTTGGGACATGGCTGTTCGATTCGGTGTCGGGTTGACAGACGTTGATTGGGAAATGCTTGAGCAGGTCGAGCACAAACCTATCGTAATCCTCAGACTCGACCCGAGCGATTCGACAAGTAGGTCGCCCTAAGGTCTGTACCCGCTGAGCAAGAGTATCGACAACGTCGAAGCGGTAAGGTCAGCCGTCGTACCTGGGTTGCACCGATGATCTATCGTCTGCAAGGACTTATCCATCCTCTCGATCGCCTTGCGTCCGCTCGAGGTCTTCATTCCGCCAGCTTTCAGAACTCGTTTCGCGATGAGAGAGATCTCTTTGGCTCTGCTTATGCTCAGTTTTCGAGCAACCAGCGTGTCCGGAACTTGAGACAGTATTCTGAGGTATGTGTCAACAACTGCAGTGTTCACGTCGCCCGTTGCGTGCAACTCGCGAAGAAGAAAGGGCAGGCCAATGTCGAATGTAACAGGGAAACCTCTGACCCATTCAGATGAGATCGTATCGTATCCTGATGATATTCGAAAGATGTCGAAGAGTGAGAGGTTCCGTCTGCGTATCTTTGCTAACGACTTTCTGTCATTGACGTCAAGCTCGGCAACCTTTCCCATGCCGCCTGGAGACGCGTAGGATATTGCGCGGTAGACGTTCACCGCATCAGTCGGGGTCGTAGCGCCAACGACTCTCCTCAAGTTCTTCCTGATGTCCTGGATTCTTAGAGCCGCCCGAAAAGGCACCATTCCTGCTGCGTAGGCTATCGGGATCAGGAGCAGGATCGCACCGAGGTTCGTGTTCCCCCCATGCTGCCACTCCAAGCATGATTCCACCGCACGTTTGATTCGCTCGCCAATCCCGAGCTGCATACCATGAATCGATCCGGCAGCCACTTTGCTTCCTCGCGAAGCTGCGAGCCGGAAGTGTGGTCCCAATGCAGCGGCAGATGCTAGAAAATGTTCAAAGCGTGTGTTCTCAAAATCTTGCGTTCTGTGGACGTTTCCTGGCTTGGGATGTGCACTGACTTCCAACAGAAGAGCAAGTTCGAGCGCCACAGCAATCTCATCACGTCTCGCTGGCATTGATCTCATGGTCAAACCACGATTCCTCTCCGATTTGATCAGTATTCCCCGCGCCGTGGCTGCTCATAGTGTCGCGGTTTGGTTTGGGGTCTGGAACAGCCTCGCCCTTTGAATAGCCTTCACTACCGCCGCGGTGACGACTGTTGCGGCAGGCAAAATGATTGCCAGTCTCTCTATCGGGTAGGCATAGAACACTGCGGCCCATGCAACCCCCAGGGCTTCAGGAGTCATGCCCATTAAAGGCACCGCCATGCTCGCGTAGAGAAGAGTTCCGGTGAGTTGCTGAGCTGTCGTGCCAATGAGGGATAGGATGCAGGCGGCGGCTACCCTTTTCTTTTCGGATCTTCCTGAGATCCACCCGATAGACTTCGTGCTCATTGGTGAGACAAGTATTACCCACGCGATTATGTGGAGCCAGATGAAAGGTATCAAGACTGTGCTCCCTAACAACGATAAGGAGACGAAGTGTAGCGTCGACGGGTGGGCAAAGAACAGCGCAATCAAGACTGAGTATAGGATTGTGGCGGGGATCGTCCTTCTCCGCATCAAGAGACCCAAGATAGCTCCATTCATCATGCTGGGTAGGAAGTCCAATCCAAAGAAGTTCATTCGGCCGGTGAGCGTGATGCCCAGAAAGGTTCCAATGACAGCGGCGACAGATCCCACATACGGACCCAGCGTGATTCCAAGAAGAGGGGCGAAGAATTCGGTCGTGCTGAATACGCGTCCCGATCCTCCAATCATCATGAAGAGCGGCATCAGTCTGAGAAGTCCGTAGACTGCTGCGAATGTTGCCGCCAACGGAACTATGCGTTTCTTGGAAATCTCTGCCGGGATCATCATTCAGCCCTGGACGGCTGTGAGTCAGCCGAATCGTTGCACATCTTCGGATCAGTACGCGGAACAAGGATAAGTAGTAGTTGGGTGAAACCGCTGCGACAAAAAGGATAGGTGACGCTCGGTGGGAGAAAGGCGGATCCTAACCACGAAACTAATCACGCTCGTCAGTGCGATGGCGGCGCTTGATATCGTACTCACGGCGTTACCTCTGATTCCATACGGTCCGTCCGCAGGCGCTCTAGTCAAGCCCTCAGAGGGCATTCTGCTGGGACCTTGGGGAGGGATGTTTGCCGCCTTTGTCGGAGGAATCGTCTCAAGCGTCATCTGGCCGTCGACCGCGGTGCTCGGGTTGGCGACGTGGATTCCAGGAGTCATCGGCGCATTTGGTGCAGGAATGTTGCTTAAGGGCAGGTGGAAAGGTGTGCTAGTCATTCTTGCCGCGATTCTTGTCGCTTTCTTTGTTCACCCGTTTGGACCGGGCGTCTTCCTGTACGCCAATTGGGACAAGGTAGTCGCCCTATGCATGATCATTCCCATCTCCATGCTCGTGAAGCGTCAGATGGGCAGTCGCGAGAGTGTGAAGGCGCTCGCTCCTGTCATAGGCTTGGTCTCTCTAATCGCGACGGAAATGGATGGAGCGACGGGAAACCTGATCTTTCTGCTCGAAGCCGAGCCTTTCTTTGGCTTGAAGAAAGAAATGCTCCCCGCCTTGTTCATTCCCTACACTCCCCCTACACTTCCCTACACTTTCCTTGACCCCGGCGCCCGTGTTCTGGTGGCGGTCGTCTGCGCGTCAGTCCTCACACCGGTACTCATTGCCGCAGAGAAGGCAAACCTCCTCAAGTGGCCTCTCACCTAGCGCTTGCGCGCAACATGTCGCCAGTTCACATTCCGGCCGATCTGGAAAGCTCATGTCTGTCGCAGGTAGAATAGTGATCCAAGGCATGCTTTCTGGTAGCTGTGTCGTATGAGAGTGAGAGAAGGAGACTTCGTGGAGACACCGGAGGGTCTCTTCTTTGACGTAAAAGGCCTACTACATCCGCCTGATAGAGTAGTCGCGTACCTTCGGTACTATCCCGATAACCGAGGAACGAGATCGCGAGATGGAGTTCGATATGTGAAGGTCTACGATCTCACGAAGCGACGTCTTCTACTTGAGAAGAGATGGTCTCGCTACCTGTACTATGATGAGATGCAAGGCCGCGAGCTCCAAGGCGTGCCCAAAGACAACATACGGACTCTCTACACGCCCAACCAACGACTTGCAGGGCTTCTCCGTTCAAGACGGAGGGATGCACTTGAAGCAAGTGCAACAATGCTAGTCAAGACTCTGGCACGAGAGTCCAGTCTCCCTTACAGTTGTTTTGGTGTCTCTGGTTCGCTCCTTGTGAGTTTGCATCGAGCGGACTCCGACATGGACATCATCGTTTATGGGTTGACCGCCGCGAAGCGCGTCCAACGAGCCCTATCTACTCTTCTGGAAGAGGATCAGATCTTTCACCCGTACGACGGTCGTGATTTGAGAAGTTTGTACCTGAGACGGGGATTGCAGGAGGCGATCACTTTGCAGGATTTCACTATTCAGGAACGCCGGAAGGTGCTTCAAGGAAAGTTCGAATCTCGTGACTACTTCATTCGATGCGTTAGGAATTGGCGGGAAATCACTGGGCGATATGGCGATGTGAGATATGCACCGGCTGGAGAATGCGCAGTATCCGGCAAAGTCGCGGATGACGGGGAGCGTCTCATGACTCCCTCCAGGTACTGGCTTAAGGGAGTCAAGATTCTCAAAGGCGATCCTTCTTGCCGTCCCCGAGAGGTGGTCTCGTTTCGCGGACGATTCGTCGAGCAGACAAGTCAGGGAGAGCGTGTCTTTGCCCGAGGCAGACTCGAGAGGGTCAGATCCGAAGGCTCAGAGTACTATAGACTGGTCGTTGGGGAAGGCAGCACAGACGTACTGCGAACCATCTGGTAGGCCCGCCGCAGAAGAATGCTGACCCCGATTGAAATCCGATGATGCTAGTCTCAAGGTGGTTCTTCTGCACGAATGCTGCATTTGACAAGGCTTAATACCGTTGAGGAACTCTGCGCCTTTTCCGCCACTTGGCAAGAGGATGAAGCGTTGGACAAGAAAGTCGGTGTCGCCGTCGTAGGCGCAGGTTTTGTCGGAGGACAAGCTCACGTCCCCGCGTTCAACAAGATCCCTGGATCAGAGCTAGTAGCACTTGGGGATCAAGTGGAGGAACGGATCAAGAAATACGCGGACAAGTATGACGTCAAGTACTATCTTGACTACGATCGGCTGCTCGATGATCCAAGGGTGCAGGCTGTGGTGTTGGCAGTTCCGACGCCGTTTCATTATGAGATGTCCATGAAAGCGATTAGCAAAGGAAAGCATGTGCTCTGCGAGATGCCTCTGGCGCCTCGGGTATCTGAGGCTGAACGGCTCGGGAAGGAAGCTGAGAAGGGCGGAGTCACGTTGATGCCGGTTCTTAATTTCCGGTTCACGCCAAACTATGTGAAGGCGAAGGAGCTGATCGACGCAAGGAAGATCGGTAAGCCTCTTGCTGTCTCATTTAGGGAATTCATCGCAGCGAAGGACCTTGCTGTGCAGTGGCCAGCCAACTCATGGGCATGGAACGTTGAGAAAAGCGGAGGCTACCCAGACTTCACGTTATCCGTGTGGTCAATTGACCTCCTGAGGTGGTTGTTGAACGCAGAGATCAGCGAGGTCGAATGGAAGTCAAGCTATGCTCCGCTGAAAGAGTATGGAGGAATAAAGTCCTACAACACAATGGGGCTCGTCAAGTTCTCAACTGGGGCCGTCGGCGCGTTGCACTTCAGCTCGATGGTGGCTCCTGTCGCGGGTACGAGTAGACTTGAGGTCTTCGGAGACAAGACCTACAGCCTACCGGCAAATTGGAACGACTCCCTCACGCTGGTTGGGCAGGACCCTGAGCGTCAGGAATGGGTGTTCAGAGAAGGAGGCACTAGAGTCTGGGGACACTACCAACTTGACGAGTACTTCATTCAGTGCGTGCTAAACAAGAAGAAACCTAAGATAACCGCCGATGATGCCGCCAAAGCTATTGATGTCGCCTCAAAGATAGTCAAGTAGAGCGAACGAAGGCCAGGACCGAGTCTCAGTCAGAGTCTCTTTCTCCGTCGCGTCCTGACCGTTTGCATATTGCATGCCGAAATTTGCATTCCGCGGGATCTACGCTCAGGCGTTAGTGACTGCCATAGTTTCTTTCAGTACGCTCGCGTTTATCTGACCGCATCTCAGTGTCTGTCCGGTCTTTACGTTGTTTACTGTCACCACTGCTGGCGCGAAGAGGTTAGGATCGATCCTGTAGAAGTCGAACCCTGCCGCCTTGAATATCTCATAGAATGGTCTTCCGTATCCCTTGGCGGTTGAGGATGGCGCCTTTGAGACGATTTCCTTCAGTTTCTCGCCGTCTTCGAAGCTCACAGTGTAGTACGCCTCCCCGCCGTAGTAGAGTGCGTCGTTGGTTCGCCCCATCGCTCTTGCTGACTTCGGATGGATTGTAGGAATCGGGGCCGAGCCGAATCCATAGATGATGTTCTTAGGATCGAGGCCAAGTCTTCTGAGTTTGTAGACGCCTGTCTCCACGATTCTGCCCGAGATTTGAACGCCGCCGGCAAGCGAGTTTGTGGGAGTCATAAAGGCGTAGACTTTCGACGGTCTGACTCCGCATTCCGAAGCGATGTATGAGATAGCGTCATCTGGCGGCACCGTGTCGGATTCGAGCACTATGATTGCCGTGTCCGCTTTGTCCTTGTACTCGATCTCGGCATAGAGGTCTTTGGGTTTGAGAGCGAGCGCTCGTGCTGGCCCTGAGCCCATGCCGAAATATCCGCCCGTCTTGATCTCCCACCCGGCGAATTGTGAAGCCAATGTGCTCATCGCGACCTGGTCAGTTGCTACATTCACGGTTGGAAAGCCGAAATCGCCGTATGTTCGAGATGAAAGCGAAACCTCACACATCCCTGCCATGCAGAGCCTAACAGCCATCAGGCCGGCTTGATATCCTCCCTTGGCAGCGATGCCTGCATCGATGATTGTCGCCCCTTTCGGACGCTTCTCAACCTTGACCTGTAGCTCCTCTCTGCGAGCGATTATTTCTCTGACGACTTGCATTGCACGCTTGTTGACGCTGATCGTCATCTGGCTCTACCTCTCAAGGTACCTTTCGTTCCATTTCAAGTCTGGATTGTCAGGCACCCGTGCAAAGAGCTGGCCTTTTCCTCCCTCGTTCGCATCTCCGCTGAAGACATAGAACGGACCGGGTATTCTCTCATCGCCTGCCTTTGCTCGCTCGCGTATCTCCTCGAACTGGAAGCTGGGTAGGACGCCTCCTGCGTTGCCGAGCACGATGACCTTTCCTCCTGTCATCTGCGCGCCGGCCCGCCCTTGACACTCGCGCTCGACGAGAACTGTACCGTTCCTCATGTGTATGCCTGCGTAGATGTTGCAGTTTCCCTTGATCCTAATCGTCCCGTTCTGCATCCAGGCTCCGGCTTCGGTGCCGCAGTCACCGTGGATGGTTATCGTGCCTCCTCGCATTCCTTTGCTTCCCCCACGCACCGAGCCCCCTACGGAATCCCCGACGTTCCCTTTCACTTCAATCTGACCGCCGCGCATTTGGGTTCCAAGCCAGGATCCCGCATTGCCGCTTACCGTGATAGTTCCTCCCTTCATTCGTTCTCCTAGATACATGCCCGCGTCGCCATTGATTTGGATCGATCCACCTGACATCTCGTAGCCTACCCGCCTGACCGCGCTCACATCGCCGAGAATCTTGATGGCGCAATCCTTTGGTGTGCGCCCGATCTCGCCTGCGACTCTGAAGAGCGAGCCGAGCTTGACCCTCCGGTTTCCCTCCCAAACCTGAGTCAGTTCGATCTCCCTCAGCGACTTTCCGGCAACGGAGTCCGGGCTGATGCACTCAGCCGTTATTGGAATCCTGAACTGCCGGACGACGGTGATAGCAAGATCTGCCATCTTCTAGACACCCGCGCTCGTTGTGATCACCTGCGATGCGGTCAGGTAGTTTTCCTCAATTGGATAGTTGGCCATTCGGACTGTGTAGTAGTCGTCAAACTTTGACGCGAGACCAGTCATCATGGTTTTCATGACGTCATCAGAGACCTTGGGCTTCGTCCAGAATGTCCTGCCCCGAACGCTTCTCACGACTTCGCCCTTCTTGACAACGATGCGTCCATCCTTGACGGTGTAGGCTGCGTGAGCGAAGGCTTTCCTCACTGCCTTGTACTCTCTCGCTAGATCGAGCTTCCTGGGGTCGATGTCGTAGATCGCGATGTCAGCGTCTGCGCCGAGTCCAAGGTGGCCCTTGGATTCGAGGCCGAGTGATTTGGCGGTCGCGGCCCGGGTGATTGTCGCGATCTCATGGAGGGAGTATTCTCTGCCGATTCCGGGTAGGTTGAGCCGTCTCTTGGCGGTCTTGTTGATCTTGTCGAGGAGCTTCTGTCTCGCTTGATTGCTGACGAGCCACGAGATTACTCGCGGATAGGACGTGAATGGTCCTCCGTTTGGGTGATCCGTGGTCAGGTAGACCTTCCATGGGTCTTTGACGAGAAGAGCAAGCTCGAGGGCGATCCCCCACTGCATGGCGTTGACGTAGTTGCTCTTCTTGTAAGTCGCTGAGACTATTCCTGCGCCTGTCTCTGCTTCCACGTCGGCGTTGAACCACTTCGTCTTTGCGAGCTTGAACAAGGCGAACATGGCTGGGCCGTCAGCGGTCATCCACGTCACATTGGTGAAGATCAATTGTCCAGGATCGATTGAGACGTGATCATGAGCGTTCACGTAGTCTGCGATTTCCGGTGCGCCCGACCTCACGTCTGCCCAAGACCAACCCTTTCTACCAGTGAACTGCACGTGCGTCACATGCATGATAGTGCGTCCTTCTCTTCGAAAGTCGCGCGCGCATTCCATTGTATCAAGCGTAGTTTGGTAGTTGCCCGGCTCCGATAGCCCGTTCGGATGAACGTGAACCGCGTGTGGCAGGTTAAGGAGTCTGTTTACTTCACATAGTGCCCTTACGATCTGTCTCGGCGTCACATCGAAGTTCGGAACGTTATCGTCGAGGTGCCTGAGGTTGCGTCCCCAGCGCCAAGCTTCGATTCCGCCTGGGTTCACGATCTTTATGGCGTATCCTTTTGTCGCTTCAAGCATCCAAGCCACATAGGCCGCAAGCTCCTCGATTCTTCCCTGCTTCACGTACTCCATGACGAACCAGTTGTTGCCGAAGAGCGGGAAGCACCCCTTGTCAATAATCGGGATATCGTTCAGTTCCTCGTGCGTGTGGCGTGTCTTGAGCGGTGGAGTCGCTGGCTCGAAAACCGTAGTGTAGCCCATTCTAGCGTATCGGTAGCCAGTTGTGAACACTGACGGAATGGTATGCCCCACTCCGGAGCGCGTGTACTTTGTCTTCGCCTCGGTGTCTCTAGAGTGGTCTTCCGGACGCATCATCCTCGCACAGTTCGCCTTGGCGCCAGCGATGTGTGAGTGAATATCAACGCCTCCAGGCATTACTGTCATGTCTAACGCGTCTAGCACGCGCGCTTTTCGACCCACACTCTCGACAATCCTGCCATCTTTGATTGCGATGTCCATTCTTTCTCCTTCGATCCCGTTCAGGGGGTCCAAGACGTACCCGTTGCGGATGAGAAGTTCAGGCATCAGCGTCTCGCTCCCAGTTTCTTGACGCGTTTGATCATCGCATCAAGGATCTCTACGTCGGACCTCACGCCCAGCGGAGGATCAATCACCTTCTTGGCTTCGAGTGGGACACCGTCGATCCGATATATCGTTCCAGCCGCCTCAACTCCGAGCATTGCCGACGGAAGAACGACCTCGGCCGCTTCGGAAGTTGGAGTCCTCTTCGGCTCCAATACGATGACCGGGATCTTGAGGAGGTGCTTCACAGCTTCTCTCGGAAAATGCGAAACGGGATCTGATGCGACCACGAGCGCAGCATCTACTTCCCCACGAGTCATTGCATCGATGGCGGAGGTGTCGCCAGGATTGAACTTAGGATATCCCTGCGTCAGGTCCACGGCATAAGGGTACCCGGTCTGCCACGTCGAGACCTCATTCGCCCCGGCAACGTTGAACCATCCGCGCATGGGAACGATCACGAACTTCGTCACGTAGTTCAGATCTTTCACAAGTGCCAGCGCGGCCTCGGTGTTTCGATGCTTTCCCGAGGTCATCGTGAGGCCTAGACCGAAGAACAATGCTCCAAACTCGCATTCCATCATCATCTCCGCGATTTCTTCTACGGTCTCGACCCGAACTCCAGCGATCGTATCCTGCTCGATCTCCTCGCCATTAACGGCGGTTCTCAACGCTGTCAGTAGTTCGTAGTCCCCGTTCGGCTCGACTTGGATGAATCGGTCGGCAAGTTTAGCGGTGTCGGTCTTCCTGACATCCACGACAATGAGCTTTCGGTCTTTTCGAGTCCTACGGAATCTTCCCTCGCTGAAGACCGTGTACCGGTTCGTGTGACGCGGATGTGAATGGACCGGGTTGCATCCCCAATAGACAACGAGGTCAGCAGAATGTCGAACCTCACCAAGGGTGCACGTTGCCTCGCCTGCATCCTGAACGCCCAGTATCGTAGGGCCGTGACATGAGGTCGTAGTGTTATCGATTAGGCCGCCCACAAGTTCGGTAAGCTCGATGCCCTTCGATATGGCCTCACATGATGTCTGGCTCCATCCATATAGTAACGGATACTTCGCACGGTTCAGAATCCGCGCTGCTCGATCTATCGCCCTCGCGAACGTGGTCGGGCGTAGCTTGCCGCCCTTCCTTACGAGCGGCTTCAGCAATCTGCTTCGATCCGCCGTCGTGAATCTGCTTACTGAGATTGCGCAACCGTTCCTGGCTGAATCGATAACGCGTCCTTCGTAGGTAATCTCGAGATTATCACAGCCCGACGCACAGAAGGTGCACAGAACGTCCTGTAACGTGGTCTTCGGCGTTGTTCTCACTCAGCTTTCATGCGCGTGATTTCGTGGAGGTTCGCAACTTTCGCTTCCGCCGCTCGCTCGACAGTTGCCTTGACCCCTTTCAGAGTCGGCATGCCGGATGTGTGTGTCGCAGTTCCAAAGAGCATGCTCGCCCAAGCACCATATGGAATGAATGCAACGCGCTTGTGCGGTGCCTGCCTAGACACGGAGGCTCTGAGGATTACTTCTCCGAATCTTGTCTTGACGCGAACATTCTCGCCATCCAATGCGCCAAGCTCTTTCATATCGTCCGGATCGAGTTCGCAAACCGCAACGGATCGCGAGTACTCCTCGGAAAACTTGCCGAGCTCGCGGCTGCGAGCTTGCGAAAGGCTTCTCCCCGAGATTACGGTGACTTCGATTGCAGACATCCCCAACGATCTTGCGGCAAAATAGCACATCATCCGTATATTACATCCGCTCTGTAATCCATTATACAACATGTCCAGACAGTAGAACTGAGACTATGACTCCGAGGACGCGAAGAAGTCTGTGGGTAAGCGTCGTTGCGGTGCTTGCGGCTCTTCACATAGTCCTCTCCTACTTGCCGCCTTTCGTTGGTTTCAGAAGAATGAGCATAGTCCTAGAGCCGATGGAGGGCATCATCGCCGGGCCTTACCTGGGATTCCTCGCAGCAACGGTTGGTTGGATCGGAGGCCGCTTCATCAGGCCTGACAGTTTCTGGATTGAGAACCTCTTCGGAATCGCGGAAGCCGCAGGTGCTCTCGGAGCCGGATTCCTGGTTTCAAGAAAATGGTATCTCACAGCTGGGATCTACGCGGTTCTGCTACTGGGTTTTCTCACCCATCCGTTGGCGAGGCAGATAGCTTTGTGGACGCTCTGGGACACTTATCTGGGATTCATAGCGGTGTTTGTCGCAGCCTTCTTTGTGCGAAGGATCTGTGATAACAAATCGAGTGCCTCGACCCTCGTTCCGGCAATTGCATTGGTCGCTTTCGTTTCTGTGGAGTTGGACGTGATGGTGAGAGTGTTCATGCTCACGGTTCTAGGGCTATACCAGTTGTATCCGATTCCAGCGAGTCTCTTGGCGGGGCTCTTCATCGCGGGGGCGTTTCAGACCCCTCTGGAGGCAGCATTCTGCGTTCTGGCGTCCACGCTCGTCGGCGTTCCGGTGCTCATCGCTCTTGAGAAGGGCAGGATATTGAGCTGGCCGCTCTCATAGGTAGACCGGAAATTCGAGCATCATTGAGGATCGTTTCTTGGGTGCATTGCACCCTTGTTTTCGCCGCGCTACGATTTCGTAGGTTTGTCCATCAGCCTTCTCTTCTTGAGAATGCTGCCATCATCGTAGTGAGGGGTCCTGGACACGGAGTCCTGTGTCTTCTCGGCCTCTCTCACGTCATCAGCAAGTCGGGCAGCCTGGCGCATCATCTCATGCGCCGCCGATACAATCTGCGTGTACCTTTCCCATTCCTTCACGGCGAAGCATCCTTCGACGCTGAGATCTGCAACGCGGCGGGCCATTTCATAGGCCGCCATCGCCTTCGTCGCTGAGTACGGGTTCGAGAATGACGCTGCTTTGATGGCCTTCTCCTTATCCACAACGATTCTTGGCAGCGGGATTTGGACGCCTTTCTTGATCGATTCTATGATGCTGTCGATTTCGGCGGTCAGAAGGTTCAGGGCTCCTGTTATCGCGAGGACTCGCGCGATGTCCAAGTTGAACAGAACCATCTCGACAGGGTCCAGGAATTCTCTTCTTGCGCCGATCATTGAGTCGGCTTCAATTATGATGTAGCCGAATCCCTGCTGCTCCAGCTCTTGAACGGATTTCTTCGCTGGGCTATCAGAAACAACCACCACTGGAATGCCCGCAGCTTTGATGATCTCTCTTGCCTTCTTTGGGCCCGGAAGCGTTGCATTTGGGCTTGTTGCGATTACGATTTGAGGCTTGAATTCGAGCATTCTGCGGGCGGCTTCTTCTGCCTGCTCTGCGCCGAGCTTCGCTCCTGCGCCTACGACTCGTACGTCGATATCTTCCCTCTCAGCTCTCTCGTCCAGCATGAACTCAAGCAGTAGTGCTGATCCAATGCATCCGAGCTTCAGGAAGCCGACCTTGACCACCAATGATCCATCAGGCTCCGAGACGGAATTGCTGTAGATGTCTTTAACTGTTGGCATACTGCGCAGGAGTGTTGTTCGACTTCTCCTCTAGTAATGATTAAATGGTCTGGCGATCGCTGAGCTGCTAGGGAGCGGAACTCGTGCGTCCGCGGTGATGCGCAGTGGAATTCCACGGAGTCGAGGTCGAGGAAACATTTGCAGAAGCATTCCCGATGGTGGTCGGCAGGATTCTCGTGACTGCAGCCAGCCCAAGCTGGGCTATGACTGCAGGCAAGACCGCGACAGGCTTCGCATCATCAATAATCATGTCGCCCGTGGAAGCAGCAGTTGAGGGTAGCGCGGTTCCTCCAGAGAGGACTCCGGACGGGCGCCCGGGGATCTACGTCCAGATGTGGCACCGATCAAGGAGAGAGCTAAAGTCGCAGATGATCACGCGCATCGGGCAATGCATTCTGACTTGCCCAACGACAGCCGCGTTCGACGCACTGCCTGACGCAGTACGCAAGCTGAAGATTGGCCTCGCCCTTAGGAAATTCGGCGACGGCTTCCAGAAGCGGGACAGGCTCGGAGATCGGAGCGTGTGGCGGATACCGGTTATGGAAGGCGAGTTCATCATCGAAGACAAGTTCGGAGTCAAGAAAGGTGTCGCAGGAGGCAACTTCATCATCATGGCCAATTCGCAGGCCGCAGCACTGGAAGCGGCTGAAAGAGCTGTTCAAGCAATG
>Ga0315268_10001796_pt1 | contig 24638 bp, 20 predicted proteins | sample C1_top_MG_FD_204535 | JGI IMG/M metagenome (GOLD analysis project Ga0315268, IMG submission 204535) | Sediment microbial communities from Yellowstone Lake, YNP, Wyoming, USA - C1_top | ecosystem: Environmental > Aquatic > Freshwater > Lake > Sediment | place: USA: Wyoming | collected 2017-08-01
GGGCCGGCATGTCGGCGCCGCGGATCGGGTTTTTCAGCAGCATGGCGACTTGCCGCAGCAGTTCGTCGCCGGCCATATGGCCGCAGGTGTCGTTAATGATCTTGAACTGGTCCAGATCCACATAGAGAAGGGCATGGCAGTGGCCGTGCGGCGTGGTTTCCAGCGCGCGCCGGAGCTGGCGCTCGAATTCGAAACGGTTGGCCAGACCGGTGAGGGTGTCGTGGTAGGCCATATGCTCGATGGTCTCCTGCGCCTGCCGGTGCGCCCGCCTGGTCTGGGCATCGCGCAGTTCGCGCTCGATGGCGGGAGCCAAGCGGGCCAGATTGCCCTTCATGATGTAGTCGTGGGCGCCCCCCTTCATAGCGGCTACGGCAATGTCCTCACCGATGCAGCCGGAAACGATGATGACCGGGAGATCCGGTGCCTTCTCCCGTACGATGGCAAGCGCCTCCTCGGAATTGAAGCCGGGCATGTTGTGATCGGTGATGACGATGTCCCAGGTTTCATCATCCAGCGCTGCACGCAGTGCCGACGAGGTATCGACGCGGGTGTGTTCCGGGGCGAAACCGTTCCTGGACAACTCCCGCACCACGAGCAGTGCGTCGTCAACGGAATCCTCGACCAGCAGCAGGCGCAGCGGCTGGGTCACCGTCTAGCTCCTGTTTTGAGGCGGCGGCACGTTGAGCACCAGCCAGTAGAGGCCCAACTGGCGCACGGCTTCCAAGAACTGCTCGAAGTCCACCGGCTTGCGAATGTAACTGTTCGCCCCGAGCCGGTAGCTGGAGAGGATGTCGCGCTCCTCGTTCGATGTGGTGAGGATGGCTACCGGCTGCAAGGCCGTGCGCGGGTCGGCGCGGATCTGGCGCAGCACCTCCAGGCCGTCGATCCGGGGCAGCTTCAGGTCGAGCAGAACAATCTGGGGCTGGATGCTTGTATTGCGGCCGGAATAGATGCCGGTGCCGAACAGATAATCAAGCGCCTCGACGCCGTCGCGGGCCACGACGACCTCGTTCAGGATGTTGTTCTTCCTGAGGGCGCGCAGGGTTAGCGCTTCGTCGTCCGGGTTATCTTCGACCAGAAGAATGATTTTGTCGGACTGCATGGGGTCTCCGCTCCTACTATCACGTCAACTGCTCCGCGTTTGGCCTGAATCGCTTGAAAGCAAACACTATCGGGGCTTACAGCCAACTTCACCTGCTTATGTAAAACCACCCGATTGGAAAGATTCTTGATACCTTATAAAAAGTACCTATCCACGCGGAAACAGGTAGATTGAGTGGCCTCATCTGCTGTTTTTAGGTCGAAAATTATCAATTGCATTGTAACAGTGGGAATTGAAAATTCAATAGGAAGATTGAATACGCCTTACCCGGTTTCAGTTAAGCGGTTGCAGCAAGCTTGGGAAGGGGTGAAAGGGTAAGCCCGCGTAGGCTGGGGTTACACTTCACTCACCCCAGCCTACGCGCTTGCAATGATTACGCTTCAACCTAAATTCGGCAGTTGCAGGCCATTCATGGTTCGATACGCCTTGCTACGCAAGGCTACTCACCACGAACGGCTTCTCACCCAGCGGGTGAATACCCCGTTCGCCCTGAGTAGCCCGCGCAGCGGGCGTATCGAAGGGCTGGCAGTTCGCCAGCCGCGGTTTTTAGGTTCAAATCTGTCACCTAACCATCATTTCTTTGTAACCCTCCTGTAACAAACCATTGCCATCATTGCGGCTTTCTTGAACAGGGGTTTCACGATGGTCCTCTTCGACGAAGAGCCGCGGCAGCGCACTCATATCGAAATCATTCCGATGATCGATGTCATGATGTTTTTGATGGTTTTCTTCGTCATGATCAGCCTGAACGTCATTCCCCTTTCCGGACTGAAAACCCAACTCCCCCAGGCTCAAGCCGCGCAGCGGCTCGAACTTTCCAAGCATCTCGTGATCACAATCGGCGGACTAGGGGAAATCGAGGTAGAGGGCAAGCCCTACCAGCCTGCAGGGCTTCCCGCTCTGCTCCGCCAGCAAATGCAGGCCCATCCGAAACTCGACGTGGTGCTCAATGGCGACAAGACCGCACGAGTCGAGGATCTGGTTCGAGTCATGGACGTCGTTCGCACCCTCGGCATACAGCACGTAGCAATCGCCGCCAGGCACGCGCAATAGACGGCCGAAGCCATGGAACAAATTCTTTCCCTCGGTTTTATGGCCAGCTCCACGGCACCGGCGGCGACCGGCTGCGAGCAATTTTGCTCGCGGGCATTCCGCCATCGAGATCGTATCGCCGCGGCGGGAACGGCCATTTCCAGCATCATTCTGCTGCTGGCGTTGCAATTCGTCTCCATGGCGCCCCTGGATCCGGAACCTGAGCTTATCGCGGTCGAACTCGTGGATCTGCCGCCAGCGCTAAAGAAACCGGAGCCTATTCCAGAAAAGCCGTTGCCCCCGCCGCCCAAGGCGGTGGTGCCGGTAAAGCCCCAGGCGCCACAGCCCGCACCACAGCCTGCACCACAGATAAAGCCCGCTCCAGCCCTCTCTGAGCCTGCTCCAGCCCTGCCCCTCCAGCCGCGGCAGCCTGTGGATCCGCCAAAAGTCGCGGAACCGCCGGCACCGCCGCAGCCCCCACGCAGCAACCCAGCCGCAGAAAGCGGATACCAGGCGCGCGCGCGGGCTGAGATAGACAAACAAAAGCGCTATCCCGAGGAAGCCCAGCAACTGGGGATGTCCGGTTCCGTGCTGGTGAGTTACGCCATTGCCCGGGATGGGCGCTTGCTACGCGCCGAAATCGCGCAATCCAGCGGTTTCAAGCTGCTCGACCAGGCCGCGCTGCAAGCGGTGCAGCGCACCCGCTTCGAGGCCATGCCGGCCGATGCCTGGGCCAGCGCCAAGGAGCAAAGTTTTCGTACCCGCATCGCATTCACGCTTGATTAATCCGTTTCGCCAACCCAGGAGAGAAATATGTTTCGTCCCGTTCCATTCAGATACGCTGCAGTCGTTGCGGCCGTCATCGGCGCCTTCGTTCCCGCCCTTGCCCATGCCCAGGAAAATGCGGCCATCGAAACAGAGACGATCAACGTCTTCGGACGCGGGCAAACGCGGCAAGTCACGACGGTGACCCGCGAAGACATCCAGCAGTCCGCTCCCGGCACCAGTCCGCTGAAGGTGCTGGACAAAGTTCCGGGGGTGCATTTCGAATCGGCCGATGCCTATGGCGCCTATGAGTGGTCGACCAGCATCTCGGTGCGTGGATTCAGCTCCGGCCAGCTCGGATATACCCTCGACGACATTCCCCTCGGCGACCTGAGTTACGGCAACCACAACGGCCTTCACATTTCACGCGCGATCTCTTCGGAAAACGTCGGTCGCGTCCAGATCAGCCAAGGCACGGGCGCCATTGACACCGCATCCACCAGCAACCTCGGCGGCACCATGCAGTTTTATTCCGTCGATCCTGCGGACGTCTTTGGCGTGACGGCAAGCCAGACTCTGGGTAGCGACTCCGCGCGCCGCACCTTCGTCAAGCTGGATACAGGCCGTTTGTCGAATGACGGCAAATTTAATATAAGCGTGATGGACCAGAACTCGGAAAAATGGAAAGCCGACGGCGAGCACCGCAACCAGCAGGTCAATGCCAAATACGTCCAGTTCTTCGGCGAGAGCAAATTGTCGGCCTTCGTTAACTGGTCGGATCGCCGGGAAGTCGACTATCAGGATTTGTCGAAGGAAATGATCAACCGGCTTGGCTACAAGTGGGACAACTACTATCCGGACTGGAGCAAGGCGGTCAACTCGTCAAAAGGCGTCTGGACGAGCGGCGAAACATCGATATGGGACGCCTATTATGCCGGCTCCGGCATTCGTAAAGACCTGCTGGCTGGCGCGACCATCGACGCCAAAATGTCCGACAACCTGCGCTGGAAGACGACCGTTTACAATCACACGGATAAAGGCGCCGGGCTGTGGTGGACGCCAGCCGTGCTGTCGCCTGTAAGCAATACCCCTTCGGTGCGCACCACCGAATACGACATGGACCGTACAGGCATATTGTCGTCGCTGACTTACACCGCAGGCAGCCACAAAATCAACGGCGGTTTGTGGTACGAAAACGACGACTTTGCCCAGGCACGGCGCTACTATGCGACCAGCCTGACCGATCCGCGCTCACCCTACGACGTCCCGAGCGGCGCTTTCCGCACCGATTGGGATTTCGATTACAAGGAAAAGACCCTGCAATGGTATGCGCAGGACACCTTTACCCTTTCTCCGGTGCTGACGCTGAATGCCGGTTTCAAGTCGCCCAAGGTAGAAGTCAGCGGCACGGAAAAAACGGGCGCCAATCGTCCATCCGGTACGATCACTTCGAAAAAATCCTTCCTGCCCCAGCTCGGATTGGTCTACAAGTATGACGATCGCAATGAACTGTTCGCCGGCTTGGCCGAAAACATGCGTGCGATTTATACCCAGCCATTTGGCACGACTCAAGCCGGCTTTGACGCGATCAAGGGCAACCTCAAGCCCGAGACTTCGACCACCTATGAAGCCGGCTGGCGTTTCCGCAGCAATGAGCTCGAAGGCGTGCTGTCGCTCTACCACGTGGATTTCAAAGATCGCCTGCTGACCATCAGCAGTGGTCCGGCCATCGTCAGCAGCCCTTCAATACTGGCCAACGTCGGCGACGTGAAATCCGATGGCCTGGACGCCGGTATCAGCTGGAAGTTCGCGCGCAAGTGGACCTGGTTCAATTCTCTCAGCATCAACAGCACCGAGTACAAGCAGGACTATCTTGACGGAACGACGACGCGCGCTGTCAGCGGCAAGCAGGTGGTGGGCATTCCAAAACAGATGTTCAAGACCGAGCTGGCATATGCCGATGGGGCCTGGTTTTCGCGTCTTGGCGGAGACTACACTTCCAAGCGCTATTACACCTATACCAACGACAATTCCGCCGATGCACGTTGGCTGTGGAATCTGGGCGCGGGCTACCGGGCCAAGAATGTCAGCTTCTTCAAAGAGCTGACCACGCAGGTCAACGTGACCAACCTGTTTGATCGTCAGTACATCTCAACCGTGGGCACCGGCGGCTTTTCCTATTCGGACCCAGCCGGAACCGACGGGACGCTGATGGTAGGGGCGCCGCGTCAGATCTTCCTGAACGTCACCGGCAAGTTCTAAACAAAACCGGGCCGGGCGGCGTTCTCACGCCGCCCGTTTTGTTTCTTCTTTACGAATTGGCATAAATCATGAGTTACGAAATTTTGCACCAGACTATCATGTGGGCCATGGTCAGCGTGACCTTGCTCATGCTCTACGTCGCCATCGAGCGCGGCATCTTTTTCGGCGCCGCACTGCGCGAAGGCAAAGCCCTCGACCAGTACATCCGTTCCCATCTTGCCGACCGTGATCTGCGCGAAGAAATCCTGACCGAATTCGCCAGCTCCCAAAGCCCGCAAGCCATCGCGCTGTGCGGGGTCATCAAGGCAGGGCATCTGCCTAAGGACGACATGGAATACCTGGTCCAGGCCCAATACGCCGACGCCGCGCCTACCATCAAGAAACGTCTGTGGATACTGGAAACCATTGCCACCATGGCGCCGCTGATGGGGCTGCTGGGCACGATCTTCGGCATTGTCGATGCTTTCCACGCCTTGTCTCAGGTCGGCGGCAGCTCCGATCCTGCCATCGTTTCCCGCGGCATCGGCACGGCCCTGTTCGCCACGGCCTTCGGCATCGCCATCGCGCTGTTCGCTTTCATGTTCCACAACTTCTACAACGCCAAGGCCGATCAGGTGAGTTCGCAGATCAAGCGGGCTTCCCTGCGTTATCTGGCCCACCGTTGAGTGGCTGTTCACTGTCCAGACTGGAGCCTTGGATGAACCACGATGTCGCCGCTAATGTCGCTTCCCGGCTCAGTGCCGCCGCTTTCATTTCTCTCCTGCCTTCCATGGCACACGCAGCGCCGCAGGCGACGACCCCGATCGAGCATGTGATCGTCGTCGTCGGCGAGAATCGGACCTTCGACAATCTTTTCGCCACCTACAGGCCGAAGAGCGGCAAGGAAATCTGGAACCTGCTCTCCAGGAAAATCGTCCTGGCAGACGGTTCTCCCGGCCCGAATTTCCATCTTGCCGCCCAGAACAAGGCCGAGAGCAATGGCGCTTACTCGGCCATGCCGAAGGTGACAGGCGCCTATGAAACACTGCCGCAACCCTATGCGGCGGGCGCTTTCGGACAGCGGCGCGACGTACCTGACGCCCGCTTCCCCGCCGATTTGCCCAACGGGCCTTTCCAGATCACCCAACACGTCAGTTACGGCGCCCACACCGGCGATCCGGTGCACCGCTTCTTCCAGATGTGGCAGCAGGTAAACGGCGGCAGGAACGATCTTTTCGTCTGGACGGCGGAGACAGTCGGCGTCGGCCCCAGCAACGGCGCCGCCCCCCTTGGCCCCGGACATACTTTCCAGGGCGGCATTGCGATGGGTTTTTACAATATGGCGGCCGGCGACGCGGCCTACTTCAAGCAACTGGCCGACCGCTACGCCATAGCGGACAACTACCACCAGCCGATCATGGGCGGCACCACGGCCAATTATTTCGCCCTGGCCACGGCGGATGTGGGCTTCTATACCCGCGACGGCAAACCAGCCGTACCCCCCGCGAAACAGATCGAAAACCCGGATGCGCAACCGGGAACCAACAACTGGTATGCCGAGGACGGCTATGCGGGCGGCACCTACGTGCACTGTGCCGACACAGCCGCGCCGGGCGTGGCGGCCATACGCGCCGTGCTGGCGAAGCTTCCGTACCGCGCCTTCAACGACGGCAACTGCGCGCCCGACGCTTATTACATGGCGAACAACCTGGATCCATCATTCACGGCGCAGGGCGAAATGCTGCCGCCCGGCCCGGACAAGTTCCTGCTGCCACCACAGACCATCCCCAACATCGGCGATGCACTGACTGCCGCCGGCGTGCCCTGGAAGTGGTACAGCGGCGGGCGCAACGACGGCAGAAAAGTGGACAAGGAATACTGTGGCATGTGCGACACCCTGACCTTCTTTTCGTCCACCATGAAAGGTCCGGACAAGGAAAAACTCCAGGATCTCCAGCAATTTTATGTGGACGTGAAAGAGGAAGAAAACTTCCCCGCCGTCTCCGTCATCGCCCCCTACGACAGCATATCCGGCCACCCGGGATACGCCATGCAGACCGGCTTCGACGAACTGGTGCGCGACATTGTCGAGCGCGTGCAAGCCCATCCGGCGCTGTGGAAAAAGACCGCCATACTGGTCACATTCGACGAAGGGGGCGGTTACTACGATTCAGGCTATATCCAGCTCATCGACTTTTTCGGCGACGGCACGCGCATCCCCCTAATCGCCATTTCTCCCCACGCCAGGCGCGGACATGTCGACCATACCTATTACGATCATGCCTCCATTCTCAAATTCATCGAGCGAAACTGGGGCTTGCAGCCGCTTTCGAAGCGTAGCCGCGACAACCTGCCCAACCCGGTGCATCAAGCCAGAGATCCTTATGTGCCCCTCAACAGGCCGGCTATCGGCGACCTGATGAATCTTTTCGACTTTAGACGGGGTGCCGGCAAGTAACTCAACCATAAATGGGAGCCTTCCATGAAGCACGATTCATCCTTCGACCGCCGGCAGTTGCGTGGGTAAGATGGAAGCCTCCACCCCGTGGCACTATAGACTACTAGTTGTCAGCCAACTTAAAATGACTGTACGTTCTTTGTAGGTGCGAATTCATTCGCACATTTGGCCGAATGAATTCGGCCCTACAAAAAAATCACGCAAATTCAACATGACTGACGACTAGGATAGCGAGGAGAAATGTAATGCCATCGCCAACTTCTTCGAGCAGTACTACCAATGTCGGTCTGACATACTCGCAGAACATCGATGCGCTTCTTGGCGGATCCAAGTGGGGAGGTGTTGCTGGCACAGGGACTATCTTGGCTTACAGTTTTCCTTGGGCATCAGGCGGCAACGCGACCTTTTCCGGCCACAACGGGGTTGGTAATTATTCTTCGCTCAACGAGCAAAACGCTACTAATCACTACGCTCTTAACGCAACACAACAGGCGGCGGCACGAGCCGCATTGCAAACCTGGGCTAATGTTGCCGATATCGGGTTTCAAGAAATAGGCGACACCGCAACCAATGTCGGCGATATCCGCTTCGCTTTTACATCTGCCCCCAATCTGACCAGCACTGGTGTACAGGCGTGGGGATGGGCTGGTTACCCGGATTCCTATTGGCCTTCTGGGGGAGATGTCTGGATCAGCACACTGGCCACGAGTGCCGCCAACCCAGATTGGTCGGTAGGTTCCCACAACTCCTACTCGTTGGTGCACGAACTGGGCCATGCCCTGGGTTTGAAGCATTCATTTGAGGTTAACCCTGTTCTTCCAAGTGGTCAGGAGTCGCGGCAATACACGGTGATGTCCTACACGGACCACCCGCACAGCTTGTTTGTTCAGGTGACTCACAATGCGAATGGTTCGATCTCATGGAAATCATTCAACGTAGAACCTGACACGCCAATGCTCTATGACGTGGCGGCGATCCAGTACATCTACGGTGCAAACCTCTCCTACAGGACAGGAAATGATGTTTATACATTTGATTCCGCCACGCCCTTCTTCAGGACAATCTGGGACGCGGGTGGGACGGACACAATCTCAGTATCCAACTTTACCAAGGGATGCGTCATCGACTTGCAACAAGGACATTTTTCAAAGATAACCATTGAATCAGACTCATCATCAGGTATCAATTGGTCCTCGCCTCCACCGACACCAACCTATGACGGCACTGACAACCTTGCCATTGCCTTCGGCTGCGTTATTGAAAATGCCATCGGCGGCGGTGGCAACGATACCCTAATCGGTAACGATGCCAACAACAGCCTCGACGGTGGAGGCGGCAACGACACAATCGACGGTGGCTCCGGCAATGACACAGTGGTTTATACAGGTAATCGCGCCAATTTTACCATTACCCAATCCGGGAACAATTACACCGTCAAGGACGGTGCCGGCACCGAGGGAACCGACGCGGTTACCAACGTCGAGCGCCTGTCTTTCTCGGATGGCAATATCTGGTTCGATGTGTCCCAAAACCAACTTGCGGTTACTCGTCTGTACCAGGCCGTCATGGGGCGGGCGCCCGATTCCGGCGGGCTTGATTACTGGGCCGCCCAGCGCGGTTCCGGCATGACCACTTCGCACATGGCGCTTGGCTTTATGGCGTCGGCAGAGTATTCGACTCGCTACGGGAACCCCGACAATCCAACCTTCGTCAATCTTCTTTACCATAATGTACTCGGTCGCGATGCAGAGCCCGCTGGGCGCGATTACTGGGATGGCGTTCTCGGGGCAGGAGTAGGCAGGGCCGATGTTATCGCGGGCTTTGCCGATAGCGTTGAACTCACAGGGATCATGACTGCGCGAGATGCCGGAGGCGTGTTCATGGTGTAGGCGCAGACGGTTGGGGTGGTCTTCAATTCTCGAGAGTCCCTTGGGGTAGCGCGTTACCTCTGGCACCGTCAGCCCATCCACCTCATGCAGACGGAGCCAGCACCAAAGCCCATCACGTATCACGGCGGTTCGATGAACATATTCCTACCTCGCCACGAGGGCGGGTAGCCCCATATTGATTAAGTACCGCGCCGGCAGGGCCAGCGTGAGCCTCGTAGGATGCGGTGAACGCAGTGCACCGCATCACTCGCGTCAGCCCACGGTTACCGAGTTAGACATCCAGACAATAATTCCCTTTCTTGTCAAACTCGTTGGTCTCGAACGATGCGGTTCGTGCCTCACCGCATCCTACCGAGCTGTTATAAAAAATCACGCACCCCTCTTGTAGGAGCGGCCCCCTGGCCGCGAAACATATTGAATCGCGGCCAGGGGGCCGCTCCTACCGGATATTTTGCAACTACCGGTAATTTTTAAAACAGCTTCTAAGAAAATTGTAATAACAATGGATGGGTTCGGTACGTGGGACACTCACTGCATTTGCTATAATTGCGCTTTCCCTCCAATCACCAAGGAAGCAAACCATGTACGGATTCAGCACCCAACTCAGCATCCCGTTCGACGCAGCCGTTGAAAAAACCATCAATGCCCTAAAAGTGGAAGGCTTCGGCGTCCTCACCGACATCGACGTGAAAGCCACCATGAAGGCCAAGCTCAATATCGACGGCCGCCCCTACCGCATCCTCGGCGCCTGCAACCCGCCGCTGGCGCACCGCGCCATCGAGGCCGACCCGGATATCGGCCTGTTGCTGCCATGCAACGTCGTTGTCCGTGAGGAAGTCGACGGCAAGATTACGGTCGCCTTCATGGACCCATCCGCTGTACTGAAACTGGTGGAGAAGCCCGGTATCGAAGAACTGGCCGCTGAAGTAAAAGGCCGCCTGGAACGGGTGCGCGACAGCCTAAGGGCCTGCTAAGCATTAAGTTGTTGCACGCGTTACCCCCAGAAAGCACGCAGGCAAGGCGTGGCGAGGAAAGCGTGGTTATTCCACGGTGACGAGCCGCAACACCGCATGCGTGCTTTCTGGGGGTAACCCTCCGGGGCGGGGAAGATTCGGGTCCCTGGCGTTGTTGCGGGCTCCTTGTGTGGATTAACCACACGGCGTCGCCCACGCCTAGCCATGAACCCGAATCTTCCCCGCCGCGCGTAATAACTTAATGCTTAGCAGGCCCTACATGATTCCCTGGCTCGGCCAGAACGACCCTTTCCCGCCGCTCGCATCCGCCCTGCACGAGCCCAACGGCTTGCTGGCGGCGGGCGGCGACCTTTCCCCGCAGCGCCTGGTCGATGCCTATACGCACGGAATCTTTCCCTGGTTCAACCCCGGCGAGCCCATCCTGTGGTGGAGCCCGGACCCGCGCATGGTGCTGTTTCCCACGGAACTCAAGGTTACTCGTTCGCTGCGCAAAACTCTCAAGAAGCATGACTTCGAGCTTCGCGTGGATACCGCCTTCCGGGAGGTCATGGCAGCTTGCGCCGAACCCCGCGACGGCCAAGGCACGTGGATCACCCCGGCGATGATCGATGCCTATTGCGAGTTGCACCGGCTGGGGTTGGCCCATTCGGTCGAAACCTGGGTGGGAGGCAGGCTGGCGGGCGGTTTGTACGGCATCGGCTTGGGGCGGATGTTCTACGGCGAATCCATGTTCAGCCGCCAAGCCGACGCTTCCAAGATCGCCTTCGTGCATCTGGTCAGGCAGCTTGAGCGCTGGCATTTCGGCATGATCGACTGCCAGATGAAGACCGCGCATCTCGCCTCGCTCGGGGCACGCGAAATACCACGCGCCGAATTCAGCCAAAAATTGACGGAAATGGTAAACTCTCCTGGCATAAACTGCCCTTGGCAATTCGACCATGACCTTGTTGAATGACCTTTCCCAGCGCGAGCTGCAGTTTTACCTTTCGTCTCCCTACCCGTGCAGCTACCTGCCGGGAAGGATGGCGCGCTCGCTGGTGGCTACGCCCAACGAGCGGGTAGATACCGCGGTGTACAGCGAACTGATCCGTTTCGGCTTCCGCCGCAGCGGCACATACAACTATCGGCCGCAATGCAGCCAATGCCAGGCCTGCGTGCCGGTACGGCTGGTGGTGGATGAATTTCAGCGCAGCCGCTCCCAGCGCCGCGCCTGGAAAGTCCATTCCGGGATGAGCGCAAGCTTGCGCGAACTGGCCTACGACCCCGAGCATCACGAACTCTACCGGCGCTACCAGTCGTCGCGACACACCGGCGGCGGCATGGACCAGGATGACCGGGAGCAGTACGAACGCTTCCTACTGCAAAGCCATGTCACCACTTACCTGGTCGAATTTCGCGATGGCGACATTCTGCGCATGGTCAGCCTGATCGACAGGGTGCGCGACGGCCTCTCATCGGTCTACACCTTTTACGATCCCGACCTGCCGCGTGCCAGCTTCGGCACCTACAATGTGATCTGGCAGGCGGAACTGTGCCGCGAACTCGGCCTGCCCTACCTGTATCTCGGCTACTGGATCGAGCAGAGCGGAAAAATGGCCTACAAGATCAAATTCCAGCCGCTGGAAGGCTTGATCGATAACCGCTGGCAACGGCTGCCGCCAGCTGCTGTGGGGTGATGGCTCACTCGCACCGCTTCTCCTTCTCCGTGCGCGTGGCAATCACTTACGCTGTTGCCGCCGCGCTGTGGATATTTTTTTCAGACCGGTTGCTGTCCGCATTCACCACCGATCCGCACCTCCTTGACTGGCTGCAAACCTACAAGGGCTGGGCGTTCGTCGCTTTCACCGCGCTGCTACTGTACTGGCTGGTACACCGCGAAGAGATGGAACAAGCCTGCCTCGCCACAAGGGCGCAGACGGCTCACGCCCAGACCGAGGAAATACGCCGGCAACTGGCCCATCTCATAGAGCGGGTATCCGACGGCTTCGTCGCCCTCGACAACGACTGGCGCTACACCTACGTCAATACCAAGGCTGGGCAGCTTTTCGGCCGCAAGCCGGAAGAGCTGATCGGGAAGCACATCTGGGCCGAGTTTCCTGAAGGAGTGGGCCAACCTTTCTACCACGCTTATTACAAGGCCGTGGCGGAGCAGACGCCGATTGAATTGGAAGCGTATTACCCGCCCTGGAACCTCTGGTTCGAAAACCGCATCTACCCTTCCAAAGACGGCCTTTCCATCTTCTTCCACGACATCACCGAACGCAAACAGGCCGAGGAACAGATTCAGCGCCAGCTGGACATGCTCCAGGCACTTTATGCCGGTGCGTACAAGCTGACGGAAAGCATGGATTACTCGGGCATTGCAGAAAGCGTGACGCGCTTGTGCGTCGAAGCCCTCGGCGTGCAACTGGCATGGCTGGGCCGGGCCGAGGCGGATGGCAGCGTCAGCCTGCTGGCCCAATACCCGGCGGAAAGCACATATCCACGCCGCGTCACCGTGCGCTGGGATGAATCATCGCAGGGTCAGGGCGCGACAGGCCGCGCCATTCGCCAGGGCGTTCCGGTCTTCAACACGGAAATCTCCTCCGATGCGAACTTTTCTCTCTGGCGCGACTTGGCGTTGAAGGAAGGCTTCCACAGCAGTGCCGCGTTCCCTCTCATCAGCCGCGGCAAGGCTTTCGGCGCCCTGAGCCTGTACAGCCCTGTTCCGGGATTCTTCACTCCCGAGCGCATCGCACTGTTCCAGGCGCTTGCCCATCAGGCCGCCGCGGCACTTGTCAATACCGCTCTCTACGATGAAATCCGCGCCCATGCCGCAGAGCTGGAAAAGCGTGTGGCCGAGCGCACCGCCGATCTCGATGCCACCAACCGGGAGCTGGAGTCGTTCAGCTATTCCGTTTCGCACGATCTCCGCGCACCGCTGCGCACCATGCAGGGATTCGCCCAGGCGCTGGAGGAAGATTACGGCGCAAGACTCGCTTCCACCGGCCAGGAATATGTCCAGCGCATCGTTGCCGCCGCCCAGCGCATGGATATCCTGATCCAGGATCTGCTGGCCTATAGCCAGTTGAGCCGCGCCGACATGCAGCTTAAACCAGTGGGATTGGCCGCAGCGGTTAAGGAAGCACTGGCCCAGCTCAACGGCGAGGTCAGGAAAACCGGGGCGCAGATCGCGGTAGCCCCCTCCTTGCCGGAAGTGATGGGCCATCTCCCCACCCTGACCCAGGTCATCGGCAATCTGCTCAGCAACGCGATCAAGTTCGTCCCGCCCGATACCACGCCGAGCGTGCGTGTATGGGCCGAGGAGCGCGGCAGGCGGGTGCGCCTGTGGGTCGAGGACAACGGTATCGGCATTTCTCCGGCACATCAGGCACGCATCTTCCGGGTGTTCGAGCGGCTGCACGGGGTGGAAACCTATCCCGGCACCGGCATCGGGCTCGCCATCGTCCACAAGGGGGCGGAACGCATGGGCGGCGAAGCGGGCGTGGAATCAGAGATTAGCAAAGGCAGCCGGTTTTGGGTAGAGTTAGACAAATCACTGAGGGCGGTAAACCCATGAGCGCAAATGTACCCCTGCAAACCATCCTGCTGGTGGAGGATGATACCAACGATGTCATGCTGTTCCGGCGCGCCTACCGCAAGTGCAAGCTGGCCAACCCGCTGCAGGTGGTGGGCGACGGGGATACGGCAGAGGACTATCTCTCCGGCAGGGGCAAATACGCCGACCGGGAGGCTTACCCGCTACCCGCCCTGGTGCTGCTCGACTTCAAGCTGCCGCGCAAGTCCGGGCTGGAAGTACTGGCCTGGTTGCGAGCCCAAGCCGGGCTGAAGCGCCTGCCGGTGGTGGCGCTGACCTCTTCGCGCGAAAGAACCGACGTCAATCGCGCCTACGATCTGGGCATCAACTCCTACCTGGTAAAACCGGTGGCTTTCGACAACCTGATGCAACTGGTCAAGGCGCTGGGCCTGTATTGGATAGTATTGAACGAAAGTCCGGAACTCATGCAGGAAGGGAGCGCATAGCATGGCAGACGCGGCATCCCCTCTGCTGAAAATCCTTCTGGTCGACGACAATCCAGACGACCGCGCCCTGGTAATCCGCGAGCTGGACCGGGAATTTCCCGCCCTGCATGTCGCGGAAATCACCTCGCAGGAAGGATTCGACCGGGCGCTGGGAAACGGCGGCTTCGATCTGGTGATCACCGACTACCAGTTGTGCTGGAACGATGGACTGGCCATACTGCGCGCGGTCAAGTCAAAATGGCCCGATTGCCCGGTGGTCATGTTCACCGGCACCGGCTCAGAGGAAATCGCGGTGGAGGCGATGAAAAGCGGGCTGGACGACTACGTGCTCAAGTCGCCCGGGCACTATGGCTGGCTGCCCACACGGGTGCGTTCGGCACTGGAACGGGTCTTGCGCAAGCAGAAACTGCTGGATACCGAAAATGCGCTGCGCAAGAGCGAATCCCTGCTGCACGCCATCATCGACGCCGAACCGGATTGCATCAAAATTATCGGCCGGGACGGCACGCTGCGCTACATGAATGCCAGCGGCCTGGCGCTGATTGAGGCGGACTCACCGCACCAGTTGCTGGGCAAGGAGGTCATCGAACTGGTAAGGCCCGAATACCGGCAGGCGTTTGAGGAACTGAACCAGCGAGTACTCCAGGGCGAGAGCGGGACGCTGGAGTACGAGGTCACTGGCCTCAAGGGCCGCAGAGCCTGGATGGAGACCCATGCCGTGCATCTCGAAATGGAAGATGGCCCGGCGCTGCTTGCCGTCACCCGCGACATCTCCGAACGCAAGCGCCATGAAGCCGAACTGGTTTATCTCGCCAACCACGATGCGCTCACCGGCCTGCCCAACCGCAACCTGCTCGCCGACCGCATGCAGCAGGCCATGATCGAAGCGAAGCGGCATGACCGGCTGGCGGTGCTGATCTTCCTCGATCTGGACCGCTTCAAGCAGATTACCGAATCCCTCGGACATGCGGTGGGAGACATGGTGCTAAAGATGGTTGCCGAGCAATTGACCGGGCTGGTGCGCGAGGGCGATACCGTGGCCCACCCGGGCAGCGACGAGTTCGCGCTATTGTTCAGCGACGTAGCCAACAGCGAGGATGCCGCCCGGCTGGCGCAAAAGGTGCTGGAGCATTTCGAGCATTCTCCGGTCACGGTGGACGGGCACAGGCTGTTTGTCACCGTCAGCGCCGGCATCGCCATCTATCCCACCGACAGCGCAAGCGTGGATGGCCTGCTCAAAGCCGCCGTCACCGCCATGGATCGCGGCCAGGATCTGGGCGGCAACACCTACCAGTTCTACTCCGGCGAGATGAACACCAGGGCGCTGAAAAACCTGGCCATGGCCAGCGCCCTGCGTGACGCGCTCGAACGCGATGAGTTCGAGCTGCATTACCAGCCCCAGGTGGATCTCGTCAGCGGCAGGATTTTCGGCATGGAGGCGCTGCTGCGCTGGCGCCACCCGCAACATGGCATGGTGTCCCCGATGACATTCATCCCCCTGGCCGAGGAAACCGGCCTGATCGTCCCGATCGGCGCATGGGTGCTGCGCGAAGCCTGCCGCCAGAACAAAGCCTGGCAGGACGCGGGCCTGCCTCCGCTGCGGGTCGCAGTCAATCTTTCGGCGCGGCAGTTCGTCCGGCGTGACATCGCCGAGACCGTCGCACTGACTCTCGCCGAAACCGGACTGGAAGCGCGCTTTCTCGAGCTCGAAATCACCGAGAGCATGTTGATGCAGGACATCAATACCACGATCGGCACCATGCAGAAGCTGAAGGAAATCGGCCTCGCCTTTTCCCTCGACGATTTCGGCACCGGCTACTCCTCCCTGAGCTACCTCAAACGCATGCCGATCGAAACCCTGAAAATCGACCGCTCTTTCGTCTGCGACATTCCCGGCGACAAGGATGACACCGCCATCGCCGCCGCCATCGTCGCCATGGCCCTCACCCTCAACATCAAGGTGATCGCCGAGGGCGTGGAAACTTCAGAGCAGCTCGCATTTCTGCACAGCCAGAAATGCACCTCCATGCAGGGATACTATTTCAGCAAGCCGCTGCCGGCAGCGGATTTCGCCCTGCTGCTGCGGCAGGGGAAAACCCTGGAGGGGGCCCCATAAGTGGAGTCCGATTTTACACACAACTACGCTAAGACCCGTTTTTTATCTGTAGCCCGGATGCAATCCGGGGCAGGCTTCCCGGATTGCATCCGGGCTACTTAGCTCAATAGCGTTTCAATCAACAACATCACATAAACATAACTCTCATGCGCCAATACCTCGATTTGATGCAGCACGTACTCAACCACGGCAACCGGAAAAGCGACCGCACCGGCACCGGCACGGTCAGCGTGTTCGGACACCAGATGCGCTTCGATCTCGCGCAGGGCTTTCCCCTGGTCACCACCAAGAAGTGCCACCTGAAATCCATCATCCATGAGCTGCTGTGGTTTTTGCAGGGCAGCACCAACATCAAATACCTCAAGGACAACGGCGTCAGCATCTGGAACGAGTGGGCCGACGCGAACGGCGAACTCGGCCCCGTATACGGCTACCAGTGGCGTTCCTGGCCGACTCCTGACGGCCGCCACATCGACCAGATCAGCCAGGTGATCGACCAGATCAGGCGCACGCCGGATTCGCGCCGCCTGATCGTCTCCGCCTGGAACGTGGCCGATGTCGACAAGATGAAGCTGCCGCCCTGCCACGCCTTCTTCCAGTTCTACGTCGCCGACGGCAAGCTCTCCTGCCAGCTCTACCAGCGCAGCGCCGACATCTTCCTCGGCATGCCCTTCAACATCGCTTCCTACGCCCTCCTCACCCTGATGGTGGCGCAGGTGTGCGGGCTGAAACCGGGCGATTTTGTCCACACCCTGGGCGACGCCCACCTCTATCTCAACCACCTCGACCAGACCCGCGAGCAGCTTGCGCGTGATCCACGCCCACTGCCGGCGATGAAGCTCAACCCGGCGGTGCAGGACATTTTCGACTTCAAGTACGAGGATTTCACTCTTGAAGATTACGACCCCCATCCCGCCATCAGGGCGCCGGTGGCGGTGTGAAAATGGTTAAATGGCATTGAGCCAACCCGCGTTGGGGGAGGCCGAAATTAAAACCATAATCAAAATAACACCCCCCGAAATATGGTATAAATACCACCATAAAAGCCAAACAAAATATTTGGCCATTCGCGGGGAGGAAAGCAATACATGAACTGGATCAAGAACAGCATTCGCAACAAATTTTTATTGATAGCGGGATCCGGAACCACGCTCCTGCTCGCCGCTTCTCTTTTCGGCTTCTGGCTTTCGTGGAACAGCATTAGCGATCTCGCCGAACATTCATCCAAAGAAGCCGTCGCAAACGCCTATCAAGGTATTTTCACCAGCCTCGGACTGATGGCATGCGCCGTGGTCGTGTCGTTTTTTGCCTTTCTCTTGCTGGTGAAGAAAACCATCGAAGATCCCGCGCACCAACTGGTTCATGACCTGAATCGGCTGGCCAAGGGCGACTTCAGCACCCCCATTTCAGCAACCACCAGCGATGAAATCGGAAAAATCGCCGCCAGCGCGGAGCAAATCCGCACCGATCTCGGCGGGATCATTGCCAAGGTCAACGATCTTACGGCTGAAGTTCGCAGCTCCGCAGCCAAGCTCTCCTCTGCTTCAAGCCAGGTCGCGTCCGGCTCCAGCCAGCAAAGCGAAGCGACATCAGCCACGGCGGCCGCGGTGGAGGAAATGGCGGTGAGCATCGCCTCCGTCGCCGAAAATGCGGATCGCGTCAATCAGGTTACCCGCAGCGGGTTGGAAAACACCGTGAAAGGCAACGAAAGCCTGTCTGAACTGATCGGTGAAATCTCTGCTGTGGAAACGTCCGTGGATGGAATAGCCGCCTCGATATCGGCATTCGTTCGCAGTACCGAAGCCATTACCAGCATGACGCGGCAGGTCAAGGATATTGCCGAGCAAACCAACCTGCTTGCACTCAACGCTGCGATCGAGGCGGCACGGGCGGGCGAGCAGGGCCGCGGATTTGCCGTGGTGGCGGACGAGGTGCGCAAGCTGGCGGAGAAGTCGGCGCAATCCGCCAGTCAAATCGATCGTGTCACGCTGACGCTCGGCGAGCAATCGGTGGCGGTGGAACAGGCAATCGAACAGGGGCAGAAGTTCTTGAAAAACAGCCAGGACTTGCTGGAAAACGTTGCCATCGTGCTGGCCGAAACCAATCAGTCCGTGACCCAGACAACAGAGGGTGTGGACAATATCGCCCTGTCGGCGAATGAGCAAAAGGCGGCCAGCCACGAAATCGCACAGAACGTGGAAAAGATCGCGCAAATGACTGATGGAAACATGTCGGCAATCCAGGAAACGTTGAAAGCTGCGCGCCACATGGAGCAGTTGGCCGACGCGTTGCAAGAAATGGTAAGCCGTTTCAAGGCGTAACTTTCTGTATGGACAAGCCGCGCATTTCCATCATCGCCGCGATGGCCAGAAACCGCGTCATCGGCATCGCCAACACCCTGCCCTGGCGCCTGCCCGAGGACCTCAAGCACTTCAAGGCCCTCACTACCGGGCACCATATCCTGATGGGGCGCAAGACCTACGATTCGCTGGGCAGACCCCTGCCGGGACGGACTTCAGTCGTCATCAGCCGCTCCAGCGGGCTGTCGATACCCGGTTGCATCGTGGCGAACTCGGTCGCAGAGGCCATTGCAGCTTGCGCCAACGACGATGAGATCTTCTTCATCGGCGGTGCGGAACTGTACCGGCAGGCGCTGGAACTTGCCGACCGCATCTACCTCACCGAGATTCAGGCGGATTTCGAGGGCGATGCATGGTTCCCGGAATTCGACAGGGCGCTCTGGCAGGAAACAGGACGCACACACGGCCGGTCAGAAAATGGTTTGGAATACCACTTTTTAATTTACGATAAGCGTCGCTAACTTCCAAATAAAAGGAGATTTCATGAAATTCATTCGTCCCGTTTTTCTGTTCCTGTTGCTGCAATTTCCCCTGCTCGCCCTTGCTGCCGGCCAGTCCGAACTCACCTGGTACGGCCATGCCGCTTTCAAGCTCACCACCCCTTCCGGCAAGGTGATACTGATCGATCCCTGGCTGACCAACCCGGCCAACAAGAACGGCAAGGACGACCTGGCCAAACTGGACAAGGCCGATCTGATTTTGGTGACGCACGGCCACTTCGACCATGTCGGCAACAGCGTCGAAATCGCCAAGAAGACTGGCGCCAAGCTGGTCAGCACCTTCGACTTGGGTATGGCGATCGGGCAATACGGTGGCTACCCGAAAGAACAGATGGGGCTCGATACCCAGGGCAACTTCGGCGGCGAACTTTCGTTGCTCGGCGGCGAAGTCAGGATCGCCTTCATCCCGGCGATCCACAGTTCCACCGTGATTACCCCCGAGGGCAGCGCCGACAAGGACATTCATGACGGCGGCAATCCAGGTGGCTTCCTCATCACGGTGAAAGGCGGCCCGGCGATCTACCATACCGGCGACACCGATGTATTCTCGGACATGGCGCTGGTATCGCATTTCCACAAGGTGGACGTGATGCTCGCCTGCATCGGCGGGCATTTCACCATGGGACCGGATCGCGCGGCGGAAGCGGTAAAGCTGGTCAAGCCCGGCTTGGTGGTGCCGATGCATTTCGGCACCTTCCCCATATTGGACGGCACGGTGAATGCCTTCGCCGGTGCGCTCAAAAAACAGGGCGCCAAGGCCAAGCTGCATGAAATGAAGGTGGGCGAGACCCTCAAGTTATGAGACCTCAGGCGCGTTGAAAATGAAAACGGCGGCCATCCTTGGCCGCCGTTTTCATTTTATACCCGGGAAAAAACAAGCCCGCTAGGGAACTGCTGATTTATTCGTCGCACCGGCGAAAGCCGGTGTCCAGTGCTTTGAATTTTCTAGATTCCGGCCTTCGCCGGAATGACGGTTTGTCATTTAATCAGCGCTTCCCTAGAGCTGCTTTACGCAATCCACGTAATACCGTTCTTTCCCATCCATTTGCTCTTTCACCAGACCATGGATATCGGTCTCGAAGCCGGGAAATTTCTCGTTGAAATCGCGGGCGAATTTCAGGTAGCGGACGATGGTCGGGTTGAAGCGCTCGCCGGGGATGAGGAGGGGAATGCCCGGCGGGTAAGGGGTCAGAAGCACACTGGTGACGCGGTCGGTCAGGTCGTCGATCTCGACCCGGTCGATCTCCCTATGCGCCATGCGGGCAAAGGCATCCGCCGGCTTCATGGCCGGCACCATGTCGGACAGATACATCTCGGTGGTAAGCCGGGCCACGTCGTTGGCCTTGTAGATGCCGTGGATGCTGTCGCTCAGGTCTTTCAAACCCATCCGCTCGTAGCGCGGATGCTTGGCGACGAATTCCGGCAGCACGCGCCACAGCGGCTGGTTGCGGTCGTATTCGTCCTTGAATTGCTGCAGTGCGGTCAACATCGTATTCCAGCGGCCCTTGGTGATGCCGATGGTGAACATGATGAAGAAGGAATAGAGGCTGGTCTTTTCCACGATCACGCCGTGCTCCGCCAGGTATTTGGTGACGATGGCGGCGGGAATGCCGCTATCGGCAAAATCCCCATCCACATCCAACCCCGGTGTAATGACGGTGGATTTGATCGGATCCAGCATGTTGAAACCGGGGGCGAGGTTGCCGAAGCCGTGCCAGCGTTCGCCCTGGCGCAGCATCCAGTCGTCGCGCTCGCCGATGCCCTCTTCGGCGAGATGCTCCGGTCCCCATACCTTGAACCACCAGGATTCGCCGAATTCCTCATCCACCTTGCGCATGGCGCGGCGGAAGTCCAGTGCTTCAAGAATGGACTCCTCGACCAGCACGGTGCCGCCGGGCGGCTCCATCATCGCCGCCGCCACGTCACAGGAAGCGATGATGGCATATTGTGGGCTGGTGGAGGTGTGCATCAGGTAAGCTTCGTTGAATATATCCCGATCCAGTTTGCGTGTTTCGGAATCCTGAATCAGGATCTGGGAAGCCTGGGACAGACCTGCCAGCAGCTTGTGGGTGGACTGGGTGGAGAAGAGCATCGAGTCCTTGCAGCGCGGACGGTCGCGACCGATAGCGTGCATATCACGGTAAAAATCATGGAAGGTGGCGTGGGGCAGCCAGGCTTCGTCGAAGTGCAGGGTATCGATCTCCCCGTCCAGCATCTGCTTGAGGGTTTCCACATTGTAGAGGATGCCGTCGTAGGTGCTCTGGGTCAGGGTGATCACGCGCGGCTTGGTTTTCACGCCACGCGCGAAGGGGTTGGCCTCGATTTTCTTGCGGATGTTCTCCGGCTTGAATTCCTCCAGCGGAATCGGCCCGATGATGCCGTAATGGTTGCGCGTGGGGGTCAGAAACACCGGAATCGCCCCGGTCATGATGATGGCGTGCAAAATGGATTTGTGGCAGTTGCGGTCCACCACCACCACGTCGCCCGGCGCCACCGTGGAATGCCACACCATCTTGTTGGAGGTGGAGGTGCCGTTGGTGACGAAGAAGAGGTGGTCAGCGTTGAAAATCCGCGCGGCGTTGCGCTCGCTGGCCGCGACCGGGCCGGTATGGTCGAGCAGTTGGCCCAGTTCGTCCACCGCGTTGCACACGTCGGCGCGCAGCATGTTCTCGCCGAAAAACTGGTGGAACATCTGCCCCACCGGGCTCTTGAGGAAAGCCACGCCGCCCGAATGGCCCGGGCAGTGCCAGGAATAGGACCCGTCGGCGGCGTAGTGGGTGAGTGCACGGAAGAAAGGCGGCGCCAGCGAATCCAGGTAATCCTTCGCTTCCCGCACCACATAGCGCGCGATGAATTCCGGCGTATCCTCGAACATGTGTATGAAGCCGTGCAGCTCCTTCAGCACGTCATTGGGGATGTGGCGCGAGGTGCGGGTCTCGCCGTACAGGAAAATCGGGATTTCGGCGTTGCGGCGGCGGATCTCCACGACAAAGGCGCGAATCTGCTCAACCGCATGCTCCGCCGCCTCGGGGGTGGAGAATTCCTCATCGTCGATCGACAGGATAAAGGTGGAAGCTCGGCTTTGCTGCTGTGCGAAGGAGGTCAGGTCGCCATAGCTGGTGGCGCCCAGCACTTCCAGTCCTTCCTCCTCGATCGCCTTGACCAGCACGCGAATGCCAATGCCGCTCGCGTTCTCGGAGCGGAAGTCTTCATCTATGATGACAACGGGAAAACGGAAGCGCATGGGTATTCCTAGTAGAGGTAGTGGTAGTAGGGTGCGTTCCACGCACCATGGTGCGCACAGCGCACCCTAACCAGTCAGATTTTAGGCAAGGTCACGCCGTGCTGACCCTGGTACTTGCCGCCTCTATCCTTGTATGAAGTTTCGCACATTTCATCGGATTCGAAAAACAGGACTTGTGCCACGCCCTCGTTGGCGTAAATCTTCGCCGGCAGCGGCGAGGTATTGGAAAATTCCAGCGTCACATAGCCTTCCCACTCCGGCTCGAATGGCGTCACGTTGACGATGATGCCGCAGCGCGCGTAAGTCGATTTCCCCAGGCAGATCGTCAGCACGTTGCGCGGGATACGGAAATATTCCAGGGTGCGCGCCAGGGCGAACGAATTGGGTGGAATGATGCACACATCGCTTTTGACGTCCACAAACGAATTGGGGTCGAAATTTTTCGGGTCGACGATGGTGGTGTTGATATTGGTAAAGAGCTTGAACTCGTCGGAGCAGCGTATATCGTAGCCGTAGCTGGAGGTGCCGTAGGAGACGATTTTGCGGCCGTCCACGTCCCTTACCTGGCCCGGCTCGAAGGGTTCGATCATGCCATGTTGTTCCGCCATGCGGCGTATCCACTTGTCAGATTTGATGCTCATTTGTTCCCTTAACCACAGAGACACAGAGGCACAGAGAAAAACATTTCAGCTTGGTAGGGTGGGCACAGCTTTATTGTGCCCACGCCGCTGAGTTCCGCGTGGGCAGAAAAACCTGCCCACCCTACTCGGCTGAATCTCTCTGGTGTCTCTGTGGTGAAAAAAATTAAGTATTCTGAATCACGATACTGGGGAAGCGTGCGCTGAAATCCTGAGCCTGCTCGGCAATCTTCACTGCCACACGGCGCGCGATTTCCTTGTAGATTTCAGCAACACGCCCGTCCGGATCGGCCACCACCGGCGGCTTGCCTTCGTCCGTCTGTTGGCGAATCTTGATGTCCAGCGGCAGCGAACCGAGAAACTCGACGCTGTAATCCTGGCACATCTTCTCCCCGCCGCCGGTTCCGAAAATACGCTCTTCATGGCCGCAATTGGTGCAGATGTGCAGGCTCATGTTCTCCACGATGCCGACGATGGGGATGCCCACTTTCTCGAACATCTTCAGACCCTTGCGTGCGTCCATCAGGGCCACGTCCTGGGGCGTGGTGACGATCACCGCGCCAGTCACCGGCACGCGCTGCGCCAGGGTGAGCTGGATGTCGCCGGTACCTGGCGGCAGGTCCACCACCAGGTAATCCAGTTCACTCCAGTTGGTGTCATTCAGGAGTTGCTCCAGCGCCTGGGTCACCATCGGGCCGCGCCACACCATGGGGGTATCGGGATCGATCAGGAAGCCGATCGACATCGCCTGCAGGCCGTGAGCCTTGAGCGGCTCCAGCTTCTTGCCGTCGGCCGAGGGTTCGGGACGGTCATCCTTGATGCCCAGCATCAGCGGTTGGGATGGGCCATAAATGTCCGCATCCAGAATACCCACATTAGCACCCTCGGCGGCCAGCGCCAGCGCCAGGTTCACCGCGGTGGTGGACTTGCCCACGCCGCCCTTGCCGGAAGCGACGGCGATGATGTTCTTGATGCCCGGAATCAGCTTGACGCCGCGCTGCACGCTATGGGAAACAATACTGGAGGATACATTGACCGTCACACCGCTCACGCCGGCAATGCTTTTGATCTTGTCGCTGACCAGGGCGCGGATGCTTTCGACCACGCTCTTGGCCGGATAGCCCAGAACGATATCGAGGGTAACCTTGTCGCCATCGATCTTGATGTTCTTGGCCGACTTGCCGGTGACGAAGTCCTTCTTGGTATTCGGGTCGGTGATTTCCTTCAGTGCAGCTTGCACCTGTTGTTCTGAAACGGACATGCTTGCTCCTAAATAAAAGCTGTTTTCGCTGCAAC
>Ga0315268_10001797_pt1 | contig 24609 bp, 17 predicted proteins | sample C1_top_MG_FD_204535 | JGI IMG/M metagenome (GOLD analysis project Ga0315268, IMG submission 204535) | Sediment microbial communities from Yellowstone Lake, YNP, Wyoming, USA - C1_top | ecosystem: Environmental > Aquatic > Freshwater > Lake > Sediment | place: USA: Wyoming | collected 2017-08-01
GAAACCCAGACGCCCGGCGAGCGCCTGCGCGTGCTCGACGAGCCGCACCGAGCGCGCCAGCCTCTCCATCGGCCAATGGCGGTGACGCTCCGCGACCGTCACGACCACGTCGGGGACCGTGGGGGCCGCGGCGAGCGCCTGGATCGCGGCGGTCGCGGCCTCCAGGCCGGCCCGATCGGTCGCCCGAAGGTCGACCTGGAGGACTGCCCGCTCCGCGACGACGTTCGGGCGTGTCCCGGCCTCGATGACGCCCACGTTGCACGTCACGCCGGGCCAGCGCCCTGCCAGCGCGTGCAGGCCGACAACCTGGTGGGCCGCCTCCAGGATCGCGCTGCGACCCTTCTCGGGCTCGACACCGGCGTGAGCCGCACGGCCCGTGATCGTGACGACGTAGTCAACGGTCCCCTTGCGCGCCGAGACGATGTCGCCGTTCGAGCGGGCACATTCGAGCACGAATGCCACGTCGCTCTCGGCCGCGACACGCCGCACGTGCGGGGTCGAAACCGGCGAGCCGATCTCCTCGTCCGGGTTCGCGATGACCGTGAGCCGCTCGAACGGGAGCGTGCCCTCGGCCAGGACCGCCCCGAGCCCGTAGAGCAGGGTGAGCAGCGCCCGCGGGCCGCCGACGGCCCCCCGGAAGACCGCTTCCACGGTGTCGCCGAGCACCCCGGCCGGGTCCGCGTGAAGGGTCACCTCGCCGCCGAGCCGCACCAGGAAGTCGGCTGTCCAGGCGGCAATCTCGTTCACGCCCTGTCGCGTGTAGCTCCCGCAGTCGACGTTCACCAGCCGCGCCAGGTCGGAAAGGAACGTCGGCTCGACCGCGGTGACCCGGGCGAGGAGCGCGGCGAGGTCGCCATCGGCAAGGAGAGAGGCCGGGTCTTCGGGCATTGCGTCAGTCCAGGGTCGACATTGCGTCAGTCCAGGGTCGTTGGGGGATCGAGGACGGTCGCCGCGGAGACAGGCTCGCCGTGGCTGCCGCCCGGCCCGCCGGGGCCGCGTCTCAGCGCCCAGCCCACGAATGGGCCGGCCAGCAGGCCAAAGACCAGCAGCGTGACGACGACGATCCCGAAGGTCAGCGTCTGGATCGCGGCTCGCTCTGGCAGGCTCGTGGGGAGCGCGAGCGCGAGCGCGACGGTGACCGAACCGCGCAGCCCCGCGAACGCGAGCACGTGGAGCCAGGCACGGGGAACGACGCTGGGGCCCTCGGGCCGCGCGAGCGGCAGCCATCGGGCGCCGGCGGCGGCAACCACGCCACGCGCCGCGGACGCGCGGCCGCGAACCAGGCGCGCCAGGAGGCGCTCGCCGAACCCGAGCAGGCCGTAGACCGTCAGCAGCCGCGCCAGGACGACCGCCAGCACGCCCCACGCGACCGGGCCGGCGTTGGCGACGAGATGCGGGAGCGGGATCACCGCGCCGACGATCAGGAAGATGAACGCCGCGAGCACGAACGCCGCCACCTCCCAGACTTCGTCGAGCGCCTGCTCCGTCGCCTCGCTGAGGGCCACTCGCCGGCCGTACGTTCCCACCACGAGGCCCGCGACGGCGGTCGCCACGATCCCGGACTGGCCCAGGCCGCTCGCAATCACGGCTGCGCCGTAGGCGCAGGCGATCGTGATCGTCGCCTCCAGGACATGGTCGTCGATCGTGCGCAGGACCTGGACCGTGACGAAGCCCAGGACCCCGCCGATCAGGACGCTGACCGTGAGCGTGGTCACGAAGAAGATCGCCGCGTCCGCCGCACCCAGGCCGCCCGTCACGATCCGGAGCGCGACCACGAAGATGACCAGGCTGGTCCCGTCGTTGAGGAGGCTCTCGCCTTCCACGAGCGTTCTCAGCCGAGCCGGCGCCGCGACCCGTCGGAAGGTGGCCACGACCGACGCGGGATCGGTGGCGCAGACCATCGCGCCCACCAGCAGGCCGGACCCCAGCGAGATGCCGGTGCCCACGTGAACGACCACGGCCACGACGAGCGCGGTCAGGACCACGCCGGGCACTGCCAGGACCAGGACGCGCGAGACGGCCCACCGGAACGGCTCGAGCGGCGTTCGGAACGACGCTTCGAAGATCAGACCCGGGAGGAGCACGGCGAGCACGAGGTCCGGGCTGATCCCCGTCGGGGCCTCTGGCAGGACGGCCCCGGCGGCAAGCCCGAGGAGGACCAGGCCCACCACGTACGGCAGCCGGATCCGCCTGGCCACCAGGCCCACCACGGAGGCGGCGGTGACCAGGATCGCGAAGACGCGGATCGCCTCGACCGGGCTGCTCTCCATCCGCGGATTATGGCGACGGCGCCACTGCGCGATGCGATACTCCCCGGCATGGCATCCCGGCGTGCGTCGGACCTCGCGAGCGGCCGGGTCGGCGGCCGGGTGGACCACCCGGCGCGCCGCCGGGCCGGGATCTACCGACGGGCCTTCCGACGCCAGGTCTCCCGGCTGCACGACCGGCGCCGGCTGCTGGCCATCCTCCTCCTCGCGGTCGCCGGCGGGATCGGGCTGGCCGGCATGTTCGCCCGCGGCGAGCTGGCCGGCGTGGACGCGCGCGCCTATTGGGCCGCCGTCCGGATCTGGCTCAACGGCGGCGATCCTTACCACCCGGCGAGCCCGTTCATGCCGTACGTCTACGCGCCGTGGCTGCTTCCGGCGTTCGCGCCATGGGCCCTCCTGCCGTGGGACGTGGCCTGGTTCGTCTGGCGCGGCGGGACGATCCTGCTGCTCCTCTGGACGGTCTCCTGGGCCTACCGTCGCCACCCGCTCGCCACGGCGGTCGTGGCGCTGGGGCTCGCCTTCCCGGCCTTCGCCAACCTGGACACCGGCAACATCGACCTGATCCTGGTCCTGCTCCTGTGGGGGGCCCATTTCACCGGTCGGCGGACGGCCGGCCTCCTCTGGGCGCTGGCCACTGCCATGAAGTGGATGCCGCTCGTCTTCCTTCCGATCCTGGCCCCCAGGGCGCGCCTGCACGGCGTCATCTTCCTGGCGATCGGCGGGCTCCTCACGCTCGCCACGCTTCCGCTCACGCTCGTCCAGCTCTCGGTCCTGTTCGGGCTGCCCCGGCCCCTGCGGCTGGACTACCTCGTCTTCCTGTGGGCGCTGGTTCCCTCCGTCTGGCTCCGACCGGACCCCGCCTGGCTCCTTCGCCCGGCAACCTGGCGAGCGTGGGCGGCGCGGCTCGTCGCGACCGGCCGCACGTGGCGCGACGGCCTGCGCGAAGACGGCATTGGGGCACCGGGCCGGGCGGGTGCATGGCTGCGCGCGGCCGCCCGCGGCTTCTTCGGCCTGGCGGCCTGATCGCGAGCCCGGGCCGCGCGCCGGACGACCGGGGCAGGCGCCCTACGCCGGGTCGGCTCCGGGGCCGTCCGCCGCGGGCCGGGGGCGGGGCGGCTCGTGGACCGGCCGCAGGAGGATCGCACCCAGGATGTAGCAGCCCACCGCCAGCCACATCGCCGCACGGGGCCCGGTGCCCAGTCGCTGATCACCGCCCACGAAGTCCATCAGGCGCCCTCCGAAGGCCGTCGCGAAGATGCCGGCCGAGGCCGTGGCGACGTTGCTGATCCCCATGTAGCGGCCGGAGGACGCCTTCGGGATGATGTCGGTCATGAGCGCCCAGTCGACGGCGAGGAATGACCCGGTGGAGACGCCCAGCAGCCCCGCCCCCACGAGGACGATCGGCACCGATGGCGCGATCGCGATGGTCGACAGGGCCAGCGCCCCGACGCCGCAGGCGACATAGATCACGGGCTTCCGGCCGAACCGGTCGGAGGCCCGTGCGGCCGGCAGAACCGTCAGGAGCACCATGACCGCGACCAGCAAGGACACCATGAGATAGACCTGCCCGGCGTCCGACTTCTCGGCCAGGCCGAGCGAGCGGACCACGTAGAAGACCCCCAGGTTCAGCAGCATCAGCGAGCCGATCAGGACGAACAGGCGCGAACCGACCAGCCACAGGAAGCTCCGCTCGTGGAGCAGGTCGGCCGCCCATGCCTCGCGCGCCACGCTGGCCCAGGATCGGCCGGCGCGAGCCTTGGCCGCACGCCCCTCGCGGACTCCCAGGGCCACGCTGAGCATCGTGAGCACCTCGATCACGCCGAGCGCGACGGTCGCCGCCGCGTACTGGCCGGTCGCCACCGCCAGGGCCGCGACCGCCGTGCCCATGACGTTGCCCAGGACCTGGAACATGCCGACGAGGGCGGACGCCAGGCCCACCTGGCGCTCCGGGACCAGGTCCGGGACGTACCCCTGGAACGGACCCTGGGCGACATTCGCGCTGACCTGGAGAAGCGTCATGAACGCCGCGATCATCAGCACCGTGCTGGAGCTCGCGATGCCCACCAGGAACACGACGTCGAGGACCGATCCGATGACGATGTACGGCTTGCGCCGGCCCCACCGGCTGGTCGTGTAGTCACTCAGCGAACCGACGGTCGGCTGGACGATCGCCGCGATCAACGAGGCGAACGCCGTCATCTGGAAGAGCGCGGCTCCCTCTGTTCCCGGCTGGACCAGGTGCTCGAACTCCAGGCGGCCGCCCAGGATCGCCGTGATCCCGGCGAAGATCGAGGAGAGGCCCAGCCAGTAGAGGGACAGGCGGATGAGCTGCCCCAGGGGAAGCGCTGCGGTCGGCCGCTCGCCGGCGTCGGCCGTCGGTTCTGCCGATGACGCCGGCGTCACGGGACCGGGTCCGCGCCCGGGTCCAGGCGGCGGCGCGCGGCAGGGCGCCGTCCCCGCCCGCAACGGATCAAGTCCCGCATCGGCCCACCCTGTGGCAGCAACGCGAAGCCCCCGCCCGTCCACAGTAGCCGCCCGCGCCGCGACGTCAAGGGGTCGGCGTGTGTCCGCGTGTGTCGGTGCGAGGCGGCCGGCCATCGAGAGGATGCGGCCCCGTGGCGGTGGGTAGTGTCGCTCCTCGCGACCAGACGATGGGGATCGACCGATCGGCGGTCGGGCGACTGTGGCGATCAACGGATCTGTTCGCCTTCGGCGGACGCCGTGGCCGCGTACGCCCTGGCCGGGCCCTGGCCAGGCTTCGATTCAGTCGCCCTGTTCGTCAGGGGCGACACCGGAATCCAGTCACCATCGGGCGCGCGGATCCACCTGACGGGCGCCCGGCGCGCGCAGCGCCATCCCGCGATAGCCGGCCGTGAAGCCGGCCGCCGCCAGGCGATCGCGCCAGCGGCTCACCGGACCCACCGCCTCGCCGTCCACCCGGCTGACGACCAGCTCCCGGAAGCGGCCGTCCGCGAGGAGCATCCCGAGCGCGGCGAGCGCAGGCCCCAGCCGCTCGGGGTCGTCGGCGGCGGGGAACGTGACCAGCCCGCGCCCCCCTCGCTCCAGGTAGAGGACGGGCGCCCCGTCCACGAGCGCCACGTACGCGCCGGCCGCTCGTTGGAACGTCCCGCGGTCCGACGCGTCCAGGCGCGGCCAGGCGAGGGCAGCGCCGTACGGCTGCGCGGGGTCGGCCGCCGCCAGGAGGTCGACACGTGGCGCACCGGTCTCCGGGTCGCGGGCAGCGCGCAGGCGGTCGATCGCGCCGGCCAGCGCGAACTGCGCGGCGCCGAGCCCGTCGACGAAGTAGCCGCGCCGGATCCTGCCCGCCTCCTCGAGCGCCCGGAGGACCGGGTAGATCGCGGCGAAGCCACCCTCGACGCCCTCCGCAATCACCGCCTCGCGGGTCAGCACGCCGTGCCGGTCCAGGAGGGTCAGTGCGAGCGCGTAGAACCGGTGGGTCGCGCCGGGCGCACCCGGCGCCTCGCCGCCACCCACGAGCGACCAGCGGCCGGCAGCTTCGGGCGGCCCGAGCGCGGCGAGGCGTCCGGGCCGCGGCCGCCGATTCCCGCCGGGGCGTTTCCAGCGGAGCGCGCGGAGCGGCGCGAACGTGTCGTTCGTCACCTCGCCGGCCCAGACCAGGTCCCAGAGCGCATCGAGCACCTCGCGGTCCGTGCCGCCGCCCGCGGTGGCGAAAATCTCGCGATAGAACGAGGCACCCCGACGCGCCAGGAGGTCGCGAATGGCCGCGTGGCGCGGCCCCGACGCCCGATCGGCCGCGGCGTCTCGGGACGCCGTCACGGCAGCCCGCAGGATGTCGCCGCGACCCGGGCGGAACAGCGCGACCCGGCCGTCGTCGCGGCCCAGCGGCCCGCAGCCGACCCAGGCCACCTCGCCGAGGGAGCCGAGCTCGTCGAGGAGCCGCGGCTGGTAGCCGGGGACGCGCGCCGGGAGCACGTCGCGCTCGAGGACGGACGCCGGGATCGGGACGCCCGCGAGCTGGTCGATGACCTCGGCGAGCCGGGCCAGAGCGGCCTGGCCGCGATGGGGCGGCGGACCCTCCGTCCCTGGCGCCGGCACGGGCGCGACGCCCTGCCACGCGGGCAGGAACCGCGCGAAGGCGGCGGCCTCCACCGGCTCCACTTCCCGCCGCAGGCGCGCCAGCGACCTGCGCCGGAGCACCCGGAGCACCTCCGGGTCGCACCACTCCCGCTCGGCGCCGCCGGGACGGAACTCGCCAAGCAGGAGCGTGCCGGCGTCGGCCAATCGCCCGAGCGCCTCCGCGATGATCCCGGCCGGCAGTCCCCAGCGGCGGGCCGGCTCGCCCCCGAGGAACGGGCCGTGGGTGCGCGCCCACCGGGCGAGCAGGCCGGCCAGGGCATCCTGCGTCGGACCGAGGAAGACGCCGGGCGTGCCCACGGGTGGCTCGGCGCCGGTCGCATCTCGGTAGCGGCCGGCATCCTCCACCGCGATCCAGCGGAGCTCCCCGCCGATCGGCACGGCGATGGCGCGGCGCGTTCCCGACAGCGCCTCCAGCCACGCATGCGCGGCCGGCGCGCCGCCGCGCGTGCGGGCCGCGACTTCGTCCCCGGACAGCTCGCCCAGTCGTCGCAGGAGGTCCGCGACCTGGTCCACGGAGCCGGCCTTCCGGTCTTCGCGCAGCGCCTGCAGGCCCAGCTCGGTCTCGTCGAGCGCCGCCGGGTCCAGCAGCTCGCGCAACTCCTCCTGGCCCAGCAGCTCACGGAGCAGGTCCCGGTCGAGCGCGAGCGCCTGAGCACGGCGCTCGGCGAGCGGTGCGTCGCCCTCGTACATGAAAGCGGCCACGTAGTCGAACAGGAGCGACGAGGCCATCGGCGTCGCGGCCGGCGTCTCCACCCGGTGAACGCGGATCTCGCGCCGGGCGATGCCTGCCAGCACCTCGCGCAGGGCCGGCAGATCGAAGACGTCCGCCAGGCATTCCCGGTAGGTTTCCACGAGGATCGGGAAGCTCCCGTAGCGGCTCGCGACGCCGAGCAGGTCGGCGGCGCGCTGGCGCTGCTGCCAGAGCGGCGTCCGGGAGCCGGGCCGACGGCGCGGAAGCAGAAGCGCCCGTGCTGCGTTCTCGCGGAAGCGCGCCGCGAAGAGGGCGGAGCCCCCGACGGCGGCGACGACCAGGTCCTCGATCGCCGCGGGGTCAGGGAAGAGTGCCTCCTCCACCCCATCGAGATCGCCCTCTGGCAGGCGGATCGCGATCCCGTCGTCGGACCAGATCGACGCGACCTCCTGGCCCAGCCGCTCGCGAAGGCGGGCCTCGATCGCCAGCGACCAGGGAGCGTGGACGCGGCCCCCGAACGGCGTCAGGAGAACCAGCCGCCAGTCGCCCAGCTCGTCACGGAAGCGCTCCACGACAACCCGGCGGTCGGTCGGGAGGGCGCCGGCCGCCTCGCGCTCTTCCTCCAGGTAGGCGACGAGGTTCTCCGCCGCGGACGCGTCGAGATGATTCTGTTCGCGGAGCCGCGCGATCACGATCTCCCGACCCGCGGTGCCGCGGACCAGGTCGCCCTCGGCCTCCCGGACCAGCGCGCCGAGCGCGCGGCCCAGCTCGATCGGCCGGCCGACCGCGTCGCCCTTCCAGAAGGGCAGCTTGCCAGGCTCGCCGGGCGCGGGTATCACGACCACTCGTTCCGGGGTGATCTCCGTCACCCGCCAGCTGCTGGCCCCCAGCACGATGACGTCGCCGTGCATCCCCGCGCGGAGCTCGTAGACCATCTCCTCGTCGAGCTCGCCGACCCGGCGGCCCGGGGCCCCGGCCTCGCCGGCCACGAACACGCCGAACAATCCGCGGTCGGGGATCGTCCCGCCCGACGTGACCGCCACGACGCGGGCGTCCCGCCGGCCCTCCACCATGTCCGTCGTCCGATCCCAGACGAGGCGCGGCTTGAGCCCCGCGAACTCGTCCGAGGGATACGCCCCGGCGAGCATCGCGAGCACGCCCTCGAAAACCTGCCGGGTGAGCGTCTCGAAGGGCGCCGCCCGCGTCACGGTCGCCAGCAGGTCGTCCACCGACCACCGGTCCATGACCGTCATCGCCACCAGCTGCTGGGCCAGCACGTCGAGGGGGTTGCGCGGGATCGCGGTCGCCTCGATCAGGCCCTCCCGCATCCGCTCGGCGACGACGGCGCACTCCAGCAGATCGCCGCGGTACTTCGGGAAGATCACCCCGCGGCTGACTTCGTCGATGCGGTGCCCGGCGCGGCCCACCCGCTGGAGCCCGCGGGCGACCGAGGTCGGAGACTCGACCTGGATGACCAGGTCGATCGCGCCCATGTCGATCCCGAGCTCGAGCGACGAGGTCGCCACGAGCGCGGGCAGCCGGCCGTCCTTGAGCGCCTCCTCGATCGCCACGCGCTGCTCCCGGGCAATCGAGCCGTGGTGTGCCCGGACAAGGTCCTCGCCGGCGAGCTCGTTGAGGCGCTGCGCGAGTCGCTCCGCGAGGCGCCTGCTGTTCACGAACACGAGCGTGCTCCGGTGCGCCCGGATCAGCTCCAGGATCCGCGGGTGGATCGCCGGCCAGATGCTGACGCGCCGGTCGCCGCCGCCCCCCGCTCCGCCCGGCTGGCCGTCCGCGGGCAGCGATTCGCCCGGGTGACGCATGTCCTCCACCGGGACGACCACCGAGAGGTCCAGCGCCTTCCGGGCACCGGCATCCACGATCGTCACCGCGCGACCCTCACCGACGCCCGCCAGGAAGCGCCCGATCGTCTCGAGCGGCCGCTGCGTCGCCGACAGGCCGATCCGCTGGAGCGCCGGCGCGCCCGGCGCACGGAGGTGCTCCAGGCGCTCCAGGCTCAGCGCGAGGTGCGCGCCGCGCTTCGTGCCGGCGACCGCGTGGACCTCGTCGATGATCACGTGCTCCACGCCCCGCAGGATCTCGCGCGCCTGCGAGGTCAGAAGCAGGTAGAGCGACTCCGGGGTCGTGATCAGGATCTCGGGCGGCCGTCTCGCGACGAGGCGGCGCTCCGCCGTCGGGGTATCGCCCGTCCGCGACGCGATCGAGACGGCACGGACCGGGCTCCCGAGCCGCGCTCCCGCCAGCGCGATCCCGGCCAGCGGTGCCCGGAGGTTGCGTTCCACGTCGTAGGTGAGCGCCCTGAGGGGGCTGACGTAGAGGATCCGGACGCCGGTCGGTGCGACCGGTGCGACCGGTTCCCGCACGAGACGGTCCAGGCACCACAGGAATGCGGCCAGCGTCTTGCCGCTGCCCGTCGGCGCATGGAGGAGCACGTGCCCGCCGGCGGCGATCGCGGCCCAGCCCCCGAGCTGCGCCGGGGTGGGCGCCGCGAACGACTCCCGGAACCAGGCTGCAACGGGCGGGCTGAACCTGGCAAGTGGGTCGGCAACGGGAACGGACCGGGCAGCCACGGGAGCGCGAGTATATGCCCGGGGAACGGAACCGATCAGGCGTTCTGAATGGACGGTCCGGCTCCGGCTACCCGACCTTCGGCGGCTCTGGCTTCGGCGCCCCCGTCGGCATGTTGGTCGGCTCGAGGATCTCGTCCACCAGCCCCAGCTCCAGGCACTCTTCCGGCCCCAGGAAACGCTCACGGCCGGACCAGATGAAGCGTCGCCACCACGCCGAGTCGCGGTAGCTGGTCCGGCGCGCGAAGAGGTCCGCCACGGTGTGCTGGTAGTGCTCGGAGAGCTGCTGGTAGTCCTTGAAGATCCGCTCGTCTTCGCCGGAGAGGATCCATTGCGTTGAGTGCAGCATCAGAGTCCCGAACCGCCCGATCGAGCGGTGATCGCCGGCCTGGCTGACGATGGCGCCCATCGAGTACGCGTAGCCCAGGACGGCGGTATCGATCCGGACGTCGAAGCGGCGCCGCATCCGGGTGATCATCTCCATCATCGCCAGCCCGTCGCCCACGGAGCCGCCGCCCGAGTTGATGTAGATCGTGATCGGCTGGTCCCGCTGGCCGCGCCGGGGAATGCTCATGAGCAGGATCGACTTCGCGAAGTCCTCCGCGTGCGGCGCGTCGATGTCGGTCACGAAGTAGGAGCCGGTGGCGTCCAGCGCCATCCGCCTCGCCTGCACTTCCGAGAGGAGCGATCCCAGGTCCGGTACGCGCATTCCCACGTCGGCCTCCATTCGCGCGGTCGCGGCCCCTCGCCGGCCCGATCACGGCGAGGGTACCCCCTGCCCGGCCCTTGCGCGGGCTCGATTCACGCCGGCGATCCCGGACTATGCTCCCGACGTGCGCGTGATCTACTCCCCGACCCACCTCCTCCACGACCCGGCGTTCGAGGTCGCCGGCGGCGTGCGGATCCCCGCCTGGGAAGTCACCGGCCGGGCCGAGGCGATCCGCGGAGCCCTGGCGGCCGATCCCGCCTTCAAGGTCGAGGGCCCGGTCGCCCACGGGCTGGACCCGATCCTCGCCGTGCACGACCCAGGGCTGGTCGGCTTCCTGGAGTCGGCGTGGTCGGAGTGGCGGGCCGGGGGCGGATCGGCCGACGGGATGCTGGCCGACACCTTCGATCGGCCGGGCCTGCGCGGCACCGCGGGCGCCTCGCGGGAGCCCCGGAATGCCGGTGCCCGCTTCGGCTACTGGGGCTTCGACACGACCACGCCGATCGTGGCCGGGACCTGGGCGGCGACGCGCGACGCGGTCGACGTGGCCCTCACGGCGGCCGACGCGATCCTCGCCGGCGAGCGCGTGGCCTACGGTCTCTGCCGACCACCCGGCCACCATGCCGGGCGAGCGATCTTCGGAGGCTACTGCTACCTCAACAACGCCGCGATCGCGACACAGTGGCTGGTGAAGCGGGGTGGCGGAAGGGTCGGCATCCTGGATGTCGACTACCACCACGGGAACGGGACGCAGGAGATCTTCTGGGAGCGCGGCGACGTCGCGTACGCGTCGATCCACGCTGACCCCAGCAGGGCCTACCCGTACTTCGCCGGCCATGCGGACGAGACCGGGGCTGGTTCGGGGGCCGGCGCGACGTTCAACCAGCCCCAGCCGGCCGGGCTGGACGACGCCGCCTACCTGGCGGCCGTCGACCGGGCACTCGACTGGCTGGCCGACCGCCACGACGGACTGCTGGTCGTCAGCCTTGGCATCGACACGTACGGCCGTGATCCGATCTGCGACTTCGCGCTCACGACCGCTGCCTACCACGAGGTCGGCCGCCGGGTGGCCGCGACCGGGACGCGGTTCCTGGTGCTCCAGGAGGGCGGCTATTTCGTCCCGCACCTGGGACAGAACGTCCGCCAGTGGCTGCGCGGGGCGGGCGGGCTGGAGTCGGAGAGCCGGGCGCCCGGCATGGACGACCCGACCGCGACGACGTAGGCTGCGCGTATGTTCGGAATCGACACGATCGTCGTCCTCCTCATCGTCCTGGCCGTGGTCCTCGTCTGGCGCGGGCCGAAGATGCTCCCCAAGTGGGGAGCGGTGCTGGGACGGGGCGTGAAGGCCGCCCGCAAGGAAGCGGCCGAGCTGCAAAAGGACCTGCCCGGCGAGGACGGCGCGCCGCCCGCCTGACCCGGCGAGTCAGCCCGCCAGGAGCGCCGCGAGCGCCTCCGGCTCGGTGACCGGCTGGCGGCATGCGAACGCGCGGCAGACGAACGCGGTGGGCAGGCCGCGGAGCGCGAAGCGCGCCTGCAGGAGCGGCACCGCACTCGCGGCCGGGTCCGGGGCGATGGCAACCACCTGGCGGGGCCGGTAACCCGCGCGCGCGACGTCGAGCAGGCGCCCCGTCCGCGGGTCGTGCAGCGCACCGACGAGCGCGATCTCATCGACCGGCCCGGCCCGCCAGTCGAGCGCCAGGAGCCACTGCGCGAACGCGGTCGGATACCGAGCCGGCGCCGTCCCCACGAGTCCCAGGGCGCCTTCGGCCGCGTCCGCGTAGCGCCCCTCGCCGGTGAGCGCGGCGAGTCGCACGAGCACCAGGGCGGCCATCGCGTTGCCGGACGGCAGGGCGTTGTCCTCGAGCGAGCGGGGTCGCGCGATCAGCGTCTCCGCGTCATCGGCCGTGTCGAAGAACCCGCCATCCGGGTCCGCGAAGTGCGCCAGGACCGTCTCCGCCAGGTCGCGCGCGGCGGTGTACCAGCGCTCGTTCGCCGTGGCCTCGTAGAGCGCGAGCAGGCCGTCGGCCAGGCAGGCATGGTCCTCGAGGTTGCCGGAGTGCCTGGCCTGCCCGTCCTTCCAGGATCGCCGCAGCCGGCCGCGCTCGTCGGACAGGACCGCCAGGAGCCGATCCGCGGCGCGCTCCGCGATCGCGCGATACCGGTTCCCCGCGGCGGCGAGCGTCGCGTCCGGCGCCCGGTCGAGCGCCGCGGCCGCATCGGCGAAGGCTGCCAGCATCAGCCCGTTCCAGCCGGCGAGCGCCTTCCCGTCGCGGGCCGGCTGGGACCGTCGGTCCCGCGCGGCCAGGAGCACCGTGCGGGCGGCGGCCAGCCGGGCCGCCACCTCGGCGTCCGGGAGCCCGGACCGCGCGGCCAGCGCTGCGTCCGAGACCACCCGCCGGAGGATCGTGCGCCCCTCCCAGTTGCCCCCGGGCGTCACATCGTACGCGGCCGCGAACAGCTCCTCGTCCGCGCTGCGGCCCGCCGCCAGCAGCACCTCGCGAACTTCGTCTGCCGACCACGTGTAGGTCGCCCCCTCCTCTCCGTCCGTATCCGCGTCCAGGCTGGCCGCGAAGACGCCGTCGGGGAGGGTCAGCTCGCGCGCCACGAAGTCCAGCGTGGAGCAGGCAACGGCCAGGTATGCCGGCTCGCGCGTCAGCTGCCAGGCGTGGAGGTACACGCGCGCAAGCAGCGCGTTGTCGGACAGCATCTTCTCGAAGTGGGGCACGAGCCAGGTGGGTTCCGTGGCATAGCGGCTGAACCCGCCGCCCAGCTGGTCGTGGATCCCGCCGGCTGCCATCCGGTCCAGCGTTCGGCGCACGAGCGGGAGCGCCCGATCGTCGCCCGCTACCGCGCGCCGGAGCAGGAACTCGAGTGCCATCGGCTGCGGGAACTTCATCGGCGTCCCCCAGCCGCCGTGCGCGGCATCGAACCCAGCCTCCAGTGCCGAAACCGCTGCGTCCAGGATGGCGGCATCCGGAGAGGCCGTGCCGTCGCCGAGGCGGACCGTCGACGCGAGACGCGAGGCCAACCCGGTGCCGGCCCGCTCGACCTCGTCGCGCCGCTCGCGCCACCCGCCGGCAACCGCCTCCAGGACGTCGCGGAAGGACGGCAGCCCGTGGCGCCGCGTGTTCGGAAAGTACGTCCCGCCATGGAATGGCCGGCCATCGGGCGTCAGGAAGACGCTCATCGGCCAGCCGCCCGAGCCCGTCAGCGCCTGGACCGCGCTCATGTAGATCGCGTCCAGGTCCGGTCGCTCCTCGCGGTCCACCTTGATGCTCACGAAGTTCGCGTTGAGGTACGCCGCGGTCAGCGGGTCCTCGAACGACTCGCGCTCCATGACGTGGCACCAGTGGCAGGCCGCGTAGCCGATGGAGAGGAAGATCGGGCGATCCTCGGCGCGCGCGCGCTCCAGCGCCTCCGCGCCCCACGGATGCCAGTCCACGGGGTTGTGCGCGTGCTGGAGCAGGTACGGGCTCGTCTCCCCGGCGAGCCGGTTCGTGGGCATGGCGGGATCGTAGCGTCCGCGGGCCGCGCTGGCAGGTGTGCATCGCCCCGGGTCCTGTCGGAGACCGACGCGGCCGGGATCGCCGCGCGGCCCGGCTACCATTGGCTCGTGCCCCCGGCCAGCCGCTTCCGAGCCCGCCTGCCCCGTCCCAGCGTCGGGGTCGGCCCGCGCACGTCCATCGACGAATGGCGCGCATTCGGTGGCCCGCGCTACCGCACGTTCCAGGGGATCGGCGGGACGGCGGCCGCCGTCTTCGCGCTGGCCGGGGACGGCCTCACGATCCCGCTCCTGCTGGCGCTGGGAACACCCGCCGCGGCCGCCACCGTGATCGGCGTCCTCCCGTTCGCCTTCAGCGCCGCGCAACTGCTGGTTCCGTCGCTCCTGCGGCGGACGGACGGCAACCTCCGTCTCGTGACGCTGGGCATCCTCGCGGTCGGCGAGACGCGTGGGTTCGTGCTGGCCGGCGTGGTGATCCTCCACGAGCTCCATCTCATCCCTTCACCCGTGGCGATCAGTGCGATCGCCGCCGTGATGAGCCTGGCGGGCGCCGCCTCATCGATCGGCGGCGCCAACCTGTTGGCCTGGTACGGCGCGATCCTCCCCGAGGCGGAGCGACGCTTCGTGGCGCCGCGCGTGATGGGGATCACCCAGGGCCTGGGCGCCTTTCTCCTCGTGCCCGTCGCGATCATCGTGCAGGCCGGGCTGGGCACGATCGGCCTGCTCGTCTACGCGATCGTCTTCGGGGTCGCCGGCGTCTTCGGGATCGCAGAGCTGGGAGTGCTTCGCCGCCTGGGCCGTCCGGGTCGCGTCCACGTCGCGCCCCACGGGGAGGCCCCGCCGCGCCGCCCGGAGACGGACCGGTTCATCCGTGCCGTCGCGCTCGCCGCGTTCGGGGCCGGCATGGGCCCGTACCTCTCGATCTACAGCATCAGCGTCCTGCACCTCCCGCCCGGCTTCGCGATCCTGCTCTCCGCCATCGGGTCGGGGGCCTCGCTCGTCTCGGCGACCGTCGTGGGCGGCTGGCTCAACCGCGGCTCCGCCTCGCGCACGCTGCGCCTCTCGTTCGTCCTGCGCGGCGGCTCGATGATCCTGGGCCTGCTCGCCTTCCCCGGCAACCCGGCCGCCTGGCTGGTCCTCTGCATCGTGGCGGGGATGGCGTCAGCTGGTGCCTCGGCCGGCACCCTGGCAGCGAACGAGCGGCTTCTCCGCCTGACGGGCGGTGTGGACCTGATCGGCGCCCAGGGGGCGTTCGTCGCCCGGAGCGCGGCGGGCCTGACGATCGGGCAGACCTCATCGGGCCTCCTGCTCGCGATCCTGCCCCTCGGCTATCCCGCATTCGCGCTGCTGTTCACGGTTTCCGGGCTGACCCGGCTGGTCCTCGCGACGCGGGTGGAGGTCTCCCCGAACTGGTCGTCGGCCACGGCCGCCTTCGACGTTGCCGAGCTGAAGCGCGGTCGCAAGGACTGACCGGGATCGGCCGGCCAAAGCTCGCCCCGGGGCGTATCGTCCGCGGATGGACCGCTGGCACACCATCATCGAACCCTTCCGGATCCACTCCGTCGAGCCGATCCGGATGACCACCCGGGACGAGCGGCGCGCCGCGATCGAGGCGGCCGGGCTGAATCTCTTCAACCTCCACGCGGACGACGTCCTGGTGGACCTGCTCACCGATTCGGGGACCGGAGCGATGAGCCGGGACCAGTGGGCAGCCGTGCAGCACGGTGACGAATCCTACGCGGGCTCGCCGTCCTGGTACGTCTTCCTGGCTGCCGTGCAGGAGCTTTTCCCATTCCCCCACGTCATCCCGACCCACCAGGGACGCGCCGCCGAGAAGATCCTGTTCTCGGTGATCGGCGGCCCTGGGAAGGTCATCCCGAACAACACCCACTTCGACACGACGCGGGCGAACGTCGAGGCCACCGGCGCCGAGGCGATGGACCTCGTGATCGAGGAGGGCCGCCACCCCGAGGTCGAGCACCCCTTCAAGGGCAACATGGACCTCGCCCGGCTGGAGGAGCTCCTCGCGGCGCGGGGCGCCGATGTGCCGGCCGTCTTCGCCACGATCACCAACAACTCGGGCGGCGGCCAGCCGGTCAGCCTGGAGAACCTGCGCGGGGTGCGGGCGCTCTGCGACAGGTTCGGCGTCCCGCTTTTCCTCGACGCCTGCCGGTTCGCGGAGAACGCCTGGTTCATCAAGCTCCGTGAGCCCGGCCACGCCGGCCGCGGCGTGCCGGAGATCGTCCGCGAGATGGCCTCGCTCGCCGACGGCATGACCATGAGCGCGAAGAAGGACGGGCTGGCCAATATCGGAGGCTGGCTGGCGGTGCGCGACGACGCGCTCGCCGAGCAGTGCCGCAACCTCCTGATCCTGACGGAGGGCTTCCCGACCTACGGCGGCCTCGCCGGCCGCGACCTGGAGGCGATCGCCCAGGGCCTGCACGAGGTGGTCGACGAGGACTACCTCCGCTACCGGATCCGGTCGACGGCCTACCTCGGCGACGCCCTGTCGGCCGACGGCATCCCCGTGGTCCGCCCGATCGGGGGGCACGCCGTCTACCTGGACGCGCGGGCGCTCCTGCCACAGATCCCGCCGCTCCAGTACCCGGGCCAGGCGCTCGCCGTGGCGCTCTACGTGGAGGGCGGCATCCGGGGCTGCGAGATCGGCACGGTCATGTTCGGGCGCCACGCGGACGGGAGCGAGACCCCCGCGGCGATGGACCTAGTCCGGCTGGCGATCCCGCGCCGCACGTACACCCAATCGCACGTGGACTACGTCATCGAGGTCGTGCGATGGGTGGCGAAGCGGGCAGCCGACCTGCGGGGCCTCCGGATCGTCCACGAGCCGGCGGCGCTCCGGCATTTCACCGCGCGATTCGCAGAGCTGTGAGGCGGGCATGATACTCGCCGTCGAGCGGCCACCTAAGTCGGGACGGTTCAACGCCACGTCCCGGCTTGGCCACACGGCTGACGCTCGCGGGGTCGGGTTGCTCCTTTGCCCCGCCGTCCGAGTCGTCATCCAGTCCCAGACGAGATGTGGGCGATCGCGAAGCGCGGTCGGGAGCCGGCCCCCGAGCTCGCTCCGACAGCCTCGGCGAGCACGGTCGCGCAGTAGGAGTTGAGGCTGACACCTTCACGCTCCGCCTCTCGAGCCAGGCGTCCGTGGAGCCCGCGCGGCACGCGCAACACGAAGCGACCGCTGTGTTCCTCCGTCCGGCGGGATGGCGGCGGGATCGCGCGGCCCAGGGCCAGTGCCGCGTCAATCCACGCGTCGATGGCGTCGACGGCTGCGGTGATCGCATCGCCGGGGGACGAAGCCGCGGCCACACACCCCGGCAGGTCGGGTACCTCGGCCGCCCAGCTGTCATCGTCCGGATCCTGGTAGAGCTCGATCCGGTAGCCCTTCGTGGCGAGCGCCTCAGTCATCCTCGCAACACTCCTCCAGCGCCCGCACGACCATTCGCACATACGCCTCGCGACAGCTTCGAGATGTCATTGTAGCCCAGTACTACGGATGGTATCGCACGACAGGGAGGTAGAGGGCGACGAACCGACGGTTCGGTTGGCCATCGGACTACAGGTCGACAGTCGCGAGGCTATCGACAGCCGCTTACCGGGCTCGCATCGAGCACAGCGTGCTGCGTGGCCGTGGGCGAGCACGCTCTGGTCACCACGGGACCTTTGGTACCTGGGACGGAGGACGCGCCTCGGGGCGGGTCGAACGGGCACGGAGCGCCTTCCAACTTGCTGGACGCGAAGGCTCTCGAGGAACCTTCGCCAAGAGCCGGCGCTCGGGAAGCGTCCGCCGAGGAAGTCTAGATCCGACTCGCAAGTATGCTCGGACGTCGGAGCGACTTGCCGGCGGAGCTTCGAGATCAGGCGGGGGAGATCGGCGAGAAGTTGGAAGCTCGTCGCGACGCCGAATCATCGCCCCCGGCCGCGCCTCTTGCGCGGCCGGGGTACCGTAACCGCCATGGGAAGCGCCCTCGCTCGCACTGGCACCCGCGCAGGCACCCGCGAGCCCTCGCCACAACGGCTGGGTGGGCGCTCGTCCGCAGCGTGCGCCCCCACGTTCGACGTCGCGGCCAACCCGGCAACGCTCCGGACCCTGATGGCGGGCGCCGACGCGGGAACCCGCGAACGCCTCGCGGACGCGGTCCAGCGCCGGCAAGGAAACGCCGCGCTCCAGCGCCTGCTAGCCCCGCGAACGGCGCTGCCCGTCCAGCGCTGGGCGGTCGGGCTGCCGGCCGGGACGACCGACTGCGACGCCATCATCAACTACATGAACACGAGGAGCCCGTATCACGCCAACAGCGGCTGGGCGCGGACCAATGTCTCGTTCTCCTGGGGCGGAGACTCGTCCTACAGCGAGGCCAACGGGGTGATCACGGCCACCGTCGCGAACCCGACCGTCACGAAGACGGTGAGCGTCGACATGCCCTCCTGGGCGCCGACGAACCCGGCGGTCGCAGCCGGCTGGTCGGCGATGACCGGCGACCTGCGGGCCCACGAGGCTCGTCACGAGGCAATCGCGACCACCTGGGAGACGACGCTCCGGTCGCGGCTCACCTCGCTGAGCGTGACCGTGCCAAACCGGACCAGCGCCGCGTTCACCGCCGCGGTCCGCGCCCAGTGGGACTCCTGGATTGCCGAGCACCAGGCAGCCCAACTGGCAATCGACCCGTACACCGCGATCTTCTCCTGCTCTGGCGCCAGCGACGAAACGGAGTCGGCGGGACTCGCGGACGACCTGGCCGCGACGGGCGAGGACTAGCCTGACCGCGTTGGCATCCGGCAGCCCAACCACCTGGCGGTACCTCCCGGACGATGGCGAGCGCGACCCGCGGACGAACCTCGCCCGGGAGGAGGCGATCGCGCGCCACGTCGCGGCCGACCCGGCGGCGTCGACGCCCGTCCTGCGCCTCTGGCGCAACGCGCCATGCGCGGTCATCGGGCGCTTCCAGCTCGCGGCCGCGGAGGTGGACCTGGCGGCGGCTGCAACGCTTGGTGCCCCCGTGCTGCGCCGGTTCACCGGCGGCGGAACCGTCTGGCACGACCCGGGAAATCTCAACGTGTCGGTCGTGCTCCGGCCGGAGGACGCGGTCCTGACCGAAGATCCGGCGCTCCGACGGCTGCCCGGCCTCTATCGCCTGGTCCTTGCGCCGCTGGCCGCCGCGGTCCGCTCCCTGGGCGTCGCCGCCGAGCTGACCGAGCGCGACATCGTGGCGCCCGGCGGCAAGCTCTCCGGCGTCGCCGCGTGGCTGGGTGGGCGCGCGCTGCTGGTCCACGCGACACTCCTCGTCGACGCCGACCTCGACGCGCTGGCACGCGTCTGCAACGGGCCGGGCGCGGCAGGCGATCCGCGCTGGGAGCGCACGAAGAGCCGCCGCGTCGGGGTCACCTCGATCGCCCGCGAGCTGGGCACCGCACCGGCCGCGCCCGACGTGGAGGCGGTCGTGCTGGCGGCGTTCGGCGCGGAGGCCGCTGCGCGCTCCGTATTCACGTCCGCCGAAGGCGCCGCAACTGAGCGTCTCCTCGCCGATCGGTACGGGGTTGCCGCCTGGCACGTGGGGGACTCGGCGAAGGGAGCCCGCTAGGAAGAGCACGGACAGGCGGCGTTGCGCGCCAGCGTCCACGGTGCGCTCGGTTGCCGCTGCGTCCCGGGCGAATCGCCGCCGGGAAGCGTGATGGGCTGGGCGGTTACCCTGATGGCACGCCGCTCACCGCCAATCGTCCTCGCTTGATCGGCACACGTCGGACGTCGCGATGCTTGTACCCACGCCCAGCTGCTGTCAGACGCATCAACGCCGTGGAGATGATCGACACCGCCCGGCGTGGCCGCGCCTGGTGATGCTCCGCCACGGCGTCACCACGTATCCGCCGGGAACCTACCTCGGCTCCCGAACCGACCCGCCGCTCAGCCCGCAGGGCGAACGCCAGGCGCTCGAGGCCCGCGGCACTCTCGACCGGCTCGACCTGTCGGTCGTGGTGGTGTCGCCCCTCCGGCGGGCCATGCAGACCGCCTCGCTGGCCGTGCCGCCGGCCGTCGCGCAGGCGAGACGCAGGGTCGACGGCCGTCTCCAGGAGCAGGACCTGGGCGACTACAGCGGCCTGACCTGGGAAGAGATCAAGCGCCTCGATCGCGAGGCGGCGCGCGCCTGGCGGGGCGGCGCGGCAGCGCCCGGCGGCGAATCGGCCGGGCAGATGTGGCGGCGGACGATCGAGGCGGCTCTGGAGATCGCGACTGGTCTGCCCGGCGGGGCCGACGCCCTGATCGTGAGCCACAGCGGCCCGATCAGGGCCCTGCTCGCCGGTGCCCGGGGCCTGACGCCCGCCGACGTTCGCCGAATCCGGGTTCCCCACGGTCGCCTCCGCAGCGTGCGGCTGACGCCGTCGGTGCTGCGGCGCTGGCAGGAGATCGTGGCCCGGACCTGACCCGGCCGAGCCGAGCCGAGCCGAGCCGAGCCGGTGAGAATCTTCTCATCGCCGGCTCATCAGACCGTCCTCGCCGTCCGCGAACCTCCAGCCATGCCGCCGGATACCCGGCGTGCGGGACCACCGCCCCCGGTGGCGACAGCACCAGCGCCCCCACCGATGGGCGGCGCGAGGAGGAACCTGATGACGGCGGCCCGCCTCCCATCCGAATTCGACTCGCTGGCCGGCGCCCCCGTGGGCGTCTCGTCGGCGCCTCGGCTCCGACGCCTGCTGCTCTACTCCCACGACACGTACGGACTCGGGCACCTGCGCCGCAACCTGGCCATCGCCACGTACCTGCTGCGCACCACCAGGCAGCTCCAGATCGTGCTGCTCAGTGGCTCGCCGGTGGCGGCGCGCTTTCCCATGCCCCGCGGCCTCTCCCTGGTGAGCCTCCCGTCGGTGGTCAAGGTGGCGCCGGAGGAGTACGCGGCGCGCGGCCGGCAGATCAGCTTCGGGATCGTGAGCCGTGCACGCGCGGCCATCATCGCCGACGTGGCGCGGCGCTTCCAGCCCGACGCGGTGCTGGTCGACCATGCGCCCCAGGGCATGAAGGGCGAGCTGCTCCCGATGTTCGATGCGCTTCGCCGGCACGTTCCGGAGGCGCGCATCGTCCTTGGCCTGCGCGACATCCTGGACGATCCGGCCAGCGTTCGGAGGACGTGGGAGGACCAGGGGGTGCTCGACACGCTCGAGAACGTGTACCACCGCGTGCTCGTCTACGGATCGAGAGACATCCTGGACGTGGCGACGGCGTACGGCATCCCGAACCGCCTGCGCTCGCGGGTCTCCTACTGCGGGTACGTCTCGCGGCACAGCGATTCGCTGCCCCATGTGATCCCGGCAGCGACCGCCGACCTGCCCGTCGGGCCCTACGTTCTGGGCACGGCCGGCGGCGGCGAGGACGGCATCCCGGTCCTGCAGGCAACCCTGCGGGCGGCCGCGACGCTGGGGATCCAGGGGCTCCTTGTCACCGGCCCGCTCATGCGGCCGGGCGCCCGCGAGGAGCTCGCGGCCGAGGCGGCGACCGTCGACGGCGTGCGCGTGGTCGAGTTCGTCCCCGACCTCGAGCGTGTCATGACGGGAGCCGCGGCGATCGTCACGATGGGCGGCTACAACACCCTGTGCGAATCGGTCGCGAGCGGCGTGCCGACGGTCGTGATCCCGCGGACGTGGCCACGTCGCGAGCAGGCGATCCGCGCCGGACTCTTCGCCGAGCGCGGCCTGGTGCGCGTCGTGGAGCCCGGCGACGACCTGGCCGAGCGCCTGGTGGCGCCGCTCCGGGCGGCGCTGGCAGACGGCCCGCGGAGCATCGTCGGGATCGACCTCGACGGGGCGCGGCGCGTGCGCGAGGCCCTGCTGGACGAGGTTGCGCACCGCGCCTCGGAGCCGGCCGTCATCCACGCGCTGCCGCGCCTCCAGTCCGCCGGCCTGCCTCGACTCGTGCCGGCATGAGCGGCACCGTGGGGTACCTGACCAAGCGTTTCCCGCGCCTCTCGGAGACGTTCATCCTCGACGAGGTCCTGGGACTCGAGGGGTGCGGGGTCCCGCTCCAGCTCTATGCACTTGCCCATCCCGGCGAAGACATCGTCCAGCCGGATGCGCGCCGGGTTAGGAGCTCGGTGGTCTATCTTCATGGCACCGGCGGCTGGAGCAGCGCGTGGGCCTCGATGAGGTCGACTGCCGCCGCCCAGGTCCGATCCATCTTCACGGCTCCTGGCCGCTACGTGCGGGTGCTGTTCGGTGCGCTTCGGGATCGGCCCGGGGTGGCCACGCTCAAGCACTTTCTCGAGGCGGTGTATCTCGCCGAGCTCATGGAGCGCGACGAGGTGCGGCACCTCCACGCCGCCTTCGCCCACAGTCCGGCCTCGGTGGCACGGCTCGTGCACCAGCTCAACGGGCTTCCCTACAGCTTCAGCGCCCACGCCAAGGACCTCTATCTCTCGGAGCCCGCGGCGCTGGCCCGGAGGGTGGCGGGGGCGGAGTTCGTCCTCGTCTGCTCGGCCGCCGCCGCCGAGGACCTCGCCCGGATCGCCGGTCAGCATGCCGCCAAGATCCGGCTGGCGCCACACGGGGTCGATACCGCGCGCTTCCGGCCCCCGGCCGGCGGGTGGGGCACCTCGGTCATGAGCGACCCCGGCGCGTCGCCGCTCCGCCTGCTGGCGGTGGGCAGGCTCGTCGAGAAGAAGGGCTATCCGATCCTCCTTGAGGCCCTGGCGCAGGCCCGGGCCGGCGGGCACCGGATCGAGCTGGACGTGATCGGCGGCGGTCCGCAGCTGCGGGCACTCGATGCCCGCGCGATGGCCCTCGGGCTGTCCGGCTCCGTCCGGTTCCTCGGCGCGCGGACCCATCAGGAAGTCGCGGCGGCCTACCTGCAGGCGGACGCCTTCGTTCAGGCCAGCGTCGTGCTCGCCGATGGCGATCGCGACGGGATCCCCAATTCACTCCTCGAGGCGATGGCGACCGGGTTGCCCGCGGTGGCCACCACCGTGGGCGGCATTCCCGAGGTGGTGATCCACGGCCAGAGCGGCCTCCTCGCCCCGCCAGGCGACGCAACAGCCCTGGCCGGCCTGCTGGTCATGCTCGCGACCGATCGAGACCTCCGGCGGCGGCTCGGCCGTCAGGCACGGGCGCGGGTGGTCGAGAGCTTCGACCGGGGCGGCATGATCCGGGCCATCTCCCCGTTGTTCGGCCGACCGGCCGTCCAGGAAGCCGCCTGAGATGCGGGTTGCGTATCTCCTCCCCGACCCGGGCATCCCGGTCGGGGGCGTCAAGGGAGCGTCCGTCCACGTCGCAGAGGTCTGCCGGGCGCTGGTGAGCGCCGGCGCGAGCGTGCGGCTGCTGGCCATGCGCGCGGCCGCTGGCGCTCCGCCCGAGGTGGACCTGGAGGTGTTCGACACCGGCCCGCTCTCCTCCGGCATCGCCGGGGAGCCGGCGCGGCGGCGGGCGGTCGAGGCATTCCTGGCCTGGGCCGAGGACCGGGTCGCCGCGTTCGAACCAGACCTGGTGTACGAGCGGCTGTCGCTCTTCGCGGGGACGGGCGGCGCCATCGCCGCGCGCCTTGGCGTTCGCCGCGTGGTCGAGGTGAACGCGCCCGTGGCAGCCGAACGGGCCCGCCGGGTCGGGCTGGCTCGACCGGATCTCGCCGAGGCCGCAGAGCGGCGCGCGCTGGCAGGCGCGACCGTGCTGGCCGTCTCCGCGCCGATGGCCGACTGGAGCCTGGCGCGTGGTGCCGCGTCAGCTGAGGTGGTCCCCAACGGCGTGGACTCGGTGCGCTTCGATCCTGAGCGCACGGCGGCCGCGGCGCGGGTGATCCGTCGCGATCGCGGGCTCGAGGAGTGCGAAGTCGTCGGGTTTGTCGGCAGCATGAAACCCTGGCACGGCGTGGGAACGCTGCTCGACGCGATCGCCCTGCTGGCGCCGGACCGACCTCGCCTGCGCCTCCTCATCCTGGGCGAGGGTCCGGGCATGGCGGAGATCCAGGTCCGCGCCTCGCGCGCTCCCCTTGCCGGCCGGTGCCACCTGGTTGGCGCGGTGCCGAGCATGCTGGTGCCGGAGTACCTGGCAGCGGTCGATGTCGCCACCGCGCCGTACCACCACCCGGGCATCGACGAGGGGTTCTACTTCTCGCCGCTGAAAGTCCTCGAGGCGATGGCGGCAGCACGCCCCGTCGTGGCCTCCGCATTCGACTCGATCGACGGGCTGCTCGGCGGAACCGGCGTGCTGGTTCGCCCGAACGACCCCGCGGCGCTGGCCCGCGCTCTGGTCGAGCTGCTGGACGACCCAGAGTCCGCCCGTGCCCTCGGGCGCGCCGCTCGCGAGCGCGCAGCGGCCGTGTTCGGCTGGGACGGCGTGGTGCGACGGATCCTGTCCGCGGCTGCCGCAACGCCGGGCGCCGCAACTCCGGGCACCGGACCAGACGCGCGCGACCGGGTCGCGGCAGGGAGCGTCTGAAATGCGCATCTTCCCGGCGGGTCGAGCCCGGCCACGGGCTGAGCCACTCCCGGACGCAGGCGCGACCTCGACCACGCCTCCGCACGGCCGACGGGCCCTGCGTCGCTTCGTGCCCTTCCTCGGCCCGGTTCGGGGCACGCTGGCCATGGGCCTGCTGACGGGCATCCTGCAGGCGGTGTTCCAGTGGATCACGCCGTGGCCGCTGCAGATGGTCTTCGACAACGTCCTGAACCGGCTTCCGTTGCCGTCCTGGATGTCGTTCATGCCGGCGGCACCCGAGGCCCGGCTGGCCATCCTCTCCGTGACTGCCG
>Ga0315268_10001798_pt1 | contig 24607 bp, 21 predicted proteins | sample C1_top_MG_FD_204535 | JGI IMG/M metagenome (GOLD analysis project Ga0315268, IMG submission 204535) | Sediment microbial communities from Yellowstone Lake, YNP, Wyoming, USA - C1_top | ecosystem: Environmental > Aquatic > Freshwater > Lake > Sediment | place: USA: Wyoming | collected 2017-08-01
CTCACCCCACCAACCATTCGGGAAGAGGGGGATTAATAAGACTTAACTTTTTTAGGGCAAAGCTCGGTGGAATCGAGCCTAACATCACAATGAGACGCCCCCTGTTTTCAAAGGGGGGCTGGGGGAGTTCGTGGTTTTTTAGCAGGTCATAATCAGTTTTGCTATCTTTTGTGATAATCTACTCCCGCTATCCTGAGAAGCTGAAGCTGAGGAGCTGATGGAACTGCGAGAGGTCAGCCTTCCCTGGGCCGGGGACCGCAGGCTCCGGGCGGTGCTGGGGGTCCCGAAGAGCACCACCATGGACGCCATCCTGGTCCTGGGCCACGGCGCCAACAACGACATGGAGCACCCCCTCATCACCGGGCTGCATGAGGGGCTGGCCCGCCAGGGCCTAGTGACGGTGCGCTTCAATTTTCCCTACGCCGAAGAAGGCCACAAGAGGCCGGACCCCGACGAGGTGCTGGAGGGGGCTTTCCGGCTGGTCCTGGAATATGTGGGGGAATTGGAAGAGTTCAAGGGGCTGGAACTTTACCTGGGCGGCAAATCCATGGGGGCCCGCATCGCCGCCCAGTTGGTGGCCAAGACCGTGGTGGGCGCCAGCGGCCTGGTCTTTTTGGGTTATCCCCTGCATCCCCCGGGCAAGCCGGAGCGCTTGCGGGACCAGCCGCTCTACCTGTTGCCCTGCCCGGTCCTGTTCATCGAGGGCTCCCGGGACCCCTTCTGCCGGCTGGACCTGTTAGGCCAGGTGCTGGGCAACATGCCGGTGCGGAGCGACCTGCACCTCATCCCCAAGGTGGGCCACTCTTACGAGTCCGCCGGGGGCCGGATGGCGCCGGAATTGCTGGCGGAGATCATCCGGGTGGTTTTGGGGTGGCTCGATAGCTTGTAGGGATCAAGGGCCAGCGGTTGGAGACCAGATGGTCGGCTTTCCCAATCCCTATTCCCTGACCCTGGTCCCTGAAGGCCAATAGCCGTTAGGTTGTTACATAATTATGAGTGTGATCTTAGTAGTCGACGACGACGCCCCCACCCGGGAGGCCCTGGCCACGGGGCTGAAAAAGCTGGGGCACGACCTCCACCTGGCGGCCACCGGCACCGACGCCCTGGAAGAGGTGCGGCGCCACCCGGTGGACCTGGCCATCATCGATCTCCGGCTCCCGGACATGACGGGCACCGAGCTTTTCGGGGCCTTGCGGATTCTGCGGCCCGAGGCCATCGCCATCATGATTTCGGGCGCGGCCACGGTGGATGAGGCGGTGAGCGCCCTGAAGCGGGGCATCTACGATTTCATCACCAAAGACTTTCGCATGGGCGAACTCCGCAAGGTGGTGACCAAGGCCCTGGAGACCCAGAAACTCCTGGTGGAAAACGAGCGGCTGCGCCAGGCCTTGCAGGACCGGAGCCCCACCGGCCGCATCATCGGCCGCAGCCCGGCCCTCCTCAAGGTCATCCACATGGTGAACCAGGTGGCGCCCATCAAGAGCACCGTGCTCCTTTCCGGGGAATCGGGGGTGGGCAAGGAACTCATCGCCGAGGCCATCCACTACCAGAGCCCCCGGCGGGAAAAGCCCCTGGTGAAGCTCAACTGCGGGGCCCTGCCCGAGGGCCTCATCGAGTCCGAGCTCTTCGGCCATGAAAAAGGTGCCTTCACCGGCGCCATCCAGCAGCGCAAGGGCCGCTTCGAGCTGGCCGACGGGGGCACCATCTTCCTGGATGAAATCAGCGAGATGCCCCAGGCCACCCAGGTGAAGTTTCTCCGGGTTCTGCAGCAGGGGGAGTTTGAAAGGGTAGGGGGGGCCCAGACCCTGAGGGTGGACGTCCGGGTCATCGCCGCGGCCAACCGGGACCTGGAGGCCGAAGTGGCCGGGGGCCGCTTCCGCAAAGACCTGTTTTACCGGCTCAACGTCATTCACCTCACCGTCCCGCCCCTTAGGGAGCGGGAGGAGGACATCCCGCTGCTGGCCCTGCATTTCCTGGACAAGTTTTGCCTGGAAAACGACCGTCCTGCCATGGGTTTCAGCGCCGAGGCCATACGGGCCCTGAAGGCCTACTCCTGGCCCGGCAACGTCCGGGAGTTGCAAAACGTGGTGGAGCGCTCCGTGGCCCTGTGCGCCGGCAATCTGGTGCAGCTTGATGATCTGCCGGACGAAATCCGGCTGCACTCGCCGGAAGACGACCGCATCGTCCTGCCGGTGGGGGCCTCCATGGAGGAGATCGAGCGGCTGGCCATCCTGCAGACCCTGAAAAAAACCGGCGGCGACAAGGAGCTGGCGGCCCGGCTTTTGGGCATCAGCCTGGCCACCCTGTACCGCCGGCTGAAGGAGATGGAGGCCAAAGAAGAGGCTCCGGAGGAGACCTAATGCCATCTTTGAATTTCCTGGACCTGAGGTCGCTGCCGGCGAAGGAAGCGGAAGCGGTGATCCTGCCCATCCCGTATGAGGCTACCGTCACCTACGGCGGCGGCACCCGGCAGGGCCCCGAGGCCATTCTGGCCGCCTCCCGGCAGGTGGAACTGTGGGACGAGGAGTTGAACTGGGACTCCTCGGCGGCCATCGCCCTGGCCACCGCGCTCCCCATCCTGCCCGAGGCCTCGGGCCCCCAGGCCATGCTGGACAAGATCCGCAAGGTGGTGCAGCCCTGGGTCTCCCAGGGGAAATTCATCGCCGCCCTGGGGGGCGAGCACACCATCACCGTGGGGCTGGTTTCGGCCATGCTGACCCGCTACCCGGACCTGACGGTGGTGGCCCTGGACGCCCATGCGGACCTGCGGGAAAGCTATGACGGCAGCAAGCTCTCCCACGCCTGCGTCCTGCGCCGGGTTTATGAAAACGGCCGCCCCCTGGTCATCCTGGGGGTACGCAGCTACTCCAAGGAGGAGTATGACCTGCTGCGGGTGGCGCCGCGCTTCAAGATGTTCAAGGCCCGGGAGCTGCACTCCACGGAAGGCTGGCAGGCGGCCCTGGAGCACCTGAAGGCCATCCCCGGCCCCGTTTATCTGTCCATCGACCTGGACGCCCTGGACCCGGGCATCATGCCCGGGGTGGGGACCCCGGAGCCCGGGGGGTTGAGCTATTACCAGGTTCTCGGCATCCTGGAAACCCTGGCGGCCCGGGGCCCCATCGTGGGCCTGGACCTGGTGGAGCTGGCGCCCATCCCGGGCCAGACGGTGAGCGAATTCACCGCGGCCCGAATCCTGTATAAGGCGCTGGGCCACATCTACCTGAAACGCCGGCCCAGTTAATGATGGTAAAGACGGATAACAATAACGAAAGACGAAAAACGGTACTTAACCATGAGGCGGAAGGTCGAAGATTTTCATGACGGGGCCAAAGACGGGTTGACTCCCCTGGATCCGCTGGACATTAAGCAGATAGCGGATTTTGACGAGATGCTGGCCGCCATGGGCAAAACCGCCTTCGGCGGCCGCAGCCTGGGGGAGGCCGCGGAGGTGCTCACCGCCATGGTCCAGGACCCCGAGTGCACCGTGGTGGGCACCTTCTCCGGGGCCATGAGCGTGGCCAAGATGGGGCTCTTGCTCTGTGAAATGATGGACCGGGGCTGGCTTCAGATGGTAGTCACCACCGGGGCGCTCATCGCCCACGGGTTTATCGAGACCCTGGGGAGGGTCCATTACAAGTATCCGGCCAATGTTTCCGACCGGGAGCTTTATCAACAGGGCTACAATCGCATCTACGACACCCTGGAGATGGAAGCCAACCTGGACTATGCCGAGGATGTCTTCCGGAGCGTGCTGGAGGGCCTGGACCAGGAGCAGGTCTGGTCCTCGGTCAGCCTCTGCCGGGAGTTGGGCCGGTACCTGGCGGAGCACACCGACAGCCCCGGAATCCTGCGCAATGCTTACCTCAACGAAGTGCCGGTCTTCATTCCGGCCTTCACCGACTCGGAACTGGGCCTGGACCTGGCGGGCTTCATGGTGCGCCGGGGGCTGGCCGCGGGACAGGAATTCGCCGAAGCCTTGGGGAACATTTCGCTGAAGTTCAACCCTTTCCTGGACTTGGGAGAGTATGCCCAGCGGGTCTTGCGGGCCCGGAAGCTGGGGATCTTCACCGTGGGCGGCGGGGTGCCCCGGAACTGGGCCCAGCAGGTGGCGCCATACCTGGACCTGCTCCAAACCAGACTGGGGCTGGATTTGCCGGAGGCGCGTTTTTATTATGGAGTGCGGCTTTGCCCGGAGCCGGCCCATTGGGGGGGACTCAGCGGCTGCACCTTCAAGGAAGGGGTCTCCTGGGGGAAGTTCGTGGCCCCGGAGGACGGGGGGCGCTTCGCCGAGGTGCTGTGCGACGCCACCATCGCCTGGCCCATTCTCCTCAAGGGAGTGGTCCAGCGCCTGGAGAAAGCAACCCGGCGCAAATGAGGGGCGCCAGGATCAATACATCGTGGAACTCATCGCCGCAATGACCACCATGACGGCGAAGCCCGCCAGGGCCAGCAACAAGGTTAACTTGAAGACGTTGGATTCACTCTCCTGACAGAAAAATTTTTTCATCTCGCCATCCTCGATTAATCCACGGCCGCATCTCACCGGAAGCTCCGCTGCCGGGTCGCGCTCAAACCCGGCCGGTCCAGCCCGATATCCCATCAGTTGGGTAAAATATGCTTCCGGAAGGGGGCGCGGTAAATCAGGGAATCCCTGATTTTGCCCTTCCGGTTCCCTAATTTGCGCCTGGGGAATTTTGACTTGAGGAGAAGATTAGCGGTTATCTGCGGGGCGGACGGGAGGAGCGCCGCAGGAGGCGCAACTGCACAGCTTCTCTTCCTTCAGAGTGTGGTAGCCCTCCCGGGCGAGCAGGGCCACGATGACCAACCCGATGACGGGGTCCGCCTGCCAGATGCCGTAAAGGTAATTGAGACCCAGGCCGATGAGGAGGGCCACCGACAACAGGGCGCAGGCCAGGGTCTGTTTGGAGTCGGCCATGAGGCTGGCGCTGCCCAGGGATTCCCCGGTGCGGTACTTTAGGTAGAACAGGAGCGGCATGACAACGATGGACACGACGGCGATGATGATGCCCAGGAGGCTGGGGGCGGGGACTTCCCGGAAAAGGAGCTTGTGCAGGGATTCGTACAGGACGTAAGCCGCCAGGACGAAGAAGGTCCAGCCCACGATCCTGACGGCCCGGCGCTCCAGGCGTTCCTCTTCCTCGGGGCTCAGGCCCTCATGGCGGGCGAACCGCCAGATCATCACCCCGCCGGAGAGGGATTCCACGAAGCTGTCCAGGCCGAAGCCCACCAGGGCGATGCTTCCGGCCCAGACCCCGGCCAGCAGGGAGACGGCGCCCTCCAGGACGTTGTAGCCCACGGTGAAGTAGGATAAGAGCAGGGCTCGTTTTTGCAATGGAAAACTCATGAATAATATCATCTCTGTTGGTTATTTCATTATTTTTAACAAATGCTTGAGCAAAAACCAAGGCCCCTAGGAACCGGCAACCCCTGGCCGCCGTTTGGCAGCCGCAGTCATCATAGGGCGGGCTGTGCCCGCCGACTTCCGGCGGCCACAGCCCGCCCTGTATTCCCCCCCCCAACAGGGGAAAAGGGTTGGAGTGCGGAAAGCAATCCCTTTTCCGCTCCCATTAATAACCTTGAACTATGAACCTTACTTTTGAACTTTTATTCAGGGCTTGGGGAAGATGAAGAAGCGCAGCCGCTCGAAATAGGCCTGGCCGCCCACCAGGTAGGTGTCGTTGTGGTGGGCGCCGGGGATGATGTAAAGCTCCTTGGGTGACTGGGCTGCGGCGTAAACCCGCCGGCCCATCTCCACGGGGATGATTTCGTCGTCGGAGCCGTGGATGACCAGGACCGGGACCTTGACCTGGCCGATTTTACCCAGGTTGTCGTAGGGGACCCGGGGGCGCCAGTCGAAGAGAAAGGGGGCCAGCATCCGGGCCATGTCCGAGGAGTTGGTGAAGGGCGACTCGATGATGAGGCCGCGGCAAGGGTTTCTCACCGCCTGGTCCACGGCCAGGACGGTGCCCAGGGAGCGGCCGAAGAGGACGAGGTCGGCGGCGGGGACGCCCCGGGTCTCGGCCGCGTAGCGGTAGGCCGCGGCCGCATCCAGGAAAGTGCCTTCCCGGCTGATGCGGCCCTGGGACCTGCCGTACTCCCGGTAGTCGAAGATGAAGACCTGGACCCCCACCAGGTCGTGGAGCAGCTTGAGGTTCTCCAGGCGGTGGCTGATGTTGCCGGCGTTGCCGTGGAACCAGACCAGGACCGGCGCGCCGGGCTTGGGGACCCACCAGCCGTGGAGCTTCACTCCATCCGCGGCGTTGAAGTAAACGTCTTCATACGGCAAGCCGAAGTCCGCCGGGGTGCCGATGAGGTTCGGGTCCGGGAAGAAAACGATGCCCTTTTCGGAAAATTCCAGGATCATGCGTAATATTTTACCACCGGGGCACCAAGAAACACCAAGAACATCTCTTGGTTCCCCGGTGTCTTGGTGGTGAATATGTTTCATCCCACAAAGAAGCCGATGATGTAGCGCAGGGCCAGGCCGGAGATGACGACTCCCAGGCCGATGCGGATGACTTTCCCCGAAATGAATTTCTGGAGGCGGGCGCCGATGTACATGCCGCAAAAGCCGCCCAGGCCGAAAAGAGCGCCCAGGGCCAAATCCGGGGGTATGCCCATGGCGTAATAGATGCCCACCCCGGCCACGGAGGTCACCAGAGTCCCCAAGAGCGCGGCGCCGGCGATGGTGTACATGGGCAGCTTGAAGATGGCCGCCAGGAAGGGGGCGATGATGGCGCCGCCGCCGATGCCGTAGGTGCCGCCGATGAGGCCCACCACCAACGCCAGGATGAACAGGGCCGGGGCGTTGAAAGAAAAGATTTCACCCAGAAACTCGTAGGAAACCCGGCGCCAGTTCCAGGCCGCGGTCTTGACCCGGGCCTCCGGGGGCAGGCCCCGGCCGGCGGTGTGGCCGGACTGTTGCAGCACCGCCTTCAGGCGTTCCTGGACCTGGGCCTCGAATTCCAGGATCTGCTGTTTTTTGCGCTTGGCCCAGGGGGTCTGGTCGTAAAGCAGCCGCAGACCGATGTAGAGCAGGACGCAGCCGACGAAGAGCTTGAAATGCTTGGGGTCGGGCAGCCAGTCGGTGCGGATCAATGCCCCGAACCAGAGGCCGGGGAGGGTGCCCAGGATGGTGACGCAGGCCACCGGCCAGTTCATGCGGCCCTCCCGGAGGTAGCGGTAAACGCCGCTGGGGATGGCCACGATGTTGAACACCAGGTTGGTGGGGCTCACCGCCGGGCTGTGGAAGTTGAGGATGCTCACCTGGAAGGGCAGCAACAGGAAGGCCCCGGAGACGCCACCCATGGAGGTGAAGGTGGAAACCACCAGGGCCACCAGGGGCGGAATAAGCGGGTTGACCTCTACGCCGGACACGGGAAAGAGCATAACCCACCTCGGACTTGTTAAAATTTTCACAATATTAAGGGCAAAGCTATGTCCATGTCAATGAGAAAGATATAAATTCAGCAGAAGGGCCAAAGGAGATGAGCTGATGAAACAGATATGGGTGGGATATTATGCTTGACAGTGGTCTTGGCAGTTGGCGATGGAGCTCCGGCCCAGGCGTGCGGCGGCTCCATGGATCAGGGTTCCATGGACCATGGCTCTATGCACCTGGGTTCCAGGGCTTCCGGCCACATGGGTCCAGGGCAGATGGGCCCCTACCCCATGGCCCCGGGACAGGGATATCCGATACCGCCGGCCCCGGCCTATGGCAGTCCGCCCACCCCGATAGCTACTGGAACTGCGGGGGCCCCGATCCCGGCACCGGTTCAGGCTCCGCCGGACACGGGCCATGCAGGACATAACCATTAAATCGGCGCTTGTTCCCAGGCCCGGCTTGGGAACCAGGGGATAAAAAAACTGGGGCGGGTGACCCCGCCCCTACAACGCTTTCCAAGCTTCTTAGGGCTTCCTACTCCCAGGCGTCCTCCACCTGGGTGAGGACGGCCAGCTTCACGGCCTGGATCTTGCGGTAAACCTGGTCCGGGTGGCGCAAGTTGCCCTCCACCATCAGCAGGTCCCGCTCGATGGAGATGCCGAAGAGGCGCTCGTTCTCCTCCAGGTAGGGCAGAATCAGGTTCCAGTCGGCCGCGGTCAAGGGCACGATCTCGCCGCCGTTCAACTGTTCCTCCACCACCTGGTGATACGGGTCCCGGATATAGATGGCGCCGCCGGAGGCCAGGGAGAAGAGGTTCTGGCCCGGGTAAGGGGTTTGCTGGGGCTTGATCCGGCCCCGGGAGTCGAACTCCATGCCGTTGACGACGATAAAGCCGCCGCCCTTCAGGGGGTTGCCGGCCATGAAGGATTCGGCCAGGAAGTCCAGGGCGGTGCCGTTGATCACGGCCCGGGGCCGGCCCACCGCGTTGATGAAGGGGCGGCCCGCGGCGTTGCCCAGGATGAAGACGTCGCCGCCCTTGGCGCCGTACATGAAGGTCTGGCCCACGTCGCCGTGGACCACCAGTTTGCCCCGCTTCATGATTTGCCCCAACTGGTCCTGGGCGTTGCCGTGGACGCAGAGGGTGAGGCCGTCGATGCCGGAGGCCAGGTAGTCGCCGGTGCTACCGTAGGCGTCAATGCGCACCGCGTCGGTATCGGGGCCCAAGCCGCAGCCCAGGAAGCGCTGCCCCCGGTAGCCGTAAGCGATGAACTGCCGCCAGCCCGACTCGTAAGCCTGGCACAGGAAGCGGGCGTCGCAGCCTTCGCCTTCCGGGGGGAAGCCGGAAGCTTCCAGCACCAGCACCGCATCGGGCCGGGGCGGCCGGGCCAGGTGCTTCCTGGTCTCAAAATCCACCCAGCGATAGCGGCTGAGGCTGACGGTGCCCACCTTGGGGGTGTCTTGGAAGATACGGCCCAGGGCGTCCATGACCAGGCGGACCAGGTGGCTGCGCTTCTTGTCGCCGGGGTCGTAGCGCCGGTCCAGGAGCAGGGTCAGGGCATTGATGGCCGCCTCCTTCAGGGCATCACTTTGCCGGGCCTGGGCCGCGGTCACTGCCAGGACTTCCCGGAAGCGGGCGTAGGACCAGGAGGCGACCCGGGGCCGGACCCAATCGAACAACTTCTGGCCGCTCAGGTCCTCCAGGCGGGACCTGATTTCCCGGGAGAGTTCCGAATCCTCCTCCAGCCGGACCTCCAGCACGGTGCCGTCCCAGGGCCGCTGGTACCAGGGCACGGTCTTGGCCTTGCCGAACTTGTCATGGCAGTTCAGGACCCGGCGGCCGTTCTGGGCCTCCAGGGAGAAGATGAAGGAACCACCGTCAGTGGCGCTGCCCCCCCGGGCGTTCCAATAGAGGTCGGCCACCGGGCAGAAGCGGCGGTCTTCCTCGGCCAGGCTCGCCAGGGTGGCGTCGATGGCCTGCTTTTCCGAGCAGATGAGGCCCACCTGGACCTCACCTTCATGCAAGGCGAAGACCTGGGGCCGGAGCATGGAGGTGTCGGTGATGCCGATAAGCTCGAAGCGGTTGCGCTCCGGGTCGTTCCGGGCAATGATGAAGAACCAGGGGCCGTCGGGGGAGCCGTGGATGTTGGCGGCCTGGAGTTGACGGTAGATGCGCTGGCGCTCCGGGGACAGGAGATCGAAGTCCCGTTCCGTGGTGGGGGCCATGGACTCGATGACATACTCCAGGGGGTAGCTGTAGAGCCGGTGCCAGAGGTCGAAGGTGAGGACCGCCACCTCGGTGTCCGTGAGGAACTGGGGGTAGAAATGGCGCTGGCTCAGGTATTCACTCACCGAAAAATAATTGGCGAAGTCGCCGTTGTGCACCAGGGCGGTATTCAGGGCCGCGAAGGGGTGGGCCCCGCCGGGGTGCCAGACCCGGCCCCGGGTGGGGTAGCGCTGGTGGGCGATCCAGACGTGGGCCTTGAAGTCCAGAAGCTGGTAATAGAGGGCGGCTTCCTCGGCGTAGCCCACGATCTTCAGAATCATGATATTGCGGCCCTGGGAAAGGACGAAGGCCTGCTTCTCGCCCAGGGAGGCGTAAAAGGCTTCGTTGAGCTTGTAGCAGTTCTGGGCTACGAACTCGTCTTCCACCTTGCGCCAGGGCACGTCGTAGAGCCGGTGCTGCTGGATGAAGTACTGCAGCACCTCGGGTTTGACCCGCACGAAGTACTGCCAGACGTCCGGGGGCTTGACCATGAGGCCCGGCAGGTCGTGCCAGTTGTCCAGGGTGGGCTGGCGCCGGGCGTGGTCCACCTTAAAGACCGGGGTGATGAAGCGGGCCTCCACCTGGGGGCGGGCCTCGGTGTCCAGGTAGGCCACCTGGATGAGGTAGTCTTCGTCCAGGATTTCCCGGGAGACCCCCAGGGCTTCGGGGACCAGGCCCACCGCGGCGATGCCGCCGCCCTTGCCGTTGCCCCGGTTGTGCATCTGCACCGAGGGCTGGAAGATGTGGCGGCCGGAGACCGGGATGCTGGCGGCAAAGCCGGTGACGCCGCAGCCGCCTTCGTCCTCCCCTTTGATGAGGCGGCCGGGGGGATAAGGGGGCGCGAAGTCCCGGCGGGTGTCCAGGAGCCGGTGGCCCGGGTGGGGGTTCAGATTGGTGTTAGACTTCATTAGATCCTCAATCCTCTTATGTAGGGCGGGCACTGCCCGCCAATCAGAAATTCGGCATTTAAATGTACGGCGCGCGATGCCCGCCCTACATTACTGCAATATTCCCGGCGGTCGTTGAGCCGCCAGGGCGTGCCAGGACCACCGAATTTCGGCGGCCACAGGCCGCCCTATAACTTTCGAAGAAGTCTCAACGTTGAACTAAACTCCTACACCGCCCGTCGGAGATCATCCAACACCGGCCGCTGGAAGTAGTCCAGGTGGGCCAGGACGTCGGTGCGGCCCACCAGCTCCCGGATGCTCCGCAAACCCAGGCGGCGCAGGATCTCCTTGAGCTGCCAGCTCCAGGCGTAATACATATTGCTGATGCGGTTCACGCCCCAGGCCACGGTCATCAGGTCCACCAATTCCGGGTCGGTGGTGGCGATGCCCCGGGCGCAGCCCCGGCCGGATTCGCAGTTGTGGCAGCGCAGGCACTCCAGGGCCACCAGGTCCGCGGTGCCGATCTGCACCCCGTCGGCGCCCAGGGCGATGGCCTTGGCCACGTCGAAGGCGGTGCGGATGCCGCCGGAGGCAATGAGGGTGATCTGGTCCCGGATGCCTTCGGCCCGGAGGAACTGGTGCACCTTGGGGATGGCGTACTCCACCGGCATGGCGATGTTCTTTTTGGCGATGTCCGGCGCCGCACCGGTGCCGCCGTAGCTGCCGTCCAACTGCACCACGTGGGCCCCGGCGTAGTAGCTCCCCACGGCCACCATGTCCACGTCGGTGGGGGTGGAGACCTTCACGGAGACCAGGGCTCGGGGGTTGATCTCCTTGATCCAGTCGATGTGCTTCTTGTGGTCCTCCACCGAATAGACGCTGTGGAAGGGGAAGGGGGAGAACAGGGCGCTGCCGGTGACGGATTCCCGCATGCGGGCCACCGCGGGGGTCACCTTGTCGCCCAGCAGGTGCCCGCCCAAGCCGGGCTTGGCGCCCTGGGCGTACTTGAATTCCACCATGCGCACCCGCTGGATGGTCTCCTCCCGCACCCCAAATAATCCAGTGGCAACCTGGGTGACGACGCAGTCGTCGTAGGGATAGAGCTCCTCCGGGTAGCCGCCCTCGCCGGTGCTCACCATGGTGTTGAAGCGCATGGCAGCCTGGGCCCGGGAGATAATGGTATTGATGGACACGGACCCGAAGGACATGCCGCCGCCGTACCAGGGCACCCCGAGCCGGATCTGGGGCCGGCCGTCGCCCCGGCGGTTGATTTCCAGGTCCAGCGAAATGTCGTCGTGGCTCAACTTGAAGTCCGGGCGGTGCTTGGGATAAAGGAACCGCAGTTGGTCAAAGCCGCCGCCGGAGGCCCCCAGGCGATACTCCAGGTCGGTGTAAGGGAGGTTACCCCACTCCGCCTGCCACCAGGTGGCCAAGAGCAGGTCTGCGGTCCAGCGGGCGTCCCCCAGGGAGCTGTAAACCGGGTGGATGTGGACCTTGAGGGCCTGGGCCGGGCAGTGGTTGACGCAGTAGAATTCCTTGTCCTGGCAGGCCAGCCCCAGGCACAGGTGGCTCTTGGGGCGCCGGATGTAGCTCCCGGCCTTGGCGTGAACCCCGTAGGGGCAGACCTCCACGCACTTGCCGCACTTGATGCACTTGGATTCGTTGCGCCACACCCGGTACTTGCTCAGCGCGGTGCGGAACCGGGACGGGGTGGGCACCGGCTGCCAGGGCTGACTTTGCGGCGACTCGAAAGGAACTATTTTCTTTGGTTTGGCCATGGTCTTAATCGTTTTTTGCTTCTGGTTTTTCGTTTTATGTTAAAAAAATTATATTTCGCCTGCTGGAGTGAGCCTGAAAGGTTTTTCGTTTTTCAGTGTTCTTTTGTATTTACAAAAAACGAAAAACGCAAAACGCAAAACGGCTTCATTCCCCCACCCGCCGGGCTTCGCCTTCGGGGCGGGCGAAGAGGGGGGCGAAGATTTCCCGGTCCAGGTCCTCCTTGAACATGGCCCGGCCCACCTCGCCCCGGAGGCGCCGCACCTCCCGCATGCCCATGGCCCCCAGAATTTCCAGGAGCTGGTTGTTCCAGGCGCCGATGAGGTTCACCATCCGTTGGGCCCCCCGCTTGACGTTGAGGTGCTGCAAGTCCACGGGGCAGGGGTGGTCGTCGGCGCACTGCTTGCACAGGCGGCACTCCAAGGCCAAGAGCAGGGGCAGGTCGGCGATGACGCCGTCGGCGCCGCAGATGATGGCCTTGGCCACGTGCTCCGCCAGGGCGATGCCGCCGCCGGCCATGAGGGTGACCGCGTCCCGCAGTTTGTTTTCCACCAGCTTGAGGTGGCAGCGGCGGATGAGGTCTTTGAGATGCTGGTCCTGGACGGCGCCCAGCCCCCGGGCCCGATCGGAGCCGGCCAGATGAATCACCTCGGCGCCGGCGGCGCTCAAGGCGGCCACCCGCTCCGGGGCCTGCTCGTCGGCCGGAACCTTGATCCAGACGATGAGCTGGGGAAAGGGCTTTTTTACGGCTTCCATGCGGGCGATGACCGCCGGATGATCCAGGAGCTCCAGGGCCCGCAGCCGGGGAAGCAGCGGATCCTTCAGGTCAATATCCCCGGCATAGACTGGCAGCAGGTGGGCGGCGCTCTCCGCCAATTCCGGGGTGACGCTCTCCCGACGGACGAGGGCCAGGGTCTCCATGGTACGGGCCGCCTGGGTGATGATTTGCCGCAGCCGGGGCAAATCCGCGCCCAGGGAAGGCTCCCCCAGCACCACCGGCAGGGGGATTTCCAGAACCGGGGGCGGCTCCATGACGAGCTCGCCGGCCTCATCGAAGGCCAGGAACATGGGCTTCCGGCCCAGGTCGATGGTGGTGCTGATGTATTCCCGGCCGTGGATGCCGTCCCGGGTGGGGCGGACGATTTCGGACATGTCGGTCCAGAGGGAATCGAAGCCCTCCCCCGCGAAGACGCCGCCGTAGCCGGCGCCGGATACCGGGATCTTGCCGGATTCGGCCTGGTACCAGGTGGTGGCGATGATCTCCGGGGTCCAGTAGTCGTCGCCCAGCCGCTGGTACAGGGGGTTCAGGGCCTTGAAGATCAAGCCCCGGGGGCAGCCCTGGACGCAGCGGAAGCAGTCCCGGCACATCTCGTCGATGGTATCCACGAACTGGGTGCGGTCGAAGTCCCGCTGGCGGTAGGCGTTGACCGGGCAGACCTCCTTGACGCACTTGGCGCAGCGGAGGCAGCCTTCGTTCCAGTCGATGATCGTGCTCCGGGCCAGGGGGGTGAACCGGGGCGGCACGCTCCGCACGGGAATATGATATTTAGCTGGCAATGTTCTCTCCCAAATCCTGTTTAGGGCGAAAAGGCGAAAAGGGGAAAAGGAAATTAGGCACGGTAAGGTTTATTCGCCTTTTCGCCCATTAACCTGCGCCCTGGTTTTCAAGCCTTGGCCTGTTTGCCGTTCTCGGCCTTGGCTTTCAAGGGACTGGGTCCCAGGGAATCGAGGCGGCCCTGGATTTCGGCCATTGCGGCCTTCAGGCCCTTGGCGTCCCCGGGAGTCACCAGGGTGCGGCCCACCCGGTCCGGCTCCAGCCCGATCTCCTTTAAGTAACCCTGGGTGTAGGCCACCCGGTTGCCCAGGCGGTGGCTCCCCTCGTCATACCGGCACAGGTCCTCGGGGCAGCCGATGACCCACACCAGGTCCACGTTGGTGGCCAGGGTCCGCAGCAACTGGAAGGCTTCCACTTTGCTGCTGCAGGGCTCGGAGACCACCTGGGCCCGGACCCCGCTCTTGTTTAGGCCGGCGCGCAAGCCTTCCGGGTCCGGCACCGCTTGCTGACAGGCATAGACAACTACATCCATCGACATAGACCTTAGCCTCAAAAAGCCGGCAAATGCCGGCTCCGGGAAATTTAAGCCAGGGGAGCGCCCCTGGCTTTGTGGTCGAAATTTCTTCCAGATTAATTAGATTATGCCATCCGGGGTCGGCCTTGGCAAGCAATTAATATGTAACCAAGTACCACCGATATTTTTATTATATATGTGCTTATGAGTCAACCGGAGATTTGCCCAAGCCTTTGCGCACATCGATGTCTCCGGGGTACATCACCGCTTCGTGGCCCCGCTCCCGGGTACGGATGCGGATGGCCTCTTCCACGGGGTAGACGAAGATGAGGCCGTCGCCGCTCTCGCCGGTATAAGCGCTCTTAAGGATGGCTTCGATGGTGTCCTCCAGGTTATGCTCGCTCAGGATGATGTTGACCTGGATTTTGGGCAGCATGTCCACCTGGTAGCTGCCGGAGCGGCCTGCCAGGGTAATGCCGCCCTGGCGGCCGTGGCCCCGGATCTCGAACATGTTCAGGCCCACGATGCCGATCTCCCGGAGGGCGTCCTTGACATCGTTGACCTTGTCTTCCCGGATGATGGCTTCAACTTTTTTCAGCATGGCTCCCCCCTAGGAATAGGCCCGCTCGCCGTGGGTGCTGATGTCCAGGCCCACTTCCTCCTCCGCCGGGCTGACCCGGAGGCCGATGCTCCAGTCCAGGGCCTTGGCCACCAAGAAAGTGACCCCGAAGGTGAAGACCATGGTGACCACCATGGCCAGGGCCTGGATGGCGAACTGGGAGGGATTGCCGTAGAACAGGCCGTTGCCGCCGGCGCCGTTCACCGCGGTGGTGGCGAACAGTCCCGTGGCCAGGACCCCCCAGGCGCTGCCCAGGCCGTGGCAGGCCCAGACGTCCATGGACTCGTCCAGGTTGCGGCGCAGCCGGAAGCGGATGCCATAGTAGCCCAGGGGGGCGGAAATGGCGCCGATGACCAGGGCGGCCATGGGGGTGACGAAACCGGAGGCCGGAGTGACGGCGGCCAGGCCGATGACCATGCCGGTGGCCAGCCCCAGGGTGCTGGGGCGGCCGTCCAGCCAACTTAACAGCATCCACACCAGCGCCGCGGCCGCGGCTGAGCAGTTGGTGGTGAGCAGGGCGTTCACCGCCACGCCGTTGGCCGCCAGGGCGCTGCCGGCGTTGAAACCGAACCAGCCCACCCACAGGAGGCCCGCGCCCAACACGGTGAAAGTGATATTGTGGGGCTCCATGGGGGTTTTGCCGAAGCCTTTGCGGGGGCCGATGGCCAGGGCGAAGGCCAGGGCCGAGAAGCCCGCGGCGATGTGGACCACGGTGCCGCCGGCGAAGTCCAGGGCGCCCAGGGCTCCCAGCCAGCCGCCCTTGCCCCAGACCCAGTGGGCCAGGGGGTCATAGACCAGGGTCACCCAGATGAGGCTGAAGAGCAGAAAGGACTTGAACCGCACCCGCTCCACGAAGGCGCCGGTGATGAGGGCCGGGGTGATGACCGCGAACATCATCTGAAACGCGGCGAAGAGCCCGTGGGGGATGGTCTTGGCGTAGTCGGGATTGGGGGCCGGGCCCACGCCGCTGAAACCGAGAAAATTGAGGCCGCCGATGAGGCCGCCGATGCTGTCGCCGAAGGCCAGGGAGTAGCCGTAGAGGACCCACTGCACCCCCACCAAGGCCAGGAAGACGTAGCTCAGGGTCAAGGTGGAAAGGATGTTTTTACGCCGGGCCATGCCTCCGTAAAAAAAGGCCAGGGCCGGGGTCATGAGCAATACCAGGGCGCAGCTTACCAGGAGCCAGGCGGTGTCGCCGGTATTCAGGTTTTCCATAACCTACCCCACATTTTCCGTAAGTTGGCAAAGCCCGCGCATGGCGCACTTACCCGTGGGAATGCAGGCCGGAACTCCCCTGACCTGCATTCCTGGTGAATTCTTAAAAACTTAAACCAGCTGGTTGGCGCGAGGTTACAGAATCGGCAGATACCGTTCGATCTCGTAGGCGCTCACGTGCGTCCGGAAACGGTCCCACTCGATCTTCTTGTTTTCCAGGAACTTGGTATAGATGTGGTCGCCCAACGCTTCCTTGATGAGCGGGCTGTTCTCGATCTCCACGATGGCCTCATGCAGGCTGCCCGGCAGTTCCTGGATGCCCAGGCGGCTGCGCTCGGCTTCGGAGAGATGATAAATATCCACTTCCACCGGCTCGGGCAGGGGATATTTCCCGTCGATGCCCTTGAGGCCCGCGGCCAGCATCACCGCGAAGGCGAGATAGGGGTTGCAGGCCGGATCCGGGGCCCGGTACTCGCAGCGGGTGGCCGCTTCCTTGCCCGGCTTGTACATGGGCACCCTAACTAGGGCGGAGCGGTTGCGGCGGGCCCAGGAGATGTACACCGGGGCCTCGTAGCCCGGCACCAGGCGCTTGTAGGAGTTGACCCACTGGCTGCAGATGCCGGTGATTTCCCGGGCGTGCTTCAGGAGGCCGGCGATATAGCTTTTGCCCTCCGCGGAGAGATGGTACTGGTCCTTGGCGTCGTAGAAGGCGTTTTTGCTGCCTTTGAACAGGGACTGGTGGGTGTGCATGCCGCTGCCGTTGATGCCGAAGATGGGCTTGGGCATGAAGGTGGCATAGACCCCGTTCAGCATGGCGATGGCCTTCACCGTGGCCCGGAGGGTCATGGTCTTGTCGGCCATGGCCAGACCTTCGTCGTAGCGCATGTCGATTTCGTGCTGGGAGGCGGCCACTTCATGGTGGCTGTACTCGATGCGCACGCCCATGCGCTCCAGGGCGAAGATGGTGTGGCGCCGGAGATCGTTGGCCATGTCCAGGGGCGGGGCGTCGAAGTAACCGCCCTCGTCCAGAATCTGGGTGCCGCTGTTATCCTTAAAATAGAAATACTCGAGCTCCGGGCCCAGGTAATAGGTGTAGCCTTTCTCCGCGGCCTTGGCCAGCATGCGCTTCAAGGCGTACCTGGGGTCGCCGGGGTAAGGGGAGCCGTCGGGTTGCAGGATGTCGCAGAACATCCGGGCCACGGGCTTTTCCTCGGGACGCCAGGGGAGAATCTGGAAGGTGGCGGGGTCCGGCTTGGCGATCATGTCGGACTCTTCAATACGGGCAAATCCCTCAATGGAAGAACCGTCGAACCCCATGCCCTCGGACATGGCCTCTTCCAGTTCGGAAGGGCGGATGGAAAAGCTCTTCAACACTCCCAGAATATCCGAGAACCAGATCTGGATGAAGCTGATCTCTTTGTCCCGGACAACCCTGAAAACGTCTTCCACGGTTTGGCAGGTATGGCAGTGCACGTTGGACCTCCTGGGTCAAATTTATAAAAATAGGTTTAGAGCAACTATTATACCAGTTTGTTTTTCGAGTAAAATCAAAACCTTAACCAAAGATTAATTTACATTATTGTAGAAATTGAATGTAAATCACTTACAACTTTGTAGTATTTTTACAAGCCAACACTCACCTTCAACAATCCTCCCGGGTCGGGTTTAAGCTAAGAACTGGAAAGACATCCTTCAAGGGGGGATTTTCAAGGGACCGGGGAAAACGAAAACCTCTATACAACGGTTACAAAAACTCCAAGTTAACCGAAGGCTCAAGTTTATCAAATACCCAGATCATTCATTGCGCTCCGGGTTTAAAAAAGCGGTTTTGAAATGGGTTCTAGTGAATGATCTTGCCGATGCGGTCCAGGCGTACCTTAAAATCCCGGCTATTCCAGGAGAAATTATAAAGCAGGCCCTTCAGGCCTCCGAGAACGGCGTGGGGGAGGCCGCCGCTGTGGTCGCCGGCCCAGGAGAAGTAGATGATGAGGGCCTTGCCCCGGAGGGCGTCCATGGAGACAAAGCCCCAGAAACGGCTGTCGTAGCTGTGGTCCCGATTATCCCCCATGACGAAGTAGGAGTTGGGCGGCACCACCGCCGGGCCGAAATTATCCCGGGCCACCTGGTTGCCCGGAATCCGGTCGGAGTCATCATAAACGGCTTGGGGAGTCTCAATCAGCTCCCCGTTGATATAAACCTTTTTATTGACGAGCTGCACCTTGTCGCCGGGAAGGCCGATGACTCGCTTGATGTAGTCCTTGGTGGGGTCCTGGGGAAAGATGAATACCACCACGTCGCCCCGCCGGGGTTGCCCCAGGGGGACCAGGACCTTGTTGGTGAAAGGATTGCGGATGCCATAACTGAACTTGTTCACCAACAGGTAGTCGCCGATGAGGAGAGTAGGTTGCATGGACCCGGAGGGAATGGAGAAGGCCTGCACCAGGAAGGCCCGGATAATTAGGGCCAGGATGAGGGCGATGCCCAGGGCTTCACCGTATTCCCGCAGAAACGATTTGTCCTTGCGCGGTTGCAAGGTTGCATCTTTCCTGGAAAACGATAACTGGTTCATATTTCCTATCAACGTTTTGGGGCCGAACCTGGTGGGCTTGGCCGTTGAGGTTCGACTATTTTTTCAGCCGCCGGCTCGACCAGGCATGACGAGGGCGGAGACCGGAAATCGAAACCCCCTGCCAATTACACCGGGGTAAACATGTCCTTGGCGGCGCCGCAGATGGGGCAGACCCAGTCCTCGGGCACCTTGTCGAAGGCCGTGTTGGGGGGGACGCCGTTGTCCGGGTCCCCCTGGGCCGGGTCGTAGATGTAGCCGCAGACTTCGCACTGATATTTTTGCATGGCTTTAAGCTTCTCCTTTCATGATGCCTGCCGGTTAAGACGCCGGATCAGGGAGGGGCCCTGGTCGAATGAGTCCAAATGATAGGCCGCGTTCAGTTCAGGATTGCGGTAGGCCACCAGGGGAACCCCGGAGTTGGCGGCAAAAGCCTCGTCCACCGCGGAGTCGCCGATGTAGATGGCTTCCCGGGGGCTCACCCGGAAGTGGCTCAGAATGCGCCGAAAGGCTTCGGGATGGGGCTTGGGCCGGGCGACGTCCTGGGCGGACACCACCAGGTCGAATTGCTCCGTCAGGCCGTGGTAGCCAAGAACTGCCCTCGTAGTGGTGGTGCGGTTGGTAGCCAAGGCGGTGTAAAAGCCGGGGCGCAAAAACGACAGAAATTCGCGCAAATGGGGCTCTTCCACCATCATGGCGATGAAGGGGCCGTAATCGAAACCGCGGGTGAAGCGGACCACGGCGTCGAGGTGGGGGCAGTCCGGGAACAGATGCTCCAGGGATTCCAGCACCGTGTGGCTGTGGATGAAATCCACGGCCTCGGAGCTCATGGGCGGCTGGCCGAAGTGGTGGAGGATGGCGTTGTAAAAAGCGATATTGGCCTGACGGGAATCGAACAGCACCCCGTCGCAGTCAAAGGCTACCAGTTTTACCAAGCAAAATTCCCTGAAAATTTAATCAGGAGGCGCCGCCAGACCGGCGGAACCTCCAGCCTAACTATAAAAAATACTTTCCAACTGGCAATTTGTCAATATAAAGGGTGATTGGGGCTAGGGCGATTTCTTTAGAAAATAAGCCTGCATTTTTCTTGATTTCCCGGTCTGCTTCTTTGAGAATCGGGGGCATGGCCATGACGGAAACAGAGCAACGGTTGGCCGCGGTGCGGGATTCGCTCTCCCGGCAGGAAGTGGAGGCTCTACTGGTCCTGGGCCCGGAGAACCGCCGCTACCTCAGCGCCTTCACCGCGGATGACCCGGACTGGGGCGCGCTCCTGATTACGCAGAGTAAAGCCTTTCTTCTCACTGATTTCCGCTACCAAATTTGGGCCCAGGACGAGGCCCGGGGCTTTGAGGTGGCGGTTTACACCGTGAACCTGGGGGAGACGCTGGCGGAGCTTTTGAGAAGCGCCCGGGTGCGGCGACTGGGTTTCGAGGCGGCCTATCTCACCTACCGCCAGTATCAGCGTCTGAGCCAGGCGGATGTGGACTCCGGCCTCCAGGTGGAATGGGTGCCCCTGGAAGGCGTGGTGGAAGGGATGAGGGAGGCGAAGAATCCCGACGAACTGGCCCTGATCCGCCGGGCCCTGGAGCTCACGGAGGCGGTCCTGGGCCGGGTGGCCCCGGCCCTGTCCCCGGGGATGACAGAGCGCCAGGTGGCCTGGGAGATCGAAAAGGGCCTGCGGGAAGGGGGGGCCCAGGGCCTGGCCTTCCCGCCCATCGTGGCCGCGGGGCCCAACAGCGCCCGGCCTCACCATCAGCCCGGGGATTATGTGCTCCATCCCGGAGAGCCCATTATTATCGACCTGGGGGCCCGGGTGGCGGGCTACTGCGCCGATCTCACCCGCACCTTCTTCCTGGGGGAGCCGGACGAGCAGTTCCGCAAGATCTACTCCCTGGTGCGCCGGGCCCAGCAGCGGGCCGAGGCGGAGCTGAAAGCGGGCCTGGAGAGCCTGGCGGGCGACGCCCTGGCCCGGGAGGTCATTGCCGAGGCGGGGTATGGAGAGGCCTTCGGTCATTCCCTGGGACACGGGGTGGGCCTGGCGGTGCACGAGGCCCCCAGCCTGAGTCCCAACAAAGAGCGGAACACCGCGCTTAAGAGCGGTAGTGTAGTGACGGTGGAGCCGGGCATCTACCTGGCCGGCTGGGGCGGGGTCAGGTTGGAGGACATGGTGGTGCTGCGGCCGGAGGGAGCGGAAGTGCTGACCAAAATCGGTTTTTACGAATGGTGTTAAGGTAGGGGTCGAGGACCAGGGGAAAGGGGTCAGGAAAAAGCGGCTTAATTCCTGGCCCCTGATCCCTGAGCGGCGCTGTTCCCTCTACCCAACCCGCCGATCCCGTCCCAGGACGTCGCAGACCATGACCACCAGGTCGCTGTTGCGGCCCTGGGGGTCTTTGACCAGGTCCTCGAAGACCGCCTTCACCGAGAAGCCTGCCTTTTTGAAGACGCTGAGGGCGGCGGTGGCCTGGAGATGGATTTCGGCCACCAGTTTTTCCAGGCCGAACTCTGCCGCCAGGTCCACCAGTTCGTTGATGAGCAGGGTGCCCAGCCCCCGGCCCTGGAAGTCCTTGGCCACCACCACCCGGACGTTGCCCAGGTGGCGTTTCCAGCCCACCTTGCGCATGTGGAGGGTGGCATCCCCCACAATGCGGCCCTCAAATTCAGCCACCAGGGGAAAGACCCGCTGGTAGTCCAGGTGCTCCATCCAGTGGTCAATGACCGCCGGGTCCCGGACGTCGTTGCGCAGGAAGGAGAGTTCCCTGTCATCCAGGCGCCGGAAAAAGTCGATGAGCTTCTCCCGGTCTTTCGTCTCCAGGGGCCGCAGAATCACCCGGGTGCCGTCCTTGAGCACCCCTTCCTTGAAGTAAGACGCCATTTGCCACCTCCGTTGGCAGGGGTCAGTGCCGGGGGCCAGTGTCAGTAGCCGGTAGCCGGTTAATTGTTTCAGGTTAAGGATATAAACATAAACCAAAAACTAACTGCTCACTGTCATTCCCTCACACTCCCCGGGCCAGGCGTTCCGCCAGGTAAGGGGGCAGGCCGGCCGCCAAGATGCGCCTTTGGGCCCCGGGAACATCATAAGGGATTGACTTGAAATGCACGGAGAACTCCTCTTCGTCAAACACGGCATAGGCCGCTTCCGGGTTGCCGTCCCGGGGTTGGCCCACGCTGCCGGGATTGATGAGATAGTGGCATTCGGATGACAGGAAAACCTTGGGCTCGTTGATCTCCTGAAGGGCCACCTTCCCCCGGATGTCCCGGTACCACAGGGCCCGGCGGTGGGTGTGGCCGAAGAAGCAGACCTTGACGCCGGTTTCCCGGATCAGGTGGGTCAAGACCCGTTTCCCTTGAAAATGATAGGCAATGTAAGTGTCGGCGCTGGTGGGGGTGCCGTGGCAGGCCAGGAAAGAGGCCCTCTCCAGGGTCAGGGGCAGACTGTGCAGCAGTTCCAGGTGACGGGGGCGCAACTGTTCCCGGCACCAGTTGAGCGCCTGGTAGGCGATGATATTGAATTGCCGGGCCCGCTCCGGGTCTAGCAACGCCAGGTCATGGTTCCCAGCCAGGCTTTGCACCTTATGGGTCTGGAGCATCTCCAGACATTCTGCGGGGTTGGCGTTGTAACCCACCAGGTCCCCCAGATTAAGAATCGCGTCCACCTCGTCCTGGGCGGCCCGGGCCAGCACGCTTTCCAGGGCCTCCAGGTTGCTGTGGACATCTGCGATTACGGCCAGTCGCATGGTTAGAGTTTTCTGCTTTCGGTTTTCTGTTTCCGGTCTAAGAAATAATTTGGCGCCAGAGCTGCTGCTACCATTATATTGCCCAAGCGTCGGATAAATAAATATTTTTATAAGCCTTTAGTCATGGGAATCGGTGAGGAGAACAAGGGCCTGGCAATGTCTTGGCATTCCGCTAAAAATCGCTGGACCAGACCAAGAACCGAAAACCGAAAACTTGTCCTCATTGACATTTCCGGGGATTCTGTTACTTTTTGCCGGACCATGGAACCGGGGCAGATCGTCGAATTTTTCGAAGAAAGGCGCCTTTTGGCGGGCGTCGTTTTGGAGCTCAAGGGCGAGCGGTTGCGGGTGTTGGCCCAAAACAGCCGGGAGATGACCCTGCCGCCCAAGCGCATCCTCCACGCGGGCCCCAAGGTGGCCATTGCCGAGGCCTCCCGCCAGGAACTCTTGCGCCTCTTGGAAGAGACCGCCCGCCGGCGGGAAGAATTGAAAGCCGCCATCGCGCTGGACGAGGTGTGGGAGCTCCTGGACCAGGAAGGGCAGGCCATGACGGTCCCGGAGATGGCCGACCTCTGGTTCGGCCGCGCCTCCCCGGATCAGGTGGCGGCCATGGGGCGGCGCCTGCGGGAAGAACGGTTCCTTTTCAAGTTCAAGGAAGGACTGGTTCTGCCGAACCCTCAGGAAGTGGTGGCTCAGCTTAAGGAGCAGCACCAGCGTGACCTGGAGCGACTCTGGGAACTGGCGGAGGTAGCCGACTGGCTGCAGGCCGTTTGGGAGGGGAGAGAGATCGCGGCCCAACCTCCCTGGCGGCCCCGGGTGGTGGACCTCCTGCGGAAGATGGCCATCTGGGGGGCGGAAGCGCCGGAGTATGCCCAGGGAAAAGCTTACCTGGAACAGGCCCGCCTTAACTTACCCGATGCTCCATTTCGACTGCTGGTGAAACTGGGCCTCTTCCAGGAAGATGAGGACCTGGACTTCCATAGGCTGGAGTTGCCGCTGGAGTTTTCTCCCGAGGCGCAGACCCTGGCCCTGGGGGTGAGCCACAGCCCCCCGCCGGATCCTTACCGCTCCCGGCGGGAGGACCTCACCGGGCTGGAGATGATGACCATCGACGGCGAGCGCACCCGGGACTTTGATGACGCTCTGAGCCTGGAGGAAGTGCCGGAGGGCTGGCGGTTGGGGGTTCACATCGCCGACGTCTCGGCCCTGGTGCAGCCGGAGACCGCCCTGGACCTGGAAGCCCGGGAGCGGGGCACCTCCATTTATCTGCCAGAGCGGCGGCTCCCCATGTTCCCCGAGGAGATTTCGGAGGGGATTCTGAGCCTGCTGGCCCACCAGGAACGCCCCGCCCTGAGCTTCCTGGCGACTTTGGACCAGGACGGGGACCTCAAGGACTGGGCCGTTTTTCCCAGCCGCATCAAGGTGCGGGAGCGGTTGACCTATAATCAAGTCGAGGCCCTTTTGACCCGGAACGGCAAGCTTAAGGTCCTTTCCCACCTGAGCCGCAGGCTCCGGGAGCGGCGTTTGGCCCAGGGAGGCTATGAACTGCGCTTGCCGGAGGTCTGGGTGATCTTTGGGCCCCAGGGCGATCTTCAAGTCATGGTGGAAGACCAGGAGACGGAGTCGCGCCAGTTAGTGGCGGAAGCCATGGTGCTGGCCAACACCCTGGCGGCCAGGCTGCTGACGGAGCAGGGAATTCCAGCCATCTACCGCGTCCAGCCCGAACCCCGGGAACCTATCCGCCGGGAGGGGGGCAAAGGGCTGTTGGAACTCTGGCGGGACCGCCGGCGCCTGAGCCGGGTGGTTATGGACCTGGAGCCCCAGCCACACTGGGGGCTGGGGCTGCCGGCCTACACCTTCGCCACTTCCCCCATCCGCCGCTACCTGGACCTGGTAATCCACCGGCAGGTGCTGGCGGGGGTTAGCGGGCAGTCCCCCCCCTACGGCCGGGAAGCCCTGGAGCAGATCCTCACCGTCATCGAGCCGGCCATGCGGCGGGCCGCTCTTTTAAAAAGCCGGCGTCTGCGCTATTGGCTCCTCAAGTACCTGGCCGCCCGGGTGGGGCAAAAGAAA
>Ga0315268_10001799_pt1 | contig 24605 bp, 22 predicted proteins | sample C1_top_MG_FD_204535 | JGI IMG/M metagenome (GOLD analysis project Ga0315268, IMG submission 204535) | Sediment microbial communities from Yellowstone Lake, YNP, Wyoming, USA - C1_top | ecosystem: Environmental > Aquatic > Freshwater > Lake > Sediment | place: USA: Wyoming | collected 2017-08-01
TGATGGTGGTCTTTGTGGTGTTTGATCAGGCATATTAATCTTATATAATATTTTGTTTTCCCTGCTTTTTAATCTAAATGTTTAAAAAAGTAGTTGAAATGGATAAAAAAATACAATAAATAGTTAATTTATAAGTAATGAACTTTACAAAACAAAACTATCTTTTTTCAACATTACATCGGAAGCGTGATTGAAAACTTATAACTGACGTAGTTTGCATTAGGAAGACAGAATTTAAAATGTTGTTACTTTGAAGGCCAATTGGCAGATGGTTCAATAAGTATCACGAAATTAGTTGGGTCAAATCTATGTGTTTTTATCAAATTTTTCGCTCTTTTAATATCCTTATTTTTTATATTCTTTCTGAATTTAGTTATCAGGAGACAAGTATTATCACACTCCCTTGCCATTTTTCTAGATGGGACTAAGAGTACAACTATTTTATCTGTATTCTCATAATCGCCTTTTACCAAATGAACATAATAACCAAGTTTATAATCTGTTGCTTCTTTTGGATACATTTCTTTTGATTTTTTATTTTTGAAAATCATATTTCCAATTAAACTTTCTTTTCTCAGAACAAAAATCTATATGATTCTATTAAAAAAATTAATTTTATCCTTCTAAGTAATACTTTTACTCATAAAATAAAAGAAACCTAAAAGACTAAAGAAAAAGAGTAAACCAAATATTGAAGAAGCTATTTCTGCGAATGATGTGTTGTTAAAAATCCATATCATAATAAGACTGAAAATCATGAGAATAGCCATTCTGACTGAGTTGTTTTCTATTGCATTGCTTATCTTTATTCCTATTAAACTTACAAAAAAAACTAAGACACCTCCTAGGCCTATTATTTCCACAAATTTACCTATAAAATTCAGGAAAAAAGATTCGGCAAATCCTGTATTAATTATATAAATTACACTCAAGGCACTCATTCCGATTGCTATAACAGCTGATGACCTCTTTTGATTACGAAATATTCGCGATAATAATATGAATATAACACCAAAGAAGATTAGGAAAGGTAAGAAATATACAAAAATTAAGTAATGGACATCGAAACTCATAATTATTTTCTCTTTTCCCAAGAACAAAAATCTATCTTTTCTTTAAAGGACGTCGGGGGTGTGATTTGAACACTAGATATCACGAAGTTGTTATTAGAGGAAAGGAATTTAAAACTATTTTTCTTTAAATTAACAATTTACTCTTTAAAACAAAATTAAAACTATGGAAGATGATCTAAGGAGATTAATGGTTGAGTTTTGTGAGCGTTTTAAACTAAAATATTATGTTAAATACTCACATAGCTTGACCCAAGAAGAAATCAATGCTAGCAATCTTTTAGGTTCAGGTGAATTGACAGAATTATTAAAAAAACATGGTAATGATTACTCAAAGATAGACAAAAAAGTAAGAGATGCATTTAAACGTTTGGGGGGAACAGGAATTATAGAAAAAAAAGATGCAGAATCATTAGAAAAAGATATGAAAGAGGCTTATAGAGACTCAAAAATAATAGACTATTTGAAACATAATGAACAACTCTCCATGTTATTAAGAAGTAGAATGAATAAAATTATTAATGAACATCTAGAAGATACCCTTCCAATACCGAAATCTAAAGGTTTCAGATCTTTTTACTATGGCATTACAGGGCAAACACTTACTATGATGATCCATGAAAGCATTCATTATGTTCTTATAAAAAATGGTATTAATTTTAGTGATATAAGCGGTAGTATAAGTGATCTTGATGAAGGATTTTGTGTCTTTATGCATTTTAGGTTCAATAAACACATTGGTTTCTATAAGACCGGCAAAGACGAGTTAACAACAGATTACAGACGTTGGGCAGGTTTCTTTGAAAATTTATTAAAAAATGTTCCTGACAATGAGATAATCTCAATTATAAAAAAATATTCAATAACTGATTTACAAAAACTGATGGAAAGAAGTGAGAAAATAGCAAAATTCAGAGAATTACAAGACAACTTTCTAAGGGATTTAATTGCATTGAATAATACTTGTGATAGCATAAAACACGATATAAACGAAACTTTTAATGTAAAAAACACATACTTTTGAGAAATGAATTGTCAGAACAAGATAAAAATGCTCAAACAAATCAGTTGATGAATAATAGTAGAGAAACGATTAATAAAATAGAGGATTTTACTCGAACGTATGAAGATTTACTTGCAGCGGCAAGAGATCCTAAAACTTTGGATAAAGTATTTGAAAACTTTATTACAATTGATGTTTTAAGAACATTTTTAAGAGAAACAGATGAACTATCAAAATATTTAAAAAATGAATTTTTTTCTGAAATAAGAGGTATCGAACAATTGGACCATTTTGTTAAAGTTGTTAAAGAAGATGTTCACGCTATGATTTCATTTAAGGAAACAATACAGCAAATGTATGGAATCAAAACTTTATTTCCTTCACAAATACCAAAACAATTTACATAACCATAAAAAATTCCAATCTGTTTCATCCTAAAAAATACTAAGAAATCACAGTCTCAACAGTTATTGTTTTAGTCTCAACTACAGTGTAATTATAATCGTAATCTGTTACAACCATTCCTGAAACTGATGGTACTTCTGAAGGAACAGAACCTACCAGTGTGCAAAGAAGTGGCACTTTCATCGGAAGTTCTATATTTTCTGTAGGCGATAAAACCTGCTTGTCATCGATAGTTTTTATATTAAAGTCACATCTTCCACCGCTTTGATCAGCATTCAGGTTAATCAAAGTCATATTGAATCTATCTTTACTTATAGTCCTCTTAGAAGCTGGGTTTATTTTGTCCTTAACCCAAACAATTATTGGAAAAGCAACATTAGCCATTTCCCATTGATCACTAGATTGTGATATGCCTCTCTCTATTTGAACTTGTATTGGTCCTTTTGTTTGAGTTGTACTTATTTTTGCGTTTGTGGACCTCTCCCTATAATTCAAAATAGGAATATAAAAGATATTTTCGCCCCAATAATCATAGTTTAGAGTGAATTCCGGCTTTAAATCACGACCGATTCTTGCTAGTTTATTGTCATCTGGAATCATGAAAACAAAGTTTATTTCTCTATCATCCATAGATTTAATATTATCAAAGTGGCAACCACAGTTATTAGAAATAAAACCGCAATTTGATAGAGGGTCGCCATCACTACAAGTTTGATCCTTTAAAGTCAGCCCATAAAAGTCGGTTATCCTCAAACTTATATTATTAATATCGTTCTGGACTTGATTTGTTAAAACAACTTTCATGTTCACTGGTTGACTTGGAAGGGATTTATCAGGGATTTTTGTATCCATTTTTAACGCTTCGTCTTTGTAATCTAAATTACCGCCATCTGGTTGATCTACACATCCTGAAAAAATAACTACAAGAATTAAAAGAGTGAGCACAATCCAATTTCTATTCATAACATCTTGAATATCTTTTGTTTTTTAAGATAAAAATAACTTCCTTTATTAAATAGAATAAGTTTTTTATGGCAGTAATCTAAACAATATTAAAGAAATATTATATCTGGACTGGTCTGTTGGACATGAATAAAAAAAATGTTTTTGAAATGATAGTTTTTTACTCAGTTTTCCTATCTTTTGTTCTTTTAAGCGTCGAATTTGTCTCTGCCTGCAACGTTAAATATGGGACATATGCTGATGGTTGCTGGGATAGAGATTATGGTGAATGCTGTGGGTGGATTTTCAGGGGATTTCTCTTTGATAATAATAAGGCATGTGCTGTTGGTGGCCCTTCAACCTGTCCATATCCATACTCAGATTACCAAACATACTCTTCTGCAATAATCAACAAATGTCCTTCTGGTAATGATGGTGATTCATGTGATGTTAAAGCCGGTTGGTATTGTGATACAGGTTTTAGCGGAAGTTGGGACGCTTCTGAAAATAAATGTGTTTTATGTTCAAACGGCATAGAAACAAAAATCTATGGCGATTCTTTAAGTATTTACACTGATGAAGGCGGTATCAACGGAAATTCTAAATGTGAATCTGGATGTCCAAATGTGGATAAAATTTGTGATGAAAAATCACCTGGAACTTTTTTAAATTCATGTGTGTATGGTAAAACATATTTTGCAGACCAATGTTCTGCATCTTGTCAAGTTGCAGATGAAAAAATATGCAGAAGCTCTGCTTATTATCCTGACTGCACTGCTTCACCAGAATGTAATGGTGTTGCTCCTGGCTCTAATGTTGCTGGGGGTAGCTGCGATAATAATTGTAAGTTCGTAAAATATGTTTCTATCATGATGCCCATACCAGAAACAACAACTACTGTACTTCCATGTAACATAGATAATACAAATGCAAGAATTTGGTGCAGTGATAGTTGTAGACCAATGGGCTACAGATATATTTATTGTACATGTGATCAGGGTACAACCGTTTGCAACATAAATAAATATTATTGTAGTAACAGTGCTACAAATGGTGGTTATCCGACTTCTGATTGTAATACTTTTTTAACAACAACTATAATTAGTACAACTACGACAATACCACCAAACTGTAAAATTTTACTTGACAAATACAGTGCTGCTTATGGCGCAACCTGCACCGATTCAAAATGGACCCAGAATAATAATTATGTCGCTGATGTTAACAGGGATAAAAAAATTGATACCAGGGATGGGGGTTTAATTGGTCAAAACGCAGGTAATGATGCTTGGTGTTTAGATAAATTAAACTTACCTGATTCTTGCCTTTCTAGTACTACAACAACCAGTCAATCAAGTTCTACAACTACTACTGTACCTACAATACCAATTAATTGTCAAAGTTTGATAGACAGATGGACAGCAGCTAATGGTGCAGTATGCGGTGGATCAAAGTGGGATGGTGTAGTAGATATTAATAGGGATAGAGTGATTGACATTAAAGATATTCAGTTAATCGAGCAAAACAGGTACAACGATGCTTGGTGTTTACAGAAATTGAATCAACCCGATTCTTGTAATCTTCTAAGAGTTGAAGCAAAAATAGACTTCTTACAAAACCCTCCTTCTCTTTCAGGCTTGAGAATAGATATAGATGGTGTAGCAACTTACACAGATGGGGGAAGTGTGACTCTCTATCCATCATCAGGTGATCATAATATCAGGGCATACAATTTCGGTATGAGGGAATTCTCACATTCCTTTGATAGCGATTGTAATGGTAATGGAAATTATCTCGATATAAAAACCAACCCTTACGGTTTCACCATGTATGAAAAAAGTAGAACCATAACTTTGTTTTACAAAGTGTTGACACAAATAGCAAATTTAAACTATGATGGAACAAAAATAACAGGAAAACTTCTTGGCGAGGATAATAACCCAATCATAGAAAGAGGTAGTTCTCATCCTTCATGTTCAGATCCCAACACTGGCACTGTATACATACATCCAAATAGGAATGTTGATTTATATTATAGTTATGATGGCGTATCATGGAATTACAATGGTTCCGTTGAATCTTCTCTCACAGATGGGTCATTCAGTTATGCATGGATTTGCCCAGCTGGGGTAACAAAAATAAAAGCAGTATATAAACCAACAAATGAAAACTGGTTTTATTCTGGTATAACAATAGAAAAAGATGTAAGCTGTGGTGCTGTTATTACTAGCACTACAACGACTGTTCCTGGTGGAACAACAACCACTACAACTGTTCCTCCAACTGGTTGTATAGAATTAATAGGATACTCAGCTGAATCCAAAGGATTTACGGTTTATTGTTCTCTCCCTGGAGGCATTTGTCAGCAAGGAGACGGCATACAGGGCCTTTTGAAAATGAACATGTTAAACCCTTGTGCAAATACTCCGCAAGTTACGATTGAAATGAAAGATAGTGGTTGCGATAAGACATATACTTTCAGTGCAAGTAGATATTATTGTAGTGGTGCTGCTTTTTGTGGGTATGAATTTTCATGGGCTTTTCCTGAATTACCTACTGAATGTCTCGGAAAAACAGTTATGATTACGGTTAGCTCAGAAGGCGCATCAGCATCAAAAACTGGTATAAAACTTTCTAATGATGCTAGAAGGGATGAAAAACCATCGATGAATAGAATGGGCGATTGGTCACCTTCAATCATATTCCCCACAGATCAAGTAAGTTATACATCATATGCTGATGATGATAAAGGGTTGAAAGAAATTCAAATTCAATCTTTAACGTCGAATGGCTGGCAAGTGGTTAAAAGTTGTCCTGTGTCAGGAACTTCAGCTTCTTGTCAATATACAAGTGGACCTTATTCTTTAGGAACTTCAATTTGTTTGAGGGGTAATGCAACTGATATTAAAAATCAAGTACCAATTCCAGATTTTTTAGGTACTAAAGCAGATTGTAGAGATGTATGTAATCCACCAAGCGAGACAGATGGTGGAAAAAATTACAATGTGAAAGGAAATTGTACATCAGTAAATGAAGGTTCTTCTGGTTGTGGGTCTTCTATAGATAGCGATTTTTGTCCTTTTGATGGTCCGAAAGGATATTGTTGTAATGCTCTTCCAGGGCAGTATTGGAGTGTATCGAGTGTTTCAGATGATGGGACTACTGTATGTTGTAGAAGAAATTCCCCATTAAGAAGTGGTTCATGTGATGAAACTAAAACAATTAACTGTAAGAATGTGTTGGCTGAATCCTACATAAATGGTAGAGAATGTGCAATTGAGTTTTATGATTGTTCTAGTCAAGGTAAAATTTGTTCTAATGGAATTTGTGTCACTGGTATCACAACCACGACGAGTACTATTGTCCTCACGACAACTAGCACGACTAGACAAACAACGACTACTGTAATCACGACAACTAGTACAATTCCTATTACTTCATCGACAAGTACTACGAGTAGTCCAACAACGAGTACTATTGTAACTACTTTGCTGACAACTAGTACGACTACAATCAGACCAACTACAACTACTACGACTTCACCGACAACTAGTACGACTAGACAAACAACGACTACTACGAGTAGTCCAACAACGAGTACTATTGTAACAACTACAAGCACAGTTCCGATTACCACTACAACAGTCCCACCAGGCGCAGAAAACTGTTGTGCTAATGGTGATGAAGATAATGATCAAAAAGCGAACGGTGCTGATCCCGAGTGTCAAAATAATGTTGACTTGACTGCAGGCACAAATAATGTATGCTGGTGGACTGAATGGGATGACTACAGCAACAATGCTGACTATTATTCTGGATGGTTCACATGTCCTCCCGATTACATCGTAGGTGTAGTTACGATAGAACAGTATACAGAACAGAATTATGATTTCTTCACCATATACGATGGGAATAACAACGTGAGGTACAATGATAGTGGAGAGGATGGTTTAAAGACAATCGATATGTCTTCGTTCAACACTGCTAAGATAAAGTTTAGATTTACGAGTGATTCTACTGCAAGAAGGGATGGAGTCAAAGTAAACAGTATCGTTTGCTCTATTCCAGGTGGGACGACAAGTACAAGTACTATACCAACAACTACTACGAGTACTATCAGTGCAACTACTGTGATTACAACGAGTACTACGACACCGATTACATCCACAACAACAGGATCAACAACTACCACAATTATTCCAGAGTTTGTATGTACCGATTTTACTTGTAATTCTATGTCAAACGGTTACAAGTGTCAATTTAGTTATACTAATAATCTTGTTGAAGATACCTATGTCATGTTCCTTTTTTCAGATTCAACAGGTGAAATCTTACCATGTGCAACACTAATGAAAACCCAAAGGGGAACTGGAACTGTTGAAACAATATTCCTATGTCCAAGGACAACAGGAAGATACTATGTCGATTGGTTAGTTTACTTGGCATCAGATACCAGATTAAAAAATCCTATAAGATGGTCCACACCTTGGTCCACACCTTGTGGAACTAAAGAGTTAGTATGTTGAGTTTATGCTAGGTGGTTTAAAATTATGAAAAAATTTATTATATTATCAATTTTAACGACGATTATGTTCTTCTCATTAAAGTATCTAGTTAATGTGTCAGCCATTGCAACAATATCTTGTCCTACAACGACTTGTTTTGTTGGTAATTGTCAATGTGGTATAAGTGGATGCTTGGATGGTCTTGTTTATATTTATGATGCTAATGACTGTGGTGGTAGTGCTATATTGAAACCATCATTCCAGGGTTCATCTTTCAACTGGTCGCCAGAAAGAGCAATAAAATATTATCTAGTAGTTAGATGCTCTAACCAAGACACATCTGCCTGTACTGAAGTGACTGTTTCTCAAGTTTCAACTACTACTTCTACTGTAGGCAGTACAACTACTGTGGCGACTACAAGTTCAACTATAACAACTGGACCTACAAGCACAACAAGACCAACCAGTACAACAACGATAGGAAGAGAATGTTCTTATGATAATCCTTGCCCCGCTGACTGCGGAAAGCGTAAGCTTAACCAAGCAACTAATAATCAAAATTACTACACGTTTGTCATAGATTCTATATCGAATGTAACGATAAGACTTGAACCAGACCGTAACGTAGATTATGATCTTTACGTGAATTGGGATGAGAGTGAACCGACAAAGGATCAATATGACTGTAGACCCTCAAAAGATATAGGAACAGTTGAAGAGTGTAAAAACTCAGGTTTGTTGGAAGGAACATATTACGTAATGGTAAACTATTTGGCAGATTATTCGCTGGGTCCTGGCAGTTACAACCTGTCGATAAGTTGTACACCAATGGGGAGCGTTAGTGCTAGTTGTTCAAATCAAGATCAGCCATGTAAGATAGATTGTGGAAAGAGTAAAGTTGATAGATCGACAAACACTAGAGATTACTTCATGTTTAAATTAAGTTCTAAATCGAACGTGACAGTAAAATTATTCCCAACTTCTAACGTAGATTATGATCTTTACGTGAATTGGGATGGAAAGAAACCATCTGTAGATAAGTATGATTGTAAATCCTCCTCTGGTGAAGGGGAAAAAGAAGAATGTAGTATAACTAATTTGGAAGTTGGTAACTATTACATCATGACTGATTTCTATGAAGGTATTGGAACATACGATTTGTCGTTGTCATGTTCTCCGATAAAAGTTACGACGACTACGACTATCAGTAGTACGACTACAGCTACGACTGCTATTGCTACAACCTCAGTTAATATTTCAACTACAATTAAAGGTACAACTACTACTACAAAAAATTCTAGTTGCGGAACTAATGGTTATTGCGAAAGCACGAACAACGATTGTAACTCGGGTTATGAAGATTGTCCTGATAATGATGTGGATTGCAGTATAGATCAAAAATGCTGTTGCGTGACCGAAATTCATCCTGAACCATCTAACCTCGGGTTAGTTGTAGGATTAGTTGTCATTCTTTTAATAGTAGTCTTGGTCTACTTCTTTATTAAGGGAAAATCTAGGATAACATTCGAAAAATTGTACAGAAAATGGAGTAGATAATATCAAAAGTTTAAATTCAAAGTTTTTTTAGCTAGGAAAATAAAATATATTTTAATGCCAGAAGCTACTGAAAAGGTTCAGCTCTCAAAAGAGTATCTAAATCTGTTGCTTCAAATGCAGATGAAGCAACCTGTTAAGTCGAAGTACGAGAAGTTATGTAAATATGCTGAAAAATTTAAGATAAGACCGCCAAAAGGTATGGAGAAAAAATTAGAAGAAGATATCATATTTTCCTCGATGAATGTTACTCCCACAGGAGTTCTTTCTGCAGCGATTCTTTCCTTACTGATACTGAGCCTTTTTTCTTTCTTATTTTCAATGTTCATAAACGATCTAACGATAATATCCATAATCTTTGTTATTCCTTTAGCAGGATTTTTCTACATATACTCGTATCCAAAATTCCAATCTCAAGTTTTAAAAGTACAAACTGGTGATGAATCGATAAAAATTATACTCTACATTGTAATATACTTAAAACTTCATCCCAGCTTTGAAGGAGCCATAAACTTTGCTGCAGAACATACTCATGGCCCGATGAGTTCAGATATAAAAAAGGCGATGTGGGATGTGCAAGTTGGGAAGTATAAGACTATAGAAGAAGCTCTAGCATTCTACATGCCTAAATGGGCGATTTGGAATGAAGACTTTGTTCGTTCCATAAGCTTACTTCACGGCGTACTAATAGAACCTTCAGAAGAAGGTAGAGAAAGGATACTTAGAAAATCTCTAGATTACTTGCTTACTAACACCCACAGAAAGATGAGAAATTATGTGGAGGATATTAGTGGCAATATAAACATTCTGCATATGTTAGGTATGCTCATGCCTGTAATGGGTTTGATAATGTTTCCAATGATATCGATGTTCTTGCAACAGTCTGTGAATCCATTCTACATAGCGGTAGGGTATACTGTAATTTTACCTGTATTGGTACTTTTTTTCATGAATAGGATTCTTCTTAAAAGACCATCGGCATTCATATTCCCAGACATATCCAAGCATCCTGAGTTGCCACCACCAGGCACTTTTTCCATAAAATTAGGAAGAAAATATTATTACATTCCTATCTTGCCGTTGGCCTTGATCGTCGGTGTAATAGTCATGTTTTATGGAGTTTTACATTTTATCGAATTATATACTAAGTTAGCGTTAGTGAGTAAATCGTTTCAGGTAGACATATTGGAAAAAGAGGCGAGAATGAGTTTATCAAATCTTTTTGCAACTTTTTCCATAACCGGTGGTGTGGGATTAATGATTTTCTTAAATTTCTACTTAAGGAGTTTTCAGAGGATACACATAAGGAATAACATAAAAAATATAGAAGGTGAATTTCAAATAGGATTATACTCACTGGGTAATTACTTATCAGAAGGCTATCCCATTGAAAAAGCCATTGAAAAAAGTTTAGATGAGTATGAAAAACTGGGGATGAAGAAAAGACCGACTTTCTATTTCTTTTCTCGTTTACTATACAACATAAAAAATTTTGGTATGACTTTCAAATCATCGTTGTTCGATAAGAAAACTGGTGTCATGCGTTTCTTCCCTTCAGCCCTTATAAATGAAATAATGAGAATTTTGTCAGATGCTTCAGAAAGAAGTTCTGCACTCTTGGGAAAGATATCAAAGACCATCGGTTCATACCTTGAAGATCTGAACAAAATAGAAGCGAAGATAAGGGAATTATTAGAAGAGGTAAGGGGTGGTATAAAAATACAGAGTAATTTTGTCATACCGTTAGTTTGTGCAATAGTTGGCTCTTTAGGTATTTTCCTATTGACTATGTTAAAATGTTTATCCTTTCAATTGGCACAGATAGAGAAAAATGTAGGTTTTGGAATCTTAGGTGAATCAACGATGGGAGCAGGTTCTCTGTTGAATGACTTGGTCGGGGATTTCACTAAAGTTATGCCGATGACCCTTCTTCAAGCTATAGTAGGAATATACACGTTTGAAATAGTGGCTTTGTTCGCTATGTTATTGAACGGTATAGAAAATGGCTTTGATGATGTCTCAAGAGATGATCTCATAGCTAGTTCAACTATAAAGGCATTGATTGTGTATGCAGTTGTAACTATTTTTGCTCTAATACTCTTCAATGGCATAATAACTTCTATAATTACATCTACTGGAGGTGGCTTTATCTGTGAGTGAGATTTCAATAGAAATGATATACATTGTCATTCCTATACTTGTGGTTATTGTTTTCATTTACTTGAGTTGGCAACATGTCTCTGTTGAATGTCATACTGATTTGAATTCAACTCGTGATGTTGTACTGTTAAACTTGGAGAAATGCATAGACAATTGTTGGAAAAAACATGATTTTGGCAGCGATAGAGAAGTAGAAGATTGTTACATCATGAACTTATTCATTCAAGATAAACATATTGTAGCAAATGATTTTTCTAATCGAAATTATGTCCAAGCTTCTTTTGATTCATTAGAACCTTATATGAATCATACGATAAAAATAAGGTATGATTCTGCTAAAAAAGGAATAGATCTGGTGAAGATTGAATGAAAGGAATAGCATTGGAAACTATCGCATACTTTACGATAGCATTAGCAACGATAGTTTTAATTTTTATGTTGATTGGAACCAAGATAACTCCTGCTATCAAGAATGCTTACTGTAATTTTGTCAGGGGAATAAGGTTGATTTTACCTTTACCGACTTACATGAGACCGCCGTTGCCAACATACTGTGAGAAAAATGCAACAATCTATTTACAGACAATATTAATAGACTCAGATCAACCTGATACAATAGAACTCTCAATAGCTTCCCATGTAATAGCATGTTGGGAGCAGACTGGAAAGCTGGATGTAGGACAGAATATTCTTTGCTATGAATTGGTCTTGAAGAACAAACCTACAGGTGACGTGGAAAGAGGTAAAGTTGAAGAAAAAATAGTAAGTGGAGACCCAGAATATTCAGATATTATGGATTGGAAGACTGATGATCCCATAAATCAAATAAAATCAATAGGTATAACTTATGACTCAACCAATAAAAAAATAGAGGTTGTATAAATGACGATGGCTTTAGAATATCCCATGAATATAATAATTCTCACAGTTGTCGTATTGGTTGTTATAGGAATCATGTTCAGTTTTCGTGATAGAATCATGAAATTTTGTCTTTTCCCACCTTGCAATGAAGATGTAAAATGTGATGTTAAACCGATTGTCACGACAGAAAATGTTGTTGATCAAACTATGATAGAAAAATACTGTGGGATGTGTTTAGTAAAGAATAGAAATGGCGAATGTAAAGAAGATGCCCTATGCTATATTGTGAACATACCGACGACTAATCCAAAAAACTTTAATCCAAGTAATTGTGAAATCACCTGCGATAAGGATGTTACTTCTTTCTTCGTAAACTACAAATTTTTAGATAAAAATATTACCATAACGTGCTAGAATGAAAGGCTTAACTTTGAATTATGTTTTTTTATCGTTGATAGTTTTGGTTTTCATAGTGGTTGCCATAGCCATCTTGAGGCACTTTTATGAGCAGACCAATATCGACCAGGATGGTATCACACATCCTATAGATGTCAGATATACTTGTATTCAACTTAACAATACAGAAATAAACTTCCAAGATTTTCAGGACATCATCTACGGTTTCTTAACTGACCAATGTAATGATTTTTCTGCAAAAATAGACCAAAGTATAACTTTATCGGATGTTAATAGAGCAGTAAAAGCAATAGACAAATCTGTTGAAGTGATAAAAATCAACGAATGTGTTCTGCCAAGCGTTAATAGTCATAGTGTATACCTTAATTTTAGTAAAGTTGAAGAGGGACGAAACATTTATTTAGGGAGAAGAGAAATTGATAATAGTGATTTACTAATATGTGATTAAAATGGGTAAGGGATTAGAAGCATTGGAATTGATATTCACCCTTTTTGTCTTGATAGTAGTTGTCCTGATCGTTATAAGGATGTTCATAACTAAGATGTCTTTAGGGGGAATAGAAAAACCCATCGCAAATATACAGGATTCGTACAACTTTGACTCCGCTAAAGCCACTTGTAATGATTTCTGCAGCAAATATGAATCAGATTGTAGTGATATTCAAGCTGCTGTTAAATTTTGTTTACATAAAGTTAGTATAGATATAGATGGTAACAGAATAACGGGTGAAAAGGGACATTACAACGTTGTTGATCAAATGCCGAGATGCGAAGACAGTATTTATTGTTTTGATATCGATACAGAATGTACATGTGGTTCACAAAGATTAGATGCAAAAACTTGCTTGACCGTTCTATGTGATTATTATAAGAATTATCAAGGTGTTAACAGCAGAGTAGCTATGGATATGGTTAAAAATGGTATATATTGGGGCGGTTGTGAGTCAGACATGGATGTTTGGAAGAGCAAAATCCAAGATTTTACACCCATAGACCTCAGCCAAAATGGCAGTGGGGATTGGATGAAACCGAATTATTGGTATGAATGCGCAGGTTATACCTCCCCTGACTGTGATAGTATCGCAGCTTCTATACCAGCACATTGTAAATAACTGTTTTAATTTTCCTGAAAAATATTAAATTCAAGGAAAAGAAATTCTAATTTATGCCTGCAACATGGTTGTACATTGCTGGTGGTATATTCATAGCCATGCTGGTCTTCGTCATTGCCTACAATCTATTGACAATGCAAATGATTCAAGCTCAAAAACAGAATGCTTTAGCTGATTTCAACGGTTTATTGACTGATATAGAGACGGTTTGTTTACAAGAGATAAACAACTCCATGCTGACCAAGATTGCCATTCCCACCAGTGTTCGTGTCCTGTACGTTACTGACGATACAAAAAATCCATTGTCAAAAGTCGTAGAAAATATAAGTAATGAAGAAATTAATGTTGGAAAAAATATTTGCATGCAATTCGCCGATGAACAAACTATAAGATGTAAGAAGTTGACTTGTAACACGATGATGCCTTACATGGGAAGTCTACCAGAGTATATGGACATTAAAATCATGGTCAAAAAAATCCTTGGAGAAGCGCCTGTTAAAGAATATGATTTAACGATAAGCAAAGTCTTGGGTGATGAAGTAGAGGTTAAGATTGGTGGAGAGATTGGATAAAGGTTTTGCTACCGAGGAAATGATTCTAACCATAGGAATTCTCATAGCCGCTGGCATCCTTTTATTGGAATTGAGGGGAGTTTTTTATGGCCAGACAAAGCTTTCACAAGAAGAAGTTGCGAGTTCTGTCGCTGATGATTTGGAAAATATTGTGAATAAAATCAATTTATTTGAAGGTAATGCAACTTTTGCTTACCATCCTACAATAAAGAGTTATACGTTGACTGTGAAGAATAATAATGTTTTGATATATGATAAGACATCAAAAGTGACAGCAGGTTTTACGAAGACGAATGTTAACCTGCAGGACATGACATTTGAAGATTCTGAAGTTATTTACATCAAAAAAGATGAGGATAAAATTTACATCTTGAAAAGTTTAGAGGATATGCCTAAAGAATATTTAACGGATTGTGATTCTACTTGTAAATTACAAGGGCATACTTCTGGAAGTTGTAGAAATATCACTGCAGGCACTCCGGACACCAATTTAGCTCCCATGCCTGGCAACTGGGGACCAGGTGGTTATGGCGGTGGCACGCAAAATCTCTTTATTGATTACAATGTACTATCGCCAAGCGGGAAGCCAAGTTGGAGAGTTGAAGCATACACCGATGGCGACGAAAGCACTCCTATATCTGAACGAGTAGGTAATTATTGGAGAGAATGCATTTCACAACCTATTCCCAACGACTATAAGACCAATCCATTGAAAGTCGGTGATTACATAGTTGTTAAATACTGGATTAGAACTGGTCCGTCTACTATTGGCAAAGACGGCATTGTTCCTTCCAGTGTCATAGGTGTCTGGGATTATCGTAATGACGTCACAAAAGAGGTTCTTTATCATTATGGTCAAGTGAGAGAACATAATTCTAATGTGATGGTGTATTCTTCAGAATATGGATGGGAATATAAATGCGATATAGATGGAACAAAGGAGGATGTACTGCCGGAATTTGTTCCAATGAATACAATTGCGCTTTATCCTGAAACGAACGGTTGGGTTCAAAGAACATTAACGGGCAGGGTCCCACCTTTAGGTCGAATATTAAATTACGATGGAAGCGCGTGGTCATCAACTTTACCCACATTCTTTATAGTAGCCCTCAATGCTGGTAGTTATCAATTCTGGGATTCAGTTCAGCAAAAATCATATCAAGATGAAGGATTAGTATGGTTTGCTGATGCTGAAGTTTACATTAATCCTACATGCCAATTCAACGAGAAATCAATAGGACAGGATGGTTGCTCTTCTGGCAATGCTTGCTGTTGTTCTGGGTAACTTTAACCTCTTCAACTAAAAAACGTTGAGGAAATTTGTAAGTAATCATGATAAAAAATACAGGAGTAAAAACTTTATTCATTGAAAAATAAATTTTAATTAACCAACCTGAGAAAACTAAGTCTCAGTCAATAAAGTAAAACTTGATATTGATGAAGAGATTGACTAAAGGTATCGCTACTGAGATGATTCTGACAATAGGGGTTTTAGTAGCTTCTGGTATACTTTTGTTACAGTTGAGAGGGGTTTTTTATGGCCAGACAAAGCTGTCACAAGGAGAAATTGCAGGTGCATTTGCTAATGATTTAGAAAATATTGTGGATAAGGCTGTCGCGGTAACGGGAAATGCAACTTTTGCTTACCATCCAGCGATAAAGAGTTACACATTAACCGTGAGTAATGATACTGTTTTAATCTATGATAAAATATCAAAAGTGAAAGCAGGTTTCACGAAAACAAGTGTTAACTTGCAAGACATAAGTTTTGAAGATTCTGAAGTTATTTACATAACAAAAGTTGAGGATGGCATTTACATACTTGGAAAATGTAGAGAAAGTGGTGAAAGTTGTTCCAATAGTATGATGTGTTGTCATGAAAATCCTTACTGTTGGGGCTCTTCATTTGTTTGTCATAATAATTGTGCTAGTTTAGGAGAAAAAGCAGCTGATAATGATGCATGTTGCTCTGGATTATTTTTAAATACTAGTACGGGGGGGTGTGAAAAAATTCCATGTATAGATGATGGGAGGTGTGAAAATTTTGAATGCTCGGCTGGTTGCAAAGACTGTATTGGACCTAATCCTACCTGTATAGGTGATGGTGCATGTACTGTATCTATAAAAGAAAATTGTGCAAACTCTCCTAATGACTGTTCCTGTTCTAATGGAATTTGTTGTCCAGATCAACCAGATGCTAATGGGATAGGATGTTCTTTAACTACTGAGCTTGATTTGAAAAAAAGTGAAAAGTGTTCATGCGATGCTCAGTGTGATGTTGGACTAAAATGTAATCCTACTGCTCCTAGTTTCACGACGTATTCAAAAGCTTGTTGTGAACCTGGAAAGGGTTGGGATGGAAGCAACTGTATAGTGTTAGAATGTGAGTATCCTTGTCTGCCTGGTTGTATACTCCCAAGTAAATTTGATTGGAGAAATTTTAAGGGTGAAAATTGGATGACTCCTATCAGAAGACAACATTGTGGAGACTGTTGGGCTTTTTCTGCAGCTGGAGCAGTAGAAGCAAATTACAAAATCGAACAAGGAAATTCTAATGTAAATCCAGACCTTTCAGAACAAGATTTAGTATCATGCTCTGGCGCTGGAAGTTGTAGTGGAGGAAAACCTTTTGCTGCATTGAGCTACATAAAAAGTACAGGAATATGTGATGAAAGTTGTTTTCCTGAAGTAGGAAAGGATCTTCCTTGTTCAGATAAACGTTCTGATTGTGGAAATAAATTATGGAAAATAAATAGCTATTCTCGAGTAACGGAGACTACAGATGAAATAAAAAGGGCTTTGATTTGTCATGGTCCGCTTTCAGCTATTATACCTACTTGGGAGCATGCTATAGTTGTGGTAGGATATGACGATACCAGAACGGTTTGGATTTTTAAAAATAGTTGGGGGGGAGGGTTTGGTTATGGTGGGGAGAGTGGAGGATATGGAGCATTAACTTATGACAAGATGACCGAGTTTTATTATGTAGATGGCGTAAGAGCTCCATAAATAAAAAGAAATATATAAGTTGATAATATGAGTTGGATGAAACATGAATTGAAATGGATTTCGATTTTAATAATGATAATTACAATACCCCCCGTGTTCGGATTACGTGACCCTTCAATAGTTTACTGCAACGCGTTGGGTTATAATTTTACAACAAGCATGACAAAAGAAGGTGAAATGAACATCTGTCAATTCCCTGATGGCTCTAGTTGTGAGGCCTGGAGTTTCCTTAAAGGAAAGTGTGGTAATGAATACAGTTATTGTAAACAGAGAGGATATATAATAAAGAATATAACCGATATCGAGAAATGCGTTTCTATATTTTCTGATGAATGTGCTGTTTGTATTTTAGAAAATGGGACTGAAGTAGAAGTTACAACACTAATGAGCTTGAGTTTCCAAGAAGGCAGATGTGGCGATGGTAGATGTACAGTGGGAGAAAATTATGGTAACTGTCCTAAAGATTGTCCTACTGGTAGTGAAGATGGTTATTGTGATGGTATAGCCGATGGTATTTGTGATCCGGACTGTATTGCATTACAAGTTGAAGAAAAGGATCCAGATTGTATAAAAACGTCAGTAACAACTACAACAAGACCAACCAGTACAACAATACAATTGTGTAACAAAAACAAGAAATGTGAACCAAATCTTGGAGAAAATTATAAGACATGTACTCAAGATTGTCCTTCAGGCTCGAAAGATAATTATTGTGATAAAGTTTCTGATGGTATTTGTGATCCAGATTGTACAGAAAATGAAGATTCAGACTGTAAAAAACCAAGCATGTTATGGATTTACATTATAGGCGGGATAGTGGTAATAATATTATTGGTTTTGTTCTTAACAAGGATTAGAGGAGGAAGAAAGATTGAAAGCGGCAAGCAAATTTCTTATTAAGGGAATATATCTAATCCTATTAATAATAGCCATAGCTATCGTTACGAACCAAATAATAACTGTAAATTATATAGGATCAGAGCAATCAAAAAGCATAGATCTCAGAAAAGAGGCTAGTAATATATTAGAAAATTTACTAAGCTCGGATAAATGTTTAACTATAAAAAATATGGAAACGACAGAAAAAGTCATCAACGTATCTACCTTAGATGAATTCCAATCTAAGTATTCTGATATAGAACCAGATTGTGCCAGAAATTATGATTATGGTTATTATGTGAAGATAGAGAAGTTCAACTTTACAAAAATTAGTGGATATTATGAACCAAAAATACCTCCAGGGAATAGAGATATTGTTTTGATATTGGATAATTCTGCATCCATGGATTGTAATAAGGCATGTCCAGAAAAATTTAATACGTTGAAGTCAGCCGCTATACAGTTTGTAAAATGTGCAGATAAAGAAACAGACAGAGTTGCCATCATTGGTTTTAGTAATGATGTAAATGAACTATATTGTGGTGTGTCAGAAGAAGTTCCAATGACACCGTTGTCAACTGAACAGAATATAAAAGACATAACAGATGCAATCAATGGTTTAGATGCAGAATATGGAACCCCTTTGATTAGTAGCTTAAAAAAAGCAGAATATGTATTAAATAACGAAGGTGACCCCAAAAAATTTAGAATGGTAATTCTTTTTACCGACGGGAGAGAAACTTGTTGTGATACATGCACCGGTTCAAAGGGGACTTCTGATTGTCTAGGTCCATGTCAAGATAAATTATGTGATTTTGCTACTGTCTTTAAAAATAACAATATACCAGTTTATTCTATATTCTTAGGAAATGATCCTATAGGAATTCAACAAATTAAATGTATTTCTGAACAAACAGGTGGAAATTTCTACAACATCAGCGCTGAAAATATAGATATACTTCCGAAAATATTTTGTGAAATAGTATCCAAAGAAAGAGAGACTACTGAGCATTATCAATCATGGTACTTTGGCTCTCATAATCATTCGAGAGATAATGCGTTAAAGGATTCTGTTATGATTTCGTTACCAGTTTCTATAAAAATCACTGATACAAAAACTCAACCTGGCTTAGCAACGATAATGTTATTTGAAGGTGAATTAGAAGAATTGGCTGGCTCAATAGATAGGACATGTGAAACTGGATTGGAAACAAGTAAAAAAATTTACATAAGTTATCCAGTTAAATTAAATGGAAATTCTATATGTATGAATAATGCTGGAAAGGTGAATTGTAGGAAATTTGGTTGCAATCTTGATGTTAAGTTTAACGGAATTAATTCTCCAGGAATGTATGACTTCTATTTCAAAAAAGAGGGCAACACTGTTAAGGTTATTGTATGATGAAGAAAGGACAATCGATGGAACTAGTAGAGTTGACGGTTCTTGTTGTAGCGATATCGATAATGTTGATAATTTCTTATTTCATGCTGACGACAAGAACACCTGAAATAAAAGGACTTGTAACAGAAGAACACATTTATACAAGTTTAGGAGATACTGTAATATCTTTTTACAACACGAAAATATCTGGAACTAAAAGGACACTGGCTCAATTGTTAGCTGATAGAATTACAGGAAACTCGGAAAACATTTATTATGGGGAAGGAGTTGGTATTATAAACGTTGACAAACAAGTTACAGAATTTTTTGATTCATATTTAGATGAGAAATGGAATTTAACGAGTGAAACACTGACTCATCAATTATCGTTTGGCCATGAAACCCCGAAAGATATCAATAGAAAAATTACATACAAAATCATAATACCGAGACCGTCTTTATCTTCAGATGTTATTATATTAAATTTGGACACGTGGTTGGAGTGAGAGGACAATCCAGTTTGCTAATATTGTTGGCAATAATGGTAATAATGATGGGGGGATGGGTTTTTACATCTTTTTCTCAAGTTAGAGTTCAAGAAAATAATGTTATGAAAATAATGTTGACAAAAATAGGAGAATATCTCGATGTGATTAAAGGGTTTTCAAGAAATGCATTAATACTTGCCATACATGAAGGGACTTTTGCTGTTGGTGGGGAAGGAATTACTTTCTATTGCAATGATCCTACACCCCCCACAACAAGACAGATGAGATATGAACTATCTAGCCAAACTATCAAGTTATTGAATGAATACTTAAAAAATTATCCTGTTAGTGATCAACTAGCAACTATTGATATCCAAAATTTTTCATGTATTGATACTCCTGTTGAAGGATTAGAACAAGGTTTAAACGATGAGAACTTCACTGCTAATGCATACGGAAGCAAAGTAAGTATTTCAGTGAAAGAAAATAACGTTTCATCTGGTAATGAAATATTCGAATTCATTCCAGAAAACAGGTTCTGGTTCTTGTATAGAGAATTGAGAGATTGGTCTTATACAAAAGGTGCCGATTTTGAAAGATTGGTATGTAATTGTCTAACTAATAGTTTTCCGAAAAGTTGTCGATCAATGGGTAAATGTACAGATTGCCCAGAATTCAACGAATGTTTTAAGAATGCTGTAGATAAAACAGCAAAAGATATGGAAATTTTCATCAATGATCCAAATGTACAATGTTCTGGTGAACCCACATGCTGTTATGGTAAAAAAGATCCTTGTCTATCAAAAACTGAAGATCAATGCGGTTTGTGGCCAACAGGAGAGGGTTGTAGTAATTGCGATTTTTTACCAGATAAAGAACTTTGCATCGAAAACATTAGAGCAAGTTCCGAAGACAACAAGAATTATAGAGAAAAAAATACATTAAGTTTTGAAGGTGAAACTGAAAAATATAGCAGTTCATCCAGAATTTCATTCTCGCCTGATGAAGTATGTGGTGGGACATGTGAGTATTATGAAGCAGGATATGTTAATGTAAAAGCACAATTTACATGTACAGATAAAAAATATCTACTTTCTCTTCCATTCCCAGAAGATCGTTATCTAAAGTTTACGATTGACACTGAAATTTCCTTACAGAAGAAAAGCATAAACTATATTGATACAATACCTTGTGGTGGAACTGTACCGAACTGTGTATGTGAAGATGATTATTGTGAAAGCCACTGTACAGTTGTCACGATCCTGCCTAATCCTCCAACAGTTCCAACAACAAGCCCACCCGTAACAACCGTAACTATCCCACCCGTAACAACAGAACCTCGGACAACAATCTCGCCCGTAACTTAATACGCTGTTACAGAATTGTTTTAATAATCAATTTGCTTTTTATGGAGTTACATATATAATAATTTAAGGAAGAGAGATTGAAAGCATCAAGTGCATTTCTAATCAAAGGAGTCTATTTAATATTGTTAATAATTGCCATAGCTATTGTCACGAACCAAATAATGTCAGTAAATCTTACATCAAAGGAAGAACTAGACAAAATAACTATGAGAAAAGAAACCAACGATATATTAGAAACATTGATAAGTTCAGAAAAATGCCTTGCGACAGAAAAAATGGGGTCGACAGAAAAAGTCATCAACATATCTACCTTAGATGAATTCCAATCTAAGTATTCTGATATAGAACCTGCTTGCGCCAGAAGTTATGAATATGGCTATTATGTGAAGATAGAGAAGTTCAATTTTACAAGAATTAGTGGGTCTTATGAACCAAAAATACCTCCAGGAAACAGAGATATTGTTTTAATCTTGGATAATTCTTTATCCATGAGAGGAAAAAGATTTGATGCGGTAAAATCGGCTGCGATAGAATTTATAAGTTGTGCCGATGATACAGATAGAGTTGCTGTAGTCAGTTTTGGTGGTGGTTATTGTGGTGCAGATGAATCAATTCCTATGACATCTATATCAACTGGAAAAGATGCTTTAACAGGCCAAATAGATAGTCTCTTTGATACATGGCATGGAACTCCTCTGATTAATAGTTTGATTAAAGCGGAAGAAATACTAAGTCGCCCAGGTATTCGGGATAATAAAATGATAATACTTTTTACCGATGGATTGGAAAGTTGTTGTGAAGCCTGCAAAAATATACCCGGATTTGAAATTGGAACCTCAGATTGTCTCATCCCATGCGAAAAAAGTTTATGCGAATTTGCTAAATCTGACTTAAAAGGACAAGGTGTACCAGTTTACTCTATTTATTTGGGTAATGAGACAACAGGTATTGAGCAAACCAATTGCACATCTGAACAAACAGGCGGAAAATTCTACAAAATAGATGAGAAAGATATTGAAATCCTTGGGAAATTATTCTGTAGAATAGTTGCTAGAGAAAGAGAGACAAATGAAGATTATCAAGAATGGTTTTTTGGCTCAAATAATCATTCCATAGATGAAGCATTAACAAACTATGTCACAGTTTCTATGCCAGTATCCATAAAAATTACGGATACAAAAACTCAACCTGGCCTAGCAACTATAAGATTATACAAAGGAGAACTAGAAGAATTAGTTGGCTCAATAGATAGGACATGTGAAACTGGTTTAGAAACAAATAAAAAAATTTACATAAGTTATCCTGTTAAATTGGATGGAAATTCTATATGTATGAATAATGCTGGGAAGATGAATTGCAGGAAATTTGCTTGCAAAAGTGTCAAATTCGATGGAATTAATACTCCCGGGATGTATGACTTCGATTTCAAAAAAGAGGACAACACTGTTAAGGTTATCGTATGATGAATAAGGGACAATTTGAATTGATAGAGTTGACGATGTTTGTTGTAGCGATATCAATAATGCTGATAATCTCTTACTTCATGTTCACATCTAGAACACCAAAGTTGAGCAGACTTGTAACAGAAGAATATACGTACTCAAGACTTGGGGATGTTGTTACAGCTTTATACAATGCTAAAGTATCTGGAACTGAAAGGACATTAGCTCAAATGTTGGCTGACAGGGTTAATTCAAACTCAGGAAATATAGATTATGGGTGGGAAGTAGGAATAATAAATGTTGACAAACAAGTTACAGAATTTTTTGATTCATACTTGGGTGAAAAATGGAATTTGACCGATGATCAATTTTCACTTGGCTATGCAATCCCGAAAGATATCAATAGAAAAATTACTTATCAAATCGTATTACCAATACCGTCTGTTTTATATTCAAAAATTGTTATATTAAATTTGAACACGTGGTTGGAGTGAAAGGACAATCTAGTTTGCTAATATTGTTGGCAATAATGACAATAATGATGGGCGGTTGGATTTTTACATCATTCTATCAACTTAGAGTTCAAGAAAGCAGTATAACAGATGTAGAGACGATTTTGACGAAAATAGGAACATACCTAAACTCGATCAAGGGATTTTCCAAGAATGCATTGATACTTGCTACACATAAAGGAACTTCTGATATAGGTAAAGAAGGAATAACTTTCTACTGCGATGATCCTACACCACCCACAACAAGACAGATGAGATATGAACTATCTAGCCGGACGCTTGAACTGTTGAATGAATATCTAAAAAATTATCCTGTTAATGAACCGTTGATGACCATTGATATTCAGAATTTTTCTTGTGTGGATAACCCTGTGGAAGGATTAGAGCAGGGTTTAATCGATAAGAATTTTACTGCTAATGCATACGGTAGTAAGATTGGTATTTCAATCAAAGAAAATAATGTTTCAACGAATAATGAATTATTTGAAATCATCCCAGAAGATAGATTTTGGTTCCTGTACAGAATGTTGAGAGATTGGTCTTATCAGAAGGGAAAGAATTTTGAAGGATTGGTATGTAATTGTTTGACTACCAGTAGATTACCAAAGTGGGATGAAGTAATGGAAAATTGTAATGAATGGCCTAATTTTGGAGACTGTTTCAAGAGAGCGGTAGATGCTACAGCGAAAGACATGCAAGATTTTATCAACGACCCAAACATAGAATGCTCTGGTGAACCTTCATGCTGTTATGGTGAAAAAGAACCATGTCAGAGTACAGAGGCAGATGATCAATGTGGTGTATGGCAAACAGGAAAAGGGTGTAGTAATTGTACTACTTTACCAGATAAGGAACTTTGTATTGAAAAGATAGGGGCTAGTTTTGAAGAAAATCAGAAGACTTATGAAAAAATTAAAAATGTGATA
>Ga0315268_10001800_pt1 | contig 24602 bp, 18 predicted proteins | sample C1_top_MG_FD_204535 | JGI IMG/M metagenome (GOLD analysis project Ga0315268, IMG submission 204535) | Sediment microbial communities from Yellowstone Lake, YNP, Wyoming, USA - C1_top | ecosystem: Environmental > Aquatic > Freshwater > Lake > Sediment | place: USA: Wyoming | collected 2017-08-01
GGCAAGGACTGTGTTATTCATAAGGGTTATAGGGATTTTCTAAAAGGGTCCTATGATGTAATAATCAATTCCGTTGGAGTGGGAACCTTGAACAGATTGAAAAGTGATTTTAGCAAGTATTTTACGGTTACGGAAGAATATGACAATCTGGTCATCAGTTATCTGTGTAATAGCTGTCCCAGTGCTCTTTATATCAGTTTCAGCAGCGGCGCAGTTTATGGCAGGAGTTTTTTCGCACCTGTGGAGGAAAATACCGCAAACAGTATCCGGGTAAACCGCGTTTCCACCGAGGATTATTATGCTATTGCCAGGCTTAACTCCGAAGCGAAGCACAGGTCTTTTAAAAATCTGAAAATCGTCGACCTCAGGATATTTTCCTATTTCAGCAGGTTCATTGATTTAACGGACGGATATTTTATCGCTGAAGTAATGGATTGTATCTTGAATAAGAAAGTGCTCGTAACCGATAACGCTAACATTGTCCGTGATTACGTCCATCCGGATGACCTCTTTTCGATAATCAGGAAATGTATGGCTGCCGGAAAGCTCAATGAGGCGTTTGATGTGACCAGTTCCAAGCCTGCCGAAAAGAGAGAAATTCTCGACTATTTTTCTTCTGTATATGATTTGAAATATGAAATAGGCCGGCCTTTGAGCCGTATCAGTGCCACAGGCCCGAAAAGCATTTACTACTCGAAATATAATAATGCTTCCGGTATAGGCTATAAACCGTCATTCAGCTCTATGGATACGATTAAACAGGAGTCAAAATATATTTTACATGGGTTTAGAAGAGATAATTAAAAAAGAAATATTCGCTAAGGTTAAAGATTATTATAAGGCATCACAACCTGACCGTTTTGCCCCAGGCAAGACTTATGTCAATTATGCCGGCAGAGTATTTGATGAAAAAGAACTGGTCAAATTAGTAGATGCTTCCCTGGACTTCTGGTTAACCGCCGGCAGATATGCCAGGGAATTTGAAAAGAGGCTCTCTCAATTTTTGAATACAAGATACTGCTTATTAACAAATTCCGGCTCTTCGGCTAACCTCTTAGCGCTCTCTGCGCTTACCTCGCCGTTGTTAAAGGAAAGAATGCTTAAAGCCGGTGATGAAGTTATTACCACTGCCTGCGGATTTCCTACAACCTTGAATCCGATACTACAGAATAATCTGATACCGGTGTTTATCGATATGGAATTAGGCACTTATAATATCAGGGCAGAACTTATTGAGAAGGCCGTTACCAAAAAAACAAAAGCAATTTTTATCGCGCATACGCTTGGCAATCCCGCAGATTTGGATAGTATTATGAAAGTTGCAAAGAAATATAATCTTTGGTTTTGCGAAGACAATTGTGATTCGCTGGGTTCAAAGTATAAGGGAAAATATACCGGGACATTTGGCGATATTTCTACTTGCAGTTTTTATCCGGCGCATCACATCACCACTGGAGAGGGAGGAGCGGTCTTAACCAATGACCCGTTGTTAAAAAAGATAATTATGTCCTTCCGGGATTGGGGGAGAGACTGTTATTGCCAGACCGGAGAGGATAATACTTGTAAGAAAAGGTTTAATCAGCAATTTAATAAATTACCATTTGGCTACGATCATAAATATGTGTATTCCCATATCGGATATAATTTGAAAATTACTGAGATGCAGGCAGCAATCGGCTGTGCTCAATTAGAAAAGTTACCAAATTTTATTGAGGTAAGAAGAAAAAATTTTATTTTTTTATTTAATTATCTTAAAAAATATGAAGACTATTTAACTCTACCAAAATGGATTCGGGGGGCCAAACCCAGTTGGTTTGGTTTCCCTATTTTAGTAAAAGAGAATGCGCCTTTCAGCCGTGCTGATATCGTTACTTATTTGGAAAATAACAGAGTTGCTACGCGCATGCTTTTCGGGGGGAATCTCACTAAACAGCCGGCATACAAAAATTCAAAGTATAGAATCTTTGGAGGGTTAAAAAATACCGATTTAGCGATGAATAATCTTTTCTGGCTCGGGGTTTATCCAGGGATAGATAAGGAAAAGCTGGGATATATTGCAGAAAAAATCGAAGCGTTCTTCAATGGCATTAAGCGATAATAACAGGAGTTAATGTTGCGGATATTAATTGTGGTTCCCAGAGCAATTAATAATGAGCAGGCTAATTACAACTATTTATTCCCGTTAGGGTTGGCGTATATTTCTTCCGTGTTAAAACGGAAAGGATACAAAGTGGATTGCCTGAACCTCAATCACTACGATGGCACGGTCGAGGGAATTATTAATGAATTCTACGGTTCTGGTAAAGAATATGATTTTGTTTGCACGGGAGGAATTTCAACTTTATACCGTCAGGTTAAAGAAATAGTAGATACAATTCATAAATTCAAGTTTCCTGCGGGAATAATTTTAGGTGGAGGTTTAGTTTCAAGTGAGCCGGAATTAATGTTTAGAAACCTTAATCCGGATTACATTGTTATTAGTGAGGGAGAAAAAACTATAGTGGAACTCCTGGAATGCCTGGAGAGAAAGACAGACATAAGCGATGTGGCAGGCATAGGCTATCTCGACAAAAAAGGGGATTTCATCCGTAATAGAGAACAAACGCCTATCCTGGATTTGGATGCGCTGCCATGGCCTGATTATGAAGGTTTTGAGTTTGATAAATATCTCAATCATCTGCGTCCTACCGATGTGTATTTTTATGATTTATTTGATTATCCGCGGGCATATCCAATTATTTGCAGCCGTTCCTGCCCTTTTTTGTGCACTTTTTGTTACCATCCCATCGGAAATAAATACAGGCAAAGGTCTATCAATTCAATAATGCAGGAACTTTTAACTATGGTGCGGCGTTACAGAATAAATATCATCGCAATCTATGACGAATTATTCTCAAACAACCGCGAATGGGTTTACGAATTCTGCAGAAGAATGAAAGAATTCCTTAAAGAATTACCGTGGGAATGCCGCTGGGGTTGCCAAATGAGGGTGGATAAATTAGATGAGGATATCTTAAAAACAATGAAAGATTCAGGGTGTTATACGGTTAGTTATGGTTTTGAAAGTTATAGCCCAAAGATACTTAAAAGCATGAAAAAATTCATAACTCCGCAGCAAATTGACCGCGCTGTCCAGCTTACCTTAAGAAATCAGATAAGTTTACAGGCAAATTTTATCTTTGGCGATGTTGCGGAAACAACCCAAACCGCCGAGGAAACACTGAATTACTGGAAGCGAAACAGTGAAGCCGGGATTAATTTATCTTTTGTTAATCCATATCCGGGTACCAAACTCTATCGGGATTGTATTGAGCGGGGCATTATTGGGGATAAAATCGATTTTATTGCCAACCATATTTTTGATGTTTTGAATATGTCCGAAACGATTACCCATAAGGAACTTGAAAAACTAAAATTTGATATTCACGAAGCGGGGCTGCGTTACGGAACTTATTCGGTCATAAGCTCATTTAAGAAAAACACGGACGGCATAGCCAGTATAAAAGTTAAGTGCCCACATTGCAGCAGAATCGTAGAATATAACAATTTTGAGATTATGCTGCGTTCAAGGCTGATTTTTGGGGTTTTTTGCCGTTATTGCCGCAGGAAATTTCTTGCCGTATCAACCATATACATAGTTATCTTGAAAATGAAACTGATATTTTATTCGGTTGTACCGAAAGTAATAAAAGTTAAGTTATATAACTTTGCTGTCAGGCAGGCTAAAAAAGCAAAGGCATTCATTAGGCCGTATATTTTACGGCTCAGGAGATTTAAATTCAGGCGTTTAAACGATAATTTAGATAGTATTTTACAGTAAATATGGTGCTATTGAAAAAAAACATTGCAGCAAATTTTGTAGGAAAATTTTGGGGCGCCTTAATGTCAGTGGTTTTTGTGCCCGTATATATTAAGTTTTTAGGCATCGAGGCATACGGCCTTGTAGGTTTTTATACTTCCTTAAGTGTGCTTTTTTCGCTTTTTGATATGGTTCTCTCTACAACGATAAACCGCGAAATGGCAGGCCTTTCAGCATTACCCAATAAAGAACAGGAGATGCTTGACACAGTGAGGACTTTCGAGGTTCTTTATTGGTTCATAGGGATTATTATCGGGATTATCGTGATTGCCTTATCCCCGTATATCGCAAACTTTTGGATTAAGACCAAAGGTCTTCCGGTTAACATTGTTCAGCAGTCGGTTATTATTATGGGGCTGATTATAGCTATTCAGTGGCCCACTAACCTCTATGTGGGAGCGTTGAGGGGATTGCAGATGCAGGTTCCCCTGAATATTATTACGGTGAGTATTGCTACTTTGCGCGGAATCGGCGCAGTATTGATACTCCGATTAGTTTCTCCTACTATACAGGCTTTTTTTATATGGCAGATTCTTATAAGCGCTGCGGGGACTTTATTGAATTTAAAATTTTTGTGGGGATATCTTCCGAAAACCAAAATCAAACCTAACTTCCACTGGGGGTTAATAATACAGAAGTGGCGCTTTGCTACCGAGATGACCGGAATTTACTTAACGGGAATAATATTAATGCAATTAGATAAAATTATCATCAGTAAAACTATGCCTCTGGAGATGTTGGGCTATTATTCGCTTGCCGGAGTCGTCGCAAGTACTCTTTCTTATATCAGCGGGCCGATTCAGACGGCATTATTCCCGCGTTTTACGCAGCTCATTAGTTCAGGCGATGAAGTCCACTTGAACAGTTTGTATCATAAAAGCTGCCAGTTGATATCGGTTCTAATACTGCCGGTGGCATTTATTATTATCTTGTTTTCTTCGGAGATTATTACGCTTTGGACGCAAGACCGGTTAATCGCTAACAAGATAAGTTTATTAGTCAGCACGTTGATTATCGGAACAGCATTAAGCGGCCTGTTAAATTTGCCCGGCACGTTACAATTGGCTTCCGGCTGGACAAAGCTCGCTTTGTATACCAATGTGGTATCGGTAATTATACTCGGTCCTATGGTCTATTATATGATTACTAAATATGGATTAATAGGCGCGGCTTTTTGCTGGGTAATCCTGAATTCCGGATATTTTTTCATAGGAATACCTATTATGCACACCCGTTTACTAAAAAGGGAGAAATGGAGGTGGTATTTTATCGATATCGGTATCCCTTTAGTGTCGTCTTTATTCATTACCGCGATATGGCGGGTTTTTACGCCTCCGAATTTATCTATACATCTTGTTCTGCTATTTTTATTTTTTGCTTTGTCCTCGACGTTTACCGCAGCTGTTCTGGTTACGCCATACACCCGAACCTGGATTACCAGCAGAGTTTTAAGACAATGGCACAATTTCCTGAATAAAGAAAAACTAAAAATCAGCACAGCGTAAAAAACTATGAAATTTACCATAATAATTCCTACCAGAGAAAGATGTGATACTTTGCCTTATACTATCAGGACTTGCCTTTTACAGGATTATGAGCCGCTTGAGATAATTGTAAGCGATAATTTTAGCCAGGATAAAACCAGGGAAGTTGTCCATTCGTTTACAGACAGGCGCATTAAATATATAAATACTCAAGAAAGGCTAAGTTTAGCTAAAAACTTGGAGTTTGCCTTTTCTTTTATTGATAAGGGTTTTGTAACCTATATTGGCGACGATGATGGGATGTTGTTGAACGCCGTAAAAGATACAGCAAGCATTATAGATAAGACTAAGACCCCTGCTTTGGCTTGGATGAAAGCAGAATACGGCTGGCCGTCTCATCCCAGAAAAGAGCAAAGAAATAAGTTGTCTATACCTCTGTCTAAATCGCTTTTCCTTTATCAGAAGAATAAGATATTGAGAGACACGGCTAATTTCTGGATTTGTTACAACAGATGCCCCCTGCTATATAACAGTTTTGTGGATTTCGAGATTATAAAAAAAGTCAAAGATAAAACTGGCAGCTTTTTTTATTCCTTATCGGCTGATATTTATTCGGGGTTCGCAACATTGTCTGTTATAGAAAAGTATCTATTCTCTTTGAGGCCTTTTACCGTAAATGGGGCTTCCGCGCATAGTCTGGGAACAGCTGGCTGTGTCTGCGGGAGGAATTCCGGTCCGGTAAAAACCAGTCTCGGGGAAATTGATATTGTGGCTCATGAAAAAATAGAAGCTATTCAGGAATCGGTTGTCTCCTCAGTGGCAGAAGCCCTTTTCCAGGCTAACCGGCATTGTTTTAACGATAGCATAAAAATAAATATGAAGAAGATAATAAGAAAAATATTTATTGAACTTTCTCAACGCGAATCGGAAGTATACAATTTCGCCGTGAAAGACCTGATGGAACTCGCCGGGAAGAACGGTCTCAAAAAATTCGCAAGAATGTGCGAGAGGCGATATCCCCGGAAACCAGCCAGGACAGGCTCAGGAGAATTGGGATTGGATAATAGAGGAATTCTTACTTTAGATGCGCAAAAATTTGGAGTGGACAATGTTTACGACGCAAGTTTGCTGGTTTCAAGAATTCTGGGGGATTATTGTCTATCCGATAAAATCTTGGGATATTCTTTTTTTGACAAGATTTATTCAAGGCTATTTCGGCTAATTTTCAATTCTGTGAGAGACAAGACGTTATAGGTTTTATTCGGCCGTAAAACTATGCTATTGGAAAGGAATGTTAATGTCTTATGAATTAACTATTTTGCCGGCCTCGATATTTACTTTCCTTATTATTTTTAATTTTTTTTACGGTTACAAAAAATTTCAGGATATCAGAGTAAATATCGTAAACGGTTTACTGATTTATCAGGGGTTGGGGCAGGTTACCTTTCCGGCTATTTACGGCCTTGTTGAAGGATATAGATGGGAATCATATTATGCTGTTTCGCCTGTGGATTTATTCATTGTTTATTGTATTGAGTTGGTCTTTGTTTTATGCTGGATAATAGGTTTTTACTGTTTTACAAATTTTTTCCGTCACGCGCAGCAGAGAAGTATTATCCCCGCGATAGCAGATAAAAAAGTGGATAAGATTCTAATTTTTATTATTATTTTTTTGCTTTATGGAATGTTAATTACTCACGGCAAAGGCCTGTCTGCTTTCGGAGAGATGACAATATACGACAGCACAAATCTGGGGGAATCTGTAACCCTATGGCCGACCAATGTTTATATCCCCTTCACTTTGTGGAGTATATTGTTCAATACGTTCCATTTCTCAGGAATGCTTACCAGCGCTATTTTAATAACCTCTCCGCATTCTTCAAAAGTGGAAAAAACAATGGCATTTTCCGTGTTAATTTTTATGATTCTTTTAGGATTAACAACTGCTTTAAGACAATTTATTCTTGCTGAGGTTATTATGATACTGATTTTTGGGTTAGCGCAACATAACAAAAAAGTTTTAATATTTTCGCTGATTAGTCTAGTTGCATTGTTCCTGTTTGCGCCGCTTATGCAGTATTCTTACAGGGACTTGTTGATGCAGCAAGAGTCAAAAAATTTAGGATTTAAGGAAAGGCTTTCTGCGCTTTTAGAAATTAAGGCAATAGAAAGTGATATCAATCCGTTCCTTAATTTCTGGCATGCTGCGGGTGAAAGGTTTTCTGATAGCTTGTTTTCTGCGGGTTTAGTCAAAGCATACTTAAGAGGTGATTCTGCAGGAGCCAATCCTCTTATCAGTGCTATATTAAGTCCTATCCCCAGATTTTTTTGGCCTGATAAGCCTGTTCCCGGCAGTTCAGACGGCACAACCGCTGGTCTGGCGACTTTTGTCGTTTGGCGGGAAGCTATCGGCACTGAGTGGGGAATATGCGGCTCATTTACTCCCAGTGCCCATGCCTTCTGGGAATTTGGCGTATTGGGAGTAATTTTATCCGGAATCTTTGCCGGAATGTTTGCACGTTTTATTTTAGTTGCCACTAAGTTAAAAGGAAAAATCGGTTTATTAATATGGGGATTAAGCATGAACCCGTTAGCTTTCAGTGTTAATTTATGGACTCCTCAGATATTTATCGTAATTTTCCAGAGAATTATTCCACTGCTCATCTTTATTAAATGTTGGCTGCTGGTTTCCAATGTGCTTTTAAAATTAACCTCGAATTACCGGATTAGGCGCGGTTCTCCACGCAGGGTGAGATTAACAAAAAATGTTAGATGCTATTAAACAACTCCTTAGAAAGAATAAATTTATTACGGAATTTTATGGCCTATGGAAAGCCAGGTTGCAGGAAAAAAAAGCTTTATCTGACTTAGATTTTTATCGCCGAATTGCCGTAGAAAAAAAATTGAAGCTGCCGCAAAACGGCGATATTTGCGGCGCCTTGAGAGAAAGGCTAAAGAATAACGCAAAAAAGCCAGCAATTAAGCCCAAAGGCGAAATGCATATTTTTCTCGCCTTCCCTTTAAATAACTGGGAAGCTATTTTGCCGGTAGCTTTGGCTCCCTTTGGAAAAATTACTGTTTTTAAATGGAAAAGCGTAGGATTGTTTAACAATAGAAGCGAATGGCTACGATATAGGGAATTGCTGAATCTCCAGATGATAAAAAAATTTGAGGAAGCTTTTAATATTCAACCGATAGATGCTGTGGTGGGATATTTTTCCGATTTTTATATAATCCCTGAGACTTTATACAAAATGAGTGAATCAAAAGCAATAATATTTAATATGTGCTGGGATGATAAACTTTATTTTTCAGGTTTTTATAAAAAGCAAGCCAGGGGAATTGGTTCAATTGTGGCTGCCATAGATTTAAATCTTACTAATTCATACGATTCACTGATTAAATATTTTGCCAGCGGCGGATTAGCCATGTTTTGGCCTGAAGGGGCGCATCCGCAATCTCATAGCCCGGTTGACGTACCTTTTAAATACGATGTTTCATTTGTGGGGCAAAGATACGGATTAAGGGGCAGGTTCATAGAAAAATTGCGGGGAAATGAAATTGATATAATTACTTTTGGCCTCGGCTGGGAAAACGGGACATTATTGGATAAAGAGATGGTGAGGCTATATTCTGAAAGCAGGATTAATCTGGGGTTTGCCGGCATAGGTTATTCCAGTAAATTGATGTGCCTTAAAGGAAGGGATTTTGAAATTCCCATGTCCGGCGGTTTATATCTCACGCAGGATAACCCTGAGCTATCAAGGGTTTATGAAGTCGGTAAAGAGATTGTTACGCATAAAGATATCAATGATTGTGTTAATAAAATCAGATGGTTGCTTAATAATCCCGCTGTAGCTGACAAAATACGTAAAGCAGGAAGAGAACGGGCGCTAAGAGACCATACCTGGGAAAAGAGGTTTGAAGAGATATTTAGACTCTCAGGGCTGCTAAAAAATGGACATTAGGAATTATTATGGATGATTTAGAGTATACCTGTTGTCCTGTATGCGACTCAGGTAAGTATAGAAGATTCATCAAAAGTAAAGACTTTTTATTTTCGCGGAAGGAATTTATCATTACCAAGTGCGAATCATGCGGAGCGCTTTTTACAAATCCGAGAGTAAAGAAGAATCGAATCTCCCAGTATTATTTTCCAGAATATTTTCGGCATATTTGCACAGAGCAATTTGAAAATCTCAAGAAAGCCAGATTTATTTGCAGCGGTTTTTTCGGGAATCATTATACCCGGCTATTGCAAACGCTACGTTCGATTAAAGCTAAAAAAGTCTTAGAAATAGGACCCGGTAACGGTGATTTGCTGTTTTTTCTAAAAAATCGTGGATTTGAGGTAACCGGCATAGAAATAGACAATAATTGTGTTAATCATATAAGAGGCAAAAATATAACTTGTTATCTCGGTGATTTGGAAGAAAACGCCCCGGAGTTAGGCAATGAAAAGTTCGACGCCATAATTATGTGTCAGGTTTTCGAACATTTATACGGACCTAACAAGGCTCTGAAAATTATTTGCAACCTTCTTCGGGAGAAAGGAATCATTTATCTTACAGTCCCCGATAGCGGTTCGTTAGAAGCAAAATTATTTGGCAAATATTGGAGGGGATTTGATCTTCCCAGGCATATTGTGCATTACGATAGCATGGCTATAACCGCCGTTTTGGAAAAGAATAATTTAAAAGTTTGCAAAATAGAGGCTCAAGATTTTCCCTCTTCATTTATTGAAAGCATCGCATTCTTTTTTTTAAAAAAAGGAAGGATGCCAAAGGAATTATATTATCCGTTTTATTATCTGTGGAAGTTTTTTAGCCCAATCCACTCAAGGCTCGCAGGAACAGGTGTTATGAGAATTATCGCGGCTAAAAAACATAATTAGATTGTATAACAAAAATCAAGAGGGGTTCCGTGAAGTTGTTGTTGGTTAATGCTATAAATAGTAAAAAGAGAATTGAGACTGTTTATCCTGCGTTGGGATTGGGTTATCTTGCCGCGTATTTAAAAAAGCATAAACCAGCCGTGCAAGTAAAGATAATTGACAGAAATATCGCTGGAACCATAAAAGAATTTTGTCCTGATATTGTTGGTGTGTCATCAGTATCGCAAAATTTTAGTAGAGCGATAGAAATTGGTGCTCTCTGTAAAACTCTTAAAATTCCGGTTTTTATCGGAGGGGTCCATATTACTCTATTTCCAGAATCTTTGTCAGAAGCTTTTGATTTCGGTGTTTATGGAGAAGGGGAAGAAACAATCATCGATATAGTTGATTTTTTTTCTAAAGTAAGATCACTCTTTTCCGCAGAATTGGAGAAAATTAAAGGTTTAGTTTTGCATAACGGTAAAGGTATAAAGCTTACTGAACCCAGACCAATTATATACGATCTGGACACTATACCTTTCCCGGATAGAAGTTTATTGAACATACCGGTTGGCCAGACGACTTATTTGTTTACTTCGCGGGGTTGTCCCTATAAATGCGCTTTTTGCGCTTCGTCGAGGTTCTGGAGCGGTGTCAGGTGGTTTCCCGCAGAATACGTAGTCAATGAGATTGAAGAAGTGGTTAAAAGATACAGGCCGTGGGCGATATCTTTTTACGACGACCTCTTTATCGCAAATTTCAGGCGATTGGAAAAAATAGTCGAATTAATCTGCAAAAAAGGGATAAACAAGAAGGTAAAATTCAGCTTTTCCTGTCGGGCAAATCTGGTGGATGAAAGGTTAATCCGGGTGTTAAAGCCGCTTAAGGTTCAGATGATTTGCATGGGGCTGGAGTCAGGATGCCAAAAAACGCTCAATTACCTGAAAGGGGACGGGATTTCAGTTGCGCAGAATCAACGCGCGGTAGATTTGTTATCCAAAGCAAAAATAAATGTGCAAGGGACTTTTATTATCGGCTCTCCCGATGAAAGTGAAAATGAGATTTTCCAGACCCTGGATTTTATCAGGCGCAGCCGGCTGGCTAACTTTGCAGTTTATGTCTTAACCCCGTTCCCGGGAACGCCGGTCTGGGAATCCGCGCAAAGGATGGGGTTGGTTTCAAAAGATATGGATTGGAGCAGGTTGTCGGTTGAAATAGGCGATTGCAAGGAAGATAAGATTTTACTTTCCGGAATTCCCCGGAGCCGGTTATTGGAAATATACGCTCTTTTTGAAAAGGAAAGGACCAAACGCAGGTTGCATTATATGCTAAAAACGGGGATTACGCATCCCGCATGGTTTTTTAAGAAGATATCGAATATTATCTCCTCAAAACTTAGGAAGGAAAGCCCAGAGAAGTGAAAATACTAATTTATGGAGAGAGTTACTGGTATGGGGTTGCTCTGCCGTTGCAAAAGGCCTTTGAGAAACTTGGCCACGAAGTGGATTTATTTGACTGGACCGGGTTTTTATTCAGAGCAAAGAAAATCAATCTTTTTAACAGGATTCTAGACCGTATTTTGATCGTCCATGTCATTAGGCAAATCAACAGTAACTTTCTTAAGGCCGTTAGAAAAGATAAAGCGGACTTTATATTAGTTTTACAAGGAAAGCATTTATTGTCCCAGACAGTTCAACTTACAAAAGAGTATTGTAGATATATCGCTAATTGGCATATAGATGATTTTTTAAATCCGTGTGTCAATAATTCTAAATTCCTGAGGAGTTCTTTAAAATATTACGACTGCATTTATTCCGCCAGAAAGCATTTATCCTGTGATTATTACCGGTATGGCGCAAGGCGCGTTGAATGGCTTAACTGGTTTTATTATCCAGAGAAACAATACCCCCTGGAACTCGCCGAAAATGATACTCTAAAATGGGGCGGCGATATTGCTTTTATCGGAACATGGAGTAAATACAGGGAAAAAATGATTAATAATCTGAGAGGTTTTAATATAAAGATATGGGGTGCGCACTGGAACAAAGCAGAAAGGGATTTTAAAAGAAACTTCAATGTCGTTTATAAAGAAGCCTGGTTTGAGGAAATGTCTAAAGTGGTTAATTCGACTAAAATTATTATCGATGTGTTAACAAAAGAAAATAGGGATGCCATTAATTTAAAAAACTTTCAGATTCCTGCCTGCGGGGGATTTTTAATAACCGAGAGAACAGAGCAACTGCTTGAACTGTTTGAAGAAGATAAAGACATCGTTTGTTATAGTACCGTAGAAGAATTAAGAGCAAAATGTGAATATTATTTAGAGCATGAAAACGAAAGGAAAAAGATAGCTCAGAATGCTTATGCCAAGGTTGTAAAAGGAAATAACACGCTTTTAGACCGGGCAAAACAGATATTGGATACCGTAAGTTAAATTTGTGAGAAACGTATTGTGGTAATAATCAGCAAACCAAAAGTTTTTGTGGTGATTCCAAATAAAAATGGAATGAAACACCTGTCTTATTCGATCCCTTCTTTAATGAAAACAACTTATGATAATTGTTATACGGTAGTTATTGATGATAATTCAGAGGATGATTCTCTGGAATTTATTAAGAAAGAATATCCCGGCGTTAAAGTTTTAAAGAATGAAAATCGTAAGGGATTTGCCGGAGGAGTTAATACAGGGATAGAATATGGTTTAGGGCAGGGTGCCGATTATATTGCTATTGCCAATAGCGATATTAAGGTTTTACCGGAATGGATAAAGCGCTCTTTGGAAATTTTTTCTAAGATTTCCGATGCGGGATTAATCGGTTTCACCGAACTGGCTCTTCACAGGAGTGAGCTGTTCTATAAGAATCAAAACTTAAAATTAGAATATAAACAGGTTAAAAGCCTTCCCGGTTGTTTATATCTTTGTCCTTCTGAAGTATTTAAATATGTAGGATTATTTGATGAGAAATATTATATGTATGGAGAAGATAATGATTTTTTTATCCGTTTAAGAAAAGCAGGTTATTTAATTTTGCAGACAAATATCCCGGTATGGCATTACAGTGAGGGCGCTGCAAGGGGCAACAGCCTTATGCCGACCTGGTTAGCCTATAGGAACGCCTTGCGCTGCGCGATAAAGAACGAAAACATTAAAGGTATCTTAAGAATGCTATTAGCGTTATTTTACCACGGCTGCAATCCTTTTCTGAACCGGAAGATAGACGAGCCGGTTTTGAAAAGGATGCGCAGGTATAACGTTCTGATTAGTTTCGGCCTTATTACGGGCAGCTGCCTTTGGAATCTGTCAAATATCATTTCAACTTTGAAAGCACGTTATAAAGACAATCTGCGGATAACAGGCGGGAGAATATGAAATTGGCCATTGTTAATATTACCGGTGGCGGAATGAGCGGAGGGTATAGGCAGTATTTAACTAATATGCTCCCGCGTCTGGCTTCGTATGCGGATATAGAAGATTTGCTTTGCGTGTCTCCGGCTGCATTGAATGTAAAGGATTGGGTGCGGGTGAATGGTAAAGTTAAATTTTCAAGTATGGATGAAAACAGCTTTTTAAGCAATAGATTCGCCCCGAAATTAAGACGCTATCTGGAAGAGTTCTCTCCGGATTTGATTTTTCTGCCTGCGGGGCGCATTTTAAAGTTTAAGAAAGTTCCCGTGGTAAATATGATAAAGAATATGGAGCCGTTCGCAAAAAATATCGACAGATACACATTTAGCGAAAGGTTGCAATGCCGGCTAAGGAGCTTGGAAATAAAAATTGCCGCAAAGGCGGCAAATCGCGTGATTGCGATTTCCGGATTTGTGCAGGATTTTTTAATAAACCGCTGGCGTATTTCCCGGGGAAAGATCAGTTTAATTAAATACGGTTCAGCTCACTTAGATGATATTCCCGGTAAGAGGCCGGAAAATATCAGCCGGGACTGGGCTGGCAAATTTATATTTACCGCCGGTTCAATCAGGCCGGCAAGGGGGCTGGAAGATTTAATTTTTGCGGCAAAGGATTTGCGCTTTAATGACGTTTCTCTAAAGGGGATAGTTATAGCCGGGCAGACTATACCGAATATGTCAGGCTATGAGAGAAAATTAAGAGATTTAACCGGAAGGCTCGGATTGGAATCCCGGATTGTTTTTGCCGGCAGCTTAAATAATGGAGAGATGAAGTGGTGCTATCAGAATTGCGCCGTATTTGTAATGACCAGCAGGGTGGAATCTTTCGGTATGATTGCAGTAGAGGCGATGTCAGAAGGTTGCAGCTGTATTTCCGCGGATAATCCCTGTTTACCCGAGACTTTTGGAGACGCTGCTTTTTATTATCCGCCTAAAGATGCGAAAACGTTGTCCGGACTAATCAAGAAAGTCCTTGTCTGTAATAACCAAGAAAGAACGGTGATTTCTGAAAAAGCAAGGCAGAGGGCATCTGAATTTTCCTGGGATGTCTGCGCTCAAGAAACTATGTCGGCATTCAGAAAAACCATAGAGGATTCCAAAGAGACAAACCAATGGATAAGGTAGTATTTATTGAAAGGCTGGAAGGGGAGCTTTTTTCTTTGAAATGCCAATTCAGCCGTGCTTTTGAGGCAGTTTCCTTAAACGGGGATTTCAAGGATGCAAAGGGTATATTTATTAAACCCAACCTGACCTACCCTGTTTATAAAAAAGGGGTTACTACCAGGATTGAGTTTATCGAAACACTCGTGGAAGCGTTGAGGGCAATTAATCCCGGAACAAAAATTTATATCGGGGAAGGGGAAGGCGGTTATAACAGTTTTTCGATGTCAGACGCCCTTGAAAATATGGGTTTCCATAAACTCAAAAAACGATTCTCCAATGTGGAAATTATCAACCTTTCCAAGATTCCCGCAAAAGAGATTGAAATTGAAACGTCAAAAGGGTTGTTTAAAATAAAAGTGCCGGCGATTTTCTTTGACCGTATAGATTTCTCCATCAGTTGCCCTGTTCCGAAAGTTCATTGCATGACCAAAGTTACGCTTTCATATAAGAATCAATGGGGGTGTTTACCAGATGTCATGAGGTTGAATAACCATTATATGTTCGATTATATCATCTCAAAAATATCGCAAATATTAAAATTTAGATATGCTTTTTTGGATGGTAAATATGGATTGGATGTTAACGGCCCGATGGCCGGAGAGGCTGTTGAAGTGAACTGGTTTGTCGCTTCAAATTCTTTGGGAGCCTTCGATACGGTGGTTTGCGGAATGATGGGATTTGATTGGAGAAAAATCAACTATTTGAGAATCGCCGCAGAGTACGGTTTTATACCAAAAAAAGGAGATATCCGGATAATCGGAGAAATAGGAGCGTTGCAGAAAAAGTTTGTTTTAAAAAGGGACTTCTGGAATTATCCGGCACTGGCGGCATTCCGTTCAAAAAAGTTGACGCATTTATTTTATCTTTCGCGATGGGCAAAATTGTTGCACGAAATAATGTACGCCTTTAGGAAAAGGCCGATAAGTTAAAAGGTTATGAAGCAGGTTATCCAGAACTATAAAAAAGGCCAGGTGAAATTGGAAGAAACACCTGTGCCTCTTTGTAAAGCGGGCGGAGTTTTGGCAAGAAATGCCTGTTCCCTTATCAGTCCGGGGACGGAGAAGTTTATTATTGAAACAGGCAGGAAGAATTTGCTGGATAAGGCTCTGGCCAGGCCGGATTTGGTGAGGCTGTCCTGGGAAAAGGCAAAAAAAGAAGGTTTTTGGAATGTTTTTAATGAGGCAATGAACCGGCTGGATGAGCCAGTAGCATTAGGTTACAGCTCAGCCGGTGTTGTGGTTGAGACCGGAGAAAAAGTAAGCAATTTTAGCGTCGGGGACAGGGTTGCCTGCGCCGGGGCGGGTTTTGCCAGCCATGCTGATTATGTCTGGGTTCCGGAAAATCTCTGTGCTTCTATCCCGGAAGGAGTCTCTTTTGAGGAAGCATCATTTGTGATGCTCGGCGCAATAGCGCTTCAGGGGATAAGGTGCGCAGAGCTTAGTTTCGGTGAAAATGCCGCGGTAATCGGATTAGGGCTTATCGGCTTAATTACCATCCAGATTCTGGAAACATACGGTTGCAAGGTTATTGGTTTTGATATAGATAAGCGTAAATGCGAACTGGCTGGGAAAATTTCTCCCGGTGTTCTGGTAGTTAAAGATACCCAGCTTTTTAAGAAGACAATAGAGCAGGCCACAAAAGGATACGGAACCGATGCTGCAATAATTACCGCTTCCAGCAAGGATAATTCCGCGCTGCTGCTTGCTGAAGAGATATGCCGGAAAAAAGGGACGGTTGTGCTGGTGGGGATGGCGGATATTGCTTTAACCAGAAAGACAATGTGGGAGAAGGAATTGAAATTTATCGTCTCAAAAGCAGCCGGCCCGGGCAGTATTGAAGAAAATTACGAGAAAAAGGGATTTGATTACCCGGTTGAATACGCCAGGTGGACAGAAAAAAGAAATATGGAGGAATTCCTTTCTCTTGCGGCAAAAAGAAAAGTGGATGTCAAAAGGCTGATTACCCATTCTTTCAGCAGCCGGGATGCTCTTTGCGCTTATGAACTTATTACCAAAAATGAGGAATTCTATGTCGGGATACTCTTAAAGTACAGGGAAGAAATACCTAAAGAGACAAAAGTCAACTTGGGTTCTTCTTTTGTCCATACAACTTCTTCAAAAGGAAATATCGGCGTAATCGGGGGCGGGCTTTTTAGTAAAAATGTGCTTTTGCCTGTCCTGAGGAAAATAAAAGGGATAAATCTTATAGGAATTGCTACAACCTCAGGTTGCACTTCTTTCCATACGGGAAAAAAATTCGGTTTCCAATATTGCACCACAGATTACAAAAAAATCCTTGAGGATGAAAGTATCAATAGCGTCATTATAACAACACCGCACAACCTTCATGCAGCGATGGTCATTGAAGCTATAAAAGCAGGGAAAAATGTTTTTGTGGAGAAGCCGCTTTGCATCAGGAAAGAACAATTGCAGGCGATAAGCGATACTTATGGCTCTCTTAATGAAAAACCAAAACTTATGGTCGGGTTTAACCGGCCTTTTAGCCCTCTTTCTCAAAAAGCAAAGGATTTTATTAAGGACAGAAGCACTCCGCTTGTCATCAACTACAGGGTCAATGCCGGATACATCCCGCAGCAGCATTGGACCCGCGATTTAAACGTAGGCGGAGGAAGGATTATAGGGGAGGTCTGCCATTTTATTGATTTCCTTCAATTCCTTACCGGTGCCTATCCAATAAGTGTTTTCACTCAAGGAATAGACGGCAATACCGGCAAATACTTCAGAGACGATAACATAGTAATTACTTTGAAATTCAGGGACGGCTCTATCGGGACAATTCTTTATTCTTCCAAAGGCAGTAAAAGCTTTTCCCGGGAACGGGTGGAGGTGTTCTGCGAGGATTCTTTGGCAATAATCGAAGATTTTAGGAAATTACTTCTTGTCGAAGGAAACAAAAAGAGGGCATTCAGTAAATTCAGCCAGGAAATGGGCTATAGGGAGGAATTAAGCTTTTTCATTGAATCCAACGAGTTAAACGGAAAAATTTTTGAAGGATACGTTAATACTATGTATGCTACCTTTGCGGCTTTGGAGAGCCTTCAAAAAGACAGGGTAATAGAAATATGAAAGATATGCGGGTTCTCCTGATAACTGAGAGTTATCCTCCGGTGCTTGGGTCAGCAGGCAGGCTTTTTTCAGAGCTTGCAGAAAGCCTTAAAGAAAGAGGCTGCAGGGTGACTGTGCTGACAGAGATTCCAAATAGATATATGGCGGATGAAGGATATAGGAGGAGGATGTTTGCGAGGGAAACAAACGATGGAATAGAAATTATCCGGTTGCCGAGTTTCCTTCTTTTGAGAAAATTCTTGCCTCTTAGGTATCTGGAGCAATTTCTAAAGATGGTTGAATTCCTGGTTGCGGGGCTTTTTATGAAACATAGTAAAGGAGTAATTATTTATTCCCCGCCTCTTCCTCTTGCTGTATCCGGCATATTGCTGGCAAGATTTTATAGGACTAAGGCAATCGTAAATATTCAAGACCTCTATCCGCAAACACCCATGTGTTTAGGGTTAATGAAGAATCGTTTTATAATAAAATTTAGCCAGAAAATGGAAAAGTGGATATATGAAAACGCGGATTTTATTACGGTTCATTCACAAGGGAATAAAGACTATATAGTCAATAAGGGAATAGCTCCGGAGAAAATATGGGTAGTGGCTAATTGGGTTGATCTTAAAAAATATACTCCGGGTTTTAAAAAAAATCAATTTAGAGAGAAATTTAATCTAAACGGCAAGTTTATTGTTTCTTTTGCCGGGATAATGGGTTTTGCGCAGGATATGAATGAGATAATTAATGCGGCAAAGATTCTTTGCGAATATGAAAGAATATTTTTTGTTTTGGCAGGTGGAGGGGTCGGTTATAATTCGCTAAAAGAAAATGCAGAAAAAGAGAGTTTAAAAAACGTTCTTTTCCTCAAGCACCTTCCTGAAAAAGAATATATTGAGCTGCTCAGGGCTTCTGATGTCTGTCTGGTCAGCCTCCATAAAAATTTAAGAACTCCGGTTGTACCGGCAAAACTCCAGAGTATCATGGCTATGGGAAGGCCGGTTTTATGCAGTGTGCCCTCCACGAGTGATGCAAGAACTATTTTAGAGGAAGTAAATTGCGGTATCTGGATTGAGCCAGGTGATGCTGAGAAAATTGTAGAAGCCATTCTTTCCCTTTTTAAAAGCCCCGCTCTTGAAGAAATGGGAAGAAGGGGCAGGGTTTATGCCGAAAGTTTTTTTAACCGGAGGAAAAGCATAGAGATGTATGAGAAAATATTAAGTTTAGACGAAAGCTAAAAATGGATAATTATCTTTCTTTTTACAAAAACAAAATAATACTCGTAACGGGCGGTGCAGGCGCTATAGGCACTAACCTTGTGAGGGCTTTAGCGCAAGCAGGTGCAAAGATGGCGATAATACTGGACAACCTCTTTTCTTCTTATGAATGGAATATACCTTCACTTTCCAATGTGATGTTTGTTAAGGGGGATGTTACAAATGAAGTAGATTTAAAGAGGGTATTTAATGAAGGGCCTGAGATTATTTTTCACCTCGCCGCTTTCTTTGCCAACCAGAATTCTGTTGATTATCCTGAAAGAGACCTTCGGATTAACGGTTTTGGTACTCTGAGATTGCTTGAATATTCGAGGTTGGCGAAAATAGAAAAGTTTATTTATGCCTCTTCAGGATGTTCAATATACGGCAGCAAATCCCCGCTTCCTTTAAAAGAGGAATTTATGTCTTTAAATCTTTCAACGCCATACCAGATTACCAAGATGTTGGGAGAATTATACTGTAATTTTTTTTCCAACCATTACGCCATCAAAGTCACCAAACCCCGGTTTTTCAATTCTTACGGCCCGGGAGAGGTTCCCGGACAGTATAGGAACGTTATACCGAATTTTATCTATTGGGCTATGAAAGGGTTGCCGCTGTTAATAACAGGGACAGGAGAGGAAACAAGAGATTTTACTTTTGTTGAAGACCTTGTAGACGGGCTTTTACGGGCGGGTTTTTATAAAGAGGCTATAGGCGAAGAATTTAATTTGGGTTCAGGGAAGGAAACGAAAATAATAGATTTAGCCAAGATGGTTAATAAACTGACCGGCAATAAATCCGGGATAAGGTTTGCCGCAAAAAGAAAATGGGATACAAAAACAAGGCTGTTGGCTTCGATTGAAAAGGCAAAAAATTTGATTGGTTATGTCCCGAAAGAAAACTTTGAGAAAGGCCTGAAAAAAACCGTCGATTGGTTTAATAGAAACTGGGAAAATATAGAGAAATCAGCTCAATTTCCCGCAGGCGTATCATCTGCGGTAAAAGAGATGGTAGTGAGAAAATAATGAAAGTCCTTTTTGTTTTTGGAACCAGGCCCGAAGCAATTAAATTAATACCGGTTATTAAAAAGATGGATAACTTTCATTCACAAATTGAATACCGCATTTGTATCACCTCGCAACATAGAGAGATGCTTTGGCAAATATTGAATTTTTTCAAGATACACCCGGATTATGACCTGAAGATTATGAAGCAAAATCAGAGCCTTTTTGATATAACGTCTCAAGGGTTAAAAAAAATAGAGAAGGTCTATGAAGAATATAAACCCGATATGGTTATAGTTCAGGGGGATGCCTCCAGCGCCTTTATAGGTGCGCTGGGGGGATTTTACAAAAAAGTAAAAGTAGCCCATATTGAGGCAGGATTAAGGAGCTACGATAGATATGCGCCTTTCCCTGAAGAGATGAATAGGATCCTTGTAAGTCATCTATCAAATTTTTACTTTGCCCCAACTGAGCAAGCCAGGCTCAATTTATTAAACGAAGGAATAAAAGAGAAAATTTTTATTGTAGGCAATACCGTTATTGATGCGCTGCTTTTGACCCTTTCCATCATTGAGAACGATGATAAGTTAAGAGAAGAAATATCGGGCTATTTTAAGAAAGTCATACCGGATATTTTCGAGAGAAATGATAAAAATTTAAAATTGATATTGGTAACTGCTCATAGAAGGGAAAGTTTCGGTGAGCCTTTTGAAGAAATCTGTAATGCGCTGATAGACATAGTTAAAAATAACAAATATGCCCGCATAATTTATCCTGTGCATTTAAATCCCAACGTAAGCGGACCTGTCTTTAAATTCTTGAAAAATATCCCCAATATTCATTTGATTACGCCTCTGGATTATCCCTATTTGGTATGGTTAATGCATAAGGCCTGTTTTGTCCTCACTGATTCAGGAGGCATTCAAGAAGAAGCACCCTCATTGGGCAAGCCGGTGCTTGTAATGCGAGAAGTAACAGAAAGGGTAGAGGGGATAAGCGCAGGGACTGCAAAACTTGTTGGAGCCAGAAGGGAAAATATTGCCAGGGAATCTTTAGATTTAATTGAGAATGTAGATAATTATAACAATATGTCTAAGGCAATAAGCCCCTACGGCGACGGAAAAAGTGCTGAGAAGATAGTGAGAATTTTGATGGAAGAAAATAATTTAGTGCGTATTTAAAGAGAGAAAGAGACGCAGGATTATGAATTTTAGAAAAAGATTTTTAAAATTTGTTTTAGCAGCCGTAGATATTGTGATTATGTATTCATCGCTTCTTTATGTTTTATCAAAAAGAGTATTAAATTTTTCGTTTTTACCCGGTTCCGAGGTAATAACATACCTTGTTTATTTTTCATTTATTCACTTAATCTGGCTGATTTATCTTTTTCTTTTGGATTTTTATGAGATACCCCCGTTAAAAGATGTGTATGAGTTTTTTTCCAATTTAGCCATTTTTTTGCTTTTAGCGCTTTCAACCGCATCGATTATCTTTTATTTCCAGATAAAAGTAATGGTAACTCCTAAAACCGTGCTGCTTATGGACATTATAGGCGTGGGGGTTTTAATATTCTTATGGCGATTGTTATTTAGTTGGTTTTTAAGAATAATAAATTTTTCAGAGAAAATCTTGATAATTGGCTCAAAATTGGAATTCGAGGAACTTACGCCTGAAATCCTCAGGAAAAACAGCTATGACATAATGTTCTATAAACCGGCAGAGCGGCTGAATATCCCCTTTCTTAAAGCGAAAACCGCGGAAAGCGAATTTGATTCAATAGTGCTTGCTTTTGATCTTTATAAAGAAAAAAATCTGGTCAAAGAAATTTTTTCAAATTTGTCAGTAGGGTTAAATTACGTAGAATTTACGAGTTTTTACGAAAATCTGCTTAAGAAGGTTCCTATTGATTCGATTGATGAGATATGGTTCCTGGAAAATCTAAGGAGAAAGGGGAGGTTCTATGATTTTTTTAAAAGAATTTTTGACATCTTCTTTGCTACGCTCTGTTTAATTATCACCGCCGTTTTTTTTGTTCCCATAGCTTTGCTTATAAAAATAGGGTCTCGGGGAGCAATTTTTTATAAACAAACAAGGGTCGGAAAAGATGGGAAAGATTTTGTTATTTATAAATTCCGGACAATGAGCGTAGAACCCGAAGAAAAGAATCCCCATATTGCATTTAAAAATGAAAATAGGATAATTCCCGTCGGAAGATTTCTCCGTTTGACTCATCTGGATGAATTGCCTCAATTTTACAATATCCTGAAAGGCGATATTTCTTTTGTGGGGCCAAGGCCTGAATGGCGGGAGTTTGTTAATGTGTATAAAAGAGAGGTTCCTTTTTATGATATCCGCAGTTTAATAAAACCAGGCCTGACAGGTTGGGCACAGATTAAGTATCATAATGGCGCCACGGTAGAAGAAATAAAAGAAAAATTAAAATATGACCTTTATTATGTCAAACACCACTCTTTGCCTCTGGACCTGGCAATAATTCTAAAGACCGTAACCTATATCTTAAAGTCTGATATCCAGAAAATCTTCAGAAGATACCGAAAGGTTTTACCGTCTTATCATAAAGAAATCTCGGTTATGGACATACAACCGCAGCTATTAAAAAAAGAAATTACGGATATATTAGTCTTAGATGATGAAGAGGCTGTTCAGGATTTATTAGTTAGATTTTTTAGAAAAGATTATTATAACGTGGTTTGTGCCTCATCCGCTGAGGAGGCAATAGGAATAGTTAAAAATAATCGTGTTAAACTGGCAATTGTTGATATTAAATTACCGGGGCAGGAGGATGGGTTAGGAGTATTAGAACAAATAAAAAGGATGGACAAAGATATAAATGTGATACTTATTACTGGATACGGAACTGAAAAGACCAGAAGACTTAGTTATTCTCTCGGAGCTTATGGCTATTTTGAAAAGCCGCTTGATTTATCTGATATCAAGAATAATGTTGAAGCTGCATTGAGTAAACAAAACGTGGGAGGATAAAAGTAATATGATACCGATGGCTCTGCGGCAGGAGTCAGCCCAGAAGATGATGTTACTTCCGAAGATACTTTTATCTATGCACGTCCTTCAGCTTAATATCATGGAGCTGAAGGCTTTTTTGCAGGCGGAATTGGAAGATAACCCTCTTCTTGAAGAAGAACAGATAACTGAACCCATAGATGAGGAAGAAAGCCGACTTGACGAAGGAATCTCAGGGCTTATTGATGAGAAGGTGGATAATGAGGAGTTGGTTTCAGGGGCAGAAGATGAGCCACCTTCTATCAGCGAAGAAAAAAAGAGTTATTTTGAAAGCTTAATTACCGAGCGCGAAAGCCTTTACGAACATTTACATTGGCAGTTGGAAGTCCTGGCAAAGGATGAAGAACAGAAACGTATAGGCGAATTATTAATCGGTAATATTGATGATGACGGGTATCTGGCGGTTGATTTAAAAGATGTCCCGGGTTTATTAAATACAAGTTTTAAGAAGGTCAAAGAGGCATTATCCTTTATAAGAACCTTTGATCCGGCAGGGGTCGCAGCATGCAACCTTAAGGAATCGCTTCTTATCCAATTGATAAGTTCAGGCAAAAGGGATACGCATATTTACAGAATCGTTTATTCGCATTTAGAGGATTTGGAAAAAGGAGATCTAAACAAAATTGCAAAGGCGCTGTCAATTCCCTTGAAGGAAGTAGAGGCGGCAAAAAAAAGATTAGCGTATTTAAATCCCAGGCCTGGTGCTGCTTTCGGAAAAAATGTAGCTGTGCGTGTAGTGCCCGATGTAATCGCATACAAGAATAACGGTGGTTATTATATCGAGGTAAACGAAAAAGATCTGCCGCGCCTTTATGTAAGCAACTTTTATAATATCCTGCTCAAGGATAAAAAGTCGCCAACGGCAACTAAAGAATATATAAGAAGTAAACTTACTCACGCCAGGTGGGTTGTTGAATCGGTGAAACAGAGAAGGAATACTATCAGCCGTGTATGTGAATATTTAATTGATATCCAGAAAGATTTTTTGGCCGGCGCAGAAAATTTTGCCAAGCCATTAACACTGAAACAGGTTGCCGATACACTTGCTATAAGCGAAGCAACAGTAAGCCGCACGGTTTCCAGCAAATATCTCCAGACCCCCACGAAGCTGCTTGCTCTAAAGCGGTTTTTTGTAAGAAGTCTAAAACAAGAGAAGGGTGAAATTTCTTCTCTCGAGGTTAAAGACAGAATTAAAAAGCTTATAGAAAATGAAGATATAAAAAAGCCGCTAAAGGATGAGGAGATTGGGTTAATTCTTAAAAAAGAAGATATAACTATATCCCGCAGGACAGTTGCTAAATATAGAGAAACTCTAAATATATTATCTTATACCAAGCGCAAGAGATAACCCGCCCAATCTTTTTGGTCTCTTTCCGGATTTGAGTTAAAAAAGGGTTATTTTTCCTATATATAAATACTATTGATATATTATATAAAAAAACTA
>Ga0315268_10001801_pt1 | contig 24602 bp, 14 predicted proteins | sample C1_top_MG_FD_204535 | JGI IMG/M metagenome (GOLD analysis project Ga0315268, IMG submission 204535) | Sediment microbial communities from Yellowstone Lake, YNP, Wyoming, USA - C1_top | ecosystem: Environmental > Aquatic > Freshwater > Lake > Sediment | place: USA: Wyoming | collected 2017-08-01
TGTTGTATCTGTTCCATACGTATAAGTTTTGGGCGGAATTGTAAAACCGCTCAATGTCGGCGTAACCTTGTTTACAATCAACATGGTTTTTGCCGAAGTGGTGGATGCGTTATACGACGTTGACGGATCTTGTGACGCCGATATAATAATGCTTCCGCCACCTGTTAATGATACTGAACCAGAAAGCTCATTCAAAGTTGCAATATTTGCAGCCGCCAATCCTCCTATATACATTCTTATTAAATTTACACCGAATCCTGCCGCAATAAAAGAACCATCCCTAGATACGCACATAGTTGTTAAAGATGACGCATTTGTTGCTGAATATGTGTCTTTATTCCATGTAGCTCCGTAATCAATAGAAAAGTAAATTCCTTCACTATTACCCAGTGCCTGAATTTTGCCACTTGCAGATATTGACACCATCGTCCAAATATTTGTTGAGCCCTGAAATGTTGTTGCTCTCCATATAACTCCATAATCCGATGATATCGCTCTGTTGCATGCAAGGTATTTCCCGTCAGACGAGATTGCCATTTCGTTAAGTTGGTATGATATGCCAGAACTGTATATTGTCGAATTTGTTGCCCAGTTGTCTGTAGTTTTATATATTTTACCTGCCCCCCATTCAAGCGCGAATTGAATGCTACCGTCCGCAGTAATTGCACAATCCTCCCAATAAGCATCGTTCATTTTGAGTGCCCAGTTTGAACCATAGTCAAGCGACGTACAAATTTTTCTTTGTGATTGTATGCTGATAATATGCTGTCCAGAATCTGACATTTCAACACGCACATTTCCAGTATTACCAGTTCCTGTCTTCGCAAAACTAACACCATAATTACTTGAAAGAAATACTCCATTAGCATTGTTGTAACCTTGATATTGTCCGGATGATGACATGGCGATTCTATTACCAGAATCAGCAAAATCATAACGAGTCCAAGTTAATCCATAGTTGTTGGATACGTAAATATAATTAGCCGGGTCTGAATAAATTGCGGAAATATACTGACCGTTACTCGACATTGCAATGCGATTAAATTGCGTTCCTGCAATTCCGCCAAAAATTAGATTGCTGAATGTATAATGAAATGCTCCAGTGCTAAGAGCTGGCGCGGTTGCAACCACGTTGAAATTAGCATCTCCAATCGTTTTAGTAACGCTTTGAGATGGAAAACTCAATGTCGGTGTTCCTTTTCCAACAGTGAGTGTCGCAGTAATGGCTGTCGGTGCATTAAAAAGAGTCGTCTCATCCTGCGTTGCGGTAATCGTGGCAGAACCAACATTGACAATGGTAATCATTCCCGAATCGGTAATTGTGGCAACCGATGAAGTACCGCTTGTATAATGGAATGCACCAGTGCTTGTGCTTGTTGGCGCCGTAACCTGAAATGCCGCATTTCCCACATTTTTCGATGCAATTGAAAAAGCACTCAATGTGGGCGTGCCTTTTGTAACGGTGAGTGTTGCCGATGTAAGCGTGTCGGCAGAGTAAAAACTAACTTCACCACTATTTTGTGAATCTTGATTTGCAGTAAATGTGACGGTTCCAAATCCTACAAGCGTTACCAAGCCGGTAGATGAATTAATTGTGGCAATGGATGTATTTGTTGATGCATAATAAACAGGCATGTTTGAATTTGCACTAGACCCATTATAACCAGTGTATCCAACAGGACCACTGCTTGTTGCAGTATAAGTAAATGTAGACCCCGTTTCACGAGGTGTTGTCAATGCAGAATTCCATGCAAGAGTCGGTTTTATTTTTACAAGGACACTAAATTGTGAAAACGCATTTTGTCCAATGAAGTTGACACCTGGTGGAAGAATAATAGCCGCAAATCTAAAGTCGCTCGACGTCGGAAATTCTGGACTCTGCGCTACAGTGCGATAATAAAATGCTCCATTACCAATCCTGGTCAAAGTTGGTGGAAAGAAATTTTTTGGACCAAATGGCGATGTAATAATACCCATGTTTGGACCCCCTCCTGTTCCAATTGAAAGCAGTTTAGAGGTGGCGCTGAATGAAAAATTGGTAAAGCTTAGCCCCCAATCCATGTTGTCTCCAATTGTAGTGATTGTATATGTGCCACTTACTTTCTCAGGAAAAACTAAACTTGCCGATCCACGATATTTTATAACAGTTGCATTATTATTTGCATCCAACGTGTAATCGAACAAACTATCACTAAAAGTAGCGCCAGTTAATGTCGCCCCAGTTAAATCGGCGGTGGAATAATCAACTGCTCCACTGAATGATGCACTAGTAAGATTCGAATTAGTAAAATCAACATTTGTTATCGTTGCATTCGTAAATTTTGAACTTGTAAAATTTTTATTTGATAATTTATAATTGGCTAAATTAGCGTTTAAATAATTCATAGAAGGACCCAGCATGATGCCGCTTGAATTACTGAACGTATTTGGAAAACCAGTAAAATGCGAAATGGTTGGAACTCCATTGTAAGTGACAGAACAATACACATTTTTATTTTTTGTTTCATATGCATGTAATACCGTATTGTATCCCGTTGGAAGAGAGTTGACAGTAATGGTTGGCGTTGCAGCCGTTGTATCAATCATTGAATATTGAGTGCTGGTATTTATTCCAAAAATGTATAAATATTTGTTGATTATTGTGATGTTTGATGTTGCGATAGGCAATGTTATAAATAATGACCATGTTCCATCGGATAATTTTATCCTGTATATATTAGTATTCTGAGTATTAAATATAGCATAGCAATAGGTACTACTGTCATCAAACCATGCCGACGTTATGGTAGCATTCGAAACAATTTGTCCAGTTGAAATTTTAGTGAAGGCGTCGTTTACTATATTTATTATATAAACTGTTGCGACATTATATGAACTTGTTACAACATATTTATCATTTTTATCTATGAACATGGCTCGACAATTGCTCGCAAGCGGAACAGGAGCTGATACGACATTTGTAGTTAAATTATAAACCAATAAATTATTTATATCGTTAGCATAAGCGTTAGTTCCCGTTGAATTGAACACGGTATTATTACATGATTCCGCAGTACTCAATACTGTCAGCGTGTTTGTAGAAAAGACATACCTGCACCATCCTTGACTTGTCGAAGACCATACGTTGATAAAAGCTGAATTTCCAGTCGGGTCAATTACGTAATTGCGCCAAGCGCCAGATGTTGCGGGAATTATGTAAGGCGTGTTTGTTGCCCAGTCGTAAAATGTTGCAGCACCAGCGGGACTTGTAAATGCTCCATTTGCAAATGTCTGCGTCCCGTATAAAAATAACTTATTATCACTGTGATTTAAATAAGCTATATAATTAACGTAGCGAGAATTATTGCTGTTGGTGGTGATGCTTGTATACCAGCTCGGCGCCGTCGTTAATATATTATCCAATAATGAGAAACTTGTAAATGGCAAACTACCTGTAATTATTTCTGCATACGATGAAGACCTTACGCCGTTTACCAACTCACCCCATAGCCTAAACCGTAATGGGACATTTTTATTTGCTGGCGACTGGTCACTGATGCTAGCATTCTCTTCATTTCCTCTGTCAATGTAAAATGGCACATTTGTCTCGATGCATCCTTTTCCATCAGCATAATTAAATAAAACATCTACTCCAACTACATTTGTATCTTTGTTTATAATTTGAAAACGCACTTTCGGCGTGTAACTTGAAGAAGAAAAAGAAAGCGCATTGGAGTCTGTTGCCCATGAAATGTAAAATCGAGCATTGGATTTCTTAAAATTGTAAAAATCTGCAAAATGTACTGCGTAATTCGTAATTGAAGTTGGCGGAAGTGCAATGTTTGTATTGACATTATTGTAATCTACCAACACATTTGTCAAATTCACATTTGAAAAATAATGTAAATAGTTTGTAGGAACAAGACTTGGATTTACAGTTCCAATAACGGAATATATGACTGCATTTGCAAATGCTGCTCCTGTGAAATTTGTTGATTTATTTACAGTTATTCCCGTTAAGATTGCACTCGATAAATTGACATTAGTTAGATTGGCACCACTAAGATTAACACCGGTTAAATCCCTGCTACCAAAATTAATACCGGTTAAATTTGCACCAGTAAAATCAGTCTTCACAAGATTCCTAAGAGGTTCTGTTCCAAAACTTAGAGAGAAATAACTCTGTCGAACTAATGTATAGTCAGGATTAAGAAAAACTCCTATGCTTGAAGGAGATGAACTAGTCGGCTTTGAAGACCCCCTGCTATAAGTTATCCATGAAGTGCTTACATAATTACCAATCGTGCAATTGAAACCATTCCTCGTTCTATCATAAAATACATTTTCATTATCATTAAATAAATAATTTGCAACTAACCCGAAACTACTAGGTTCAACAGAAACATTCATGTAACTTTTAATTTGGTCATCTGTTCGAGCAACACACCATAAACGCAAATCATACATACTACATCCCGCATTTGTGAAATTTGCGCCAGTGGTGGTTCCGGACAGTTGCGTTCCTATTCCCAAAACGCCATCGTCTCTGGTTAATATTGCCGGTCCAGTCATTGTTTGTTTTAAAACACCATTAATGTAAAATTTATAAGAAGTTCCTTCACGAGTCATTGCGATGTGGGTCCAGCCGCCCGAAGTAACAACTGCGCTAGTGGCATACAACCAAGTTCCAGAAATTGCAGTATTGGAAAATCCCAAGCATCCAAGATTTGCCGTTATTGTATTTGCGTTAGGACTCACTTGAAACAAGTAACAGGAATTTCCTCTGTCAACAATTGTTGAATTCAGAGTTTGTGACGGTTGATAATACCACGTTTCAATCGTAAATGCGTTGCCACCAGCCGACCAAGAAGTGCCCGCGTATCCAGTTACCAAATCTAATGCTGTGCTGTAGTATTGATTGTACGGACAGGTTGCGTATGTGGTTCCATTAAAAACAAACAAGAGCGGATATGTTATTGCGGTTTTCAACACGGTGCAAACTGTATTGTCATTTAATGTGGCGAGAAGACTTGTTGCACTTTCTTGTCCTGCGCCATTCGCACGAATTGCAGGGTATGGAGCATTATTGATTACAGATTCCTGGCTACTTAGACCCGCTAACTTTTTTATAACTCTCACTTTACCCGAACTTGTTACGTAAGTTACATAGCCCTGAGTCACGATGGCGTCATTTACATCATTTGCCATTAAAGTATTATTAACTAAATTTCTCAACTCTCCAGTAGAAGTTAAAACTATTGCTCCTTGATTGAACTGTCCGTTGGGGTCATTCCACATTTTAACTACATTTGTAAATACTCCAATACCGACACTATAATAATAAAAAAAATTGTTGCCACCCCTCCAAGCCAAAGTTCCATCATTTCTCAAAAATAAATATCTATCATACTGGGTTGATTCTAGTGCATCTACAATATTTGTAAATGTTCCATCAGACGCGCTCGTCAAATAATTTATGTATGTTCCATCTGATAATATTATAATTGGTCGACTGGTAGTCTTAATAATTTTAACTGCCGTTTTACCTGATATCCACGTACTTAGACTTGATGCTCCAGCTCCCCATGCCACAAGAGACCCGTCGCTTTTTAATGCAATAAAACATGCTTGATAATTAACCCCTAATGTGCTAACTACATCGACTACGCCAGAAGTAATATTACTTCCAGGTGGATAAAATGTTGTTGGATTGGACAAATAACTAGTACTAGCCGATGATGTTCCTCCAAAAAATACAACTGACCCATCCGTTTTTATTGCGGCAAAAGCGCCTATAGAACGAACTGATACTAGTTTGACGAAACCACTATTTAAATTTGAACCGGCAGGGTATATCAAGGTAGGAACTGATGAAGAAGTATTGAAAACTTCTTTCCCCCAACCTCTTATTGACCCGTCGCTTTTCAAACACGCAAAATCTTCAGATGAGACGGCCACAAAGTTGACACCGCTTGACAAATCAGATGATGGAAATGCAGGAAACCCTGAAGAAAAATTTCCCCAAAAAACAACCGAACCGTCATTTTTCAAAGCGCATATATTATATCCTCCATTGCGACACATTGAGCAAACGCCACTTGATAAGTTAGCAGTAGATGGCACCATTATATTTGCCGAATACATATGATTTCCCCATAGCACTAAACTACCATTCGTTTTCAGCGCTGCTCCACTCGAAAATAAATACGCGACGCCGCTTTGAAGTTGCGTGCTTACTTTAGAGAATGAACAATTGGGATTATCATCATCACCATAAGAGACAACTGACCCGCCATTTCCTTGCAGTTCATTACTAGGACCATACGAACTGGTGTATCCTGATAAAAATGGTCGGGATGGTAGAGTTGGAGCGGGTAAAGGCAGTGTAGGATTCGTTGGGCGGGTTGGTCTGGATGGCAGCGTTGTTATTGTGGGAATTTGACTCGTATACAAGAAACCATCATCCACGCTTGAATTGAACATTGCAGAGTCTAATAACCCAACATATCCGTCAATCGAATCATTGAAATACACTTCTTTCAGATTCACGCCAACATGCGACTCCAAAAACCAGTTTCCACCGAGCGACAACGACCCCGTATCATCGGTTGAAGCGCGAATTTCAACGCCGGTTTGTGTTGAAAGTGTATCTATAACATACTTCCAGTCTGGATTAGAATAAAGCGCGCACGCCATCATGTCGAAATGTTCAATGCTTAATTCCGTCTTGCACCACTCAATAAATTCTTTCAACGGCGCCCACGTGGATAATTCGTTGTCCTGTATTTCAACTTGCTCAATTGTGCTTGATGTTGTTTGCGCATCCACCATTTTAAATGTCGGCATTTTATAATTGTGCTGAACAAGTCCAACCGAATTTGCGAGAATGCCGCTTGACCCCGACACCATTCGCTCTTTCAATGTGTCGAAAGTGTCAGTGTAATAGTCAAACGTTATCCCCAGTGATAATGCAGGGTCGACTGCCGCAATAATCGCCTCATAATGCGATACACGCGTGTCAATAAGCAAAATGTTAATCTTTGCCGTCATTGATTATATATTTGTATAAGATAATAATAATATATAATTAAATTATATAAAATAAAATAATAATATAAATGGACATTTCTTTAAATTCCGTTGATGACGCAACTCTAGAATATATGGTAAATGTCGCACAGTATGAAAAATACCTTCGCAAAAATAATATAGATTATGACACTGGATTCAAGAGAGATTTGAAATTTTATCGAAAAAGAATAATTTCTATAACAAAAGACCTTTTTAAAAATGAATTGAAAGATGTTACATTAAACGGTGCATTCAACATGTACATGAAGGCGTGCATTTCCCACTTGAAATTTGAAGACCAAAGCGAAACCATACAGAAATGTTACGTCTGCATGGGTCTTGTAACGGGCGAACCAACTGCAGAGCAGCACTGCATATGCAATAATAATTTAGACGCGCTGAATGCATTCGAATTAAATAAAGCCAACGAACTTTGTTTCAAACCAAAAGAAGTAAAAAAACTCACACTTGATACATATGTCATCAAAAAATCATCATCACATAAAAAAGAGCCGGTTGTTTTCCCGCAGCAGTTTAAATTCAATCCTAAAGACCCGTCATTCAAGCACAAGGGACTGAAAAAACAAAAGAAAAAAGAAAAACTGTCCACAACCAATGAAATTATTTCAGATGAAATAAAATAATTTAAAAATAAAATAATAAATTATTATAACTATAAATTAAATATAAATAATGCCACCACCCACCAAAAAAACAAAAAGTATTCGAAGAAAACGGAAACAAACAAACGATGCCCAGGAATCAACCAATTCAAATTTAGATGAATCGTTTAAAAAACTTTCATGCGCACCAACCCAAGAAAAAGATTTCACATGTTACACCACAAATGCCATTATAAAACTCAGAGACAGTTGGAATTCGCGTCATCCAGACGCATTAATAAACAGCAATGACGTAAAAGAAATATGGGAATCGCTGAAAACAGGATTTGGAAGCGTGTGCAACAAGGAGTCGTGCTGGATGCGACAACTCTTCAACGAAGGCGCATCTGCCACAAAAGATTTATTCAACTACTTTGCACCTGAAAGTCCGAAAACGTGGAATAAAAATCCAAATGAGTGGCTCTCCAGTGTCGATATTACAAAAGTTATGAAACAATACGAAGATGCGTTTCCTTTTTTTGAATTTATTGGTCCATCACCCATCGATTTTGACAAAACTCCAAAGGGTGAGCCATCATGCGTATACGAAGAATTGTGTAATTTTGACATAAAAACTTACTTGAATCCAGCAAATAATAAAAATAAAATTGGAATCATTTTTAACACCGACCCCCACTATTTATCCGGCTCGCACTGGATATCTCTCTTCATCAACGTTAAACAACAATTCATTTTTTTCTTCGACAGCACCGGCGACCCGCCATCCAAAGAAATCAATAAATTCGCCAAAAAAATCATCAAACAGGGAAAAGAAATCGGGATGAATTTCAAATACATTGTAAACAGTAAACAACACCAAAAAAGCAACACGGAATGCGGAATTTATTCGCTTTTTATGATTTCCAATCTTTTGAAAGAAACTAAAACGCCAAACGATTTTTTGACAAGCATGTTTACAGACAAAGAAATGACACAATTTCGACAAATTTTCTTCAACAAGGAGTCGTTATAAATGTCACCATGACGACCATTATTACCATTGTGCTATATTATTTTTTATATATAAATAATATAATACAATGTCAAAATTATTTCATGTTATTTTAGCCATTATTGCGTCAATATCTGTAATTGTTTTATTTTCATTTTGTAGACAAAATTCCACCATCATTGAGTCTCATCAGGGTCACGGAGGGCGAGGGCATCCTCACGGTAGTGGAAGTCGGCACGGTGGTGGTGGTTGGGGAGGTGGTGGTTGGGGAGGTGGTGGTTGGGGCGGTGGCTGGTGGGGGGGAAGAAGACAATACGCACAACCCATCTATTTGAACCCCCATAGTTATGGAAATAATGTAAACTATAACTGTCGAAATGGTTGCGTTAATACCGGAAATGGATGGGGGTGTCAATACCCGGGATGGAGAGCAAGTGACTGTTGGTTTGCTTCAGATTGTGATGGATGTGGAGGAGGCCGGCGAGGTGGGTGGTGGTTTTATTAGAATCAGCTAGTAAGTAGTGTCTAGAGGAGCGCTATTTCCGTTCAGTAAACTTGTCAAACTATTGAACAGGTCTCTGTTTTCCAACACAAAGAAAATCCCACCACGTCCATTTTGACTACTGCTACAGTTACCTGCCAATGAACCTTGTTGGTTCATATCGCCAAAAATACAAAGTGGACGCGAAGAGTCTTTAGATATTCCAATTTTAGCATGACTATAGTCACTTCCTCCTATACCACCTGTTAATCCAATAACAGTTCCATTCCAAATACCAGTTGTTGCGATTTCAACAGCACCCGGAGTTCCCAATTCCTCTACCCATTCCTCTACCCAGCACCCAGGTATTTTACCCCCTTTTGTACTGTTAATAGCTGGATGCTCCCACCAACTTGCAACACGTAAATTTAGTTGATTGAGTCGTGCTGAAACCATTTGCCAGGGCGGAACAGCCATATGAGTCGGTTTAGATATAATTTTTACACCACTAGAAAGTGTAGCTTCTACAAGAGTCGTATTTGCAGATACTTTCCCCAATTTATTTACCAGGTCTTGAATATCCGCCGGACCGCCATTTTTTACAATACTTGGTTCAGACAGCTTGGTTAGAACGCTTGCATTATTCAAAGCTTGAAGCATATATTTTACATCACTTTTCGTGAGTTTTAATCCGAAAAAATGCTGACTTACTTTAAGATTGTTATCATTAATATATCCTAATGTGTTTCCATCATTTTTACGCGGATTAGCACTGCTTCCGGAAGCCGGCCAAGAAGGAGTTGATACTTGAAGCACCATACCTTCACCTTGATCGTTCCATGCTAGCATTCCTTTACTATGCCCCCAAGGAGCACTATGAAGTGGAATTGGATTATCATAAAACTGGTCATTCCATAACACATAAAAATAATTTTTATTATTATAAATCTGTCCAAACGTTGCACCAAGAGGGTCGTTTATTGTGGCGCCTAATAATCCTATTCCTTTAGTCAATGTAGGTGAGGCACTAGTGGCAAAAACATAATCTTGACTACTATGTCCTTTATAATCTTGTTTTGTTCCACCGAAAATACCAACATGTGGTAAAGAAGTAGTATCACTTGGGAATTTTGCAGCGTTGAATTTATAAGCAAACATCCAGTTTACCCGAGTATTATTATCAGACATCGGGCTGGGAGCGGGAGTAGGCACCGGGACTCCGAGAAAATCATCGTCGTTGTCATCGATTAAGTCATTTGGGGGCGGAGCTGGAGCTGGAGCCAGATTACGATTACGACTACGAGGGTTCCATCTTGTATGATTTTTATAACCTTTATTAATAAAATTCCTATTTTCCGGTATCTTCATCATTTAAGTATAATTATATAATTGTAATATATTATAAATATTGTAATTATAAATAATTTATATCTTCTCTAAATTTTTTAAATATAATATAACATATAATAACATATAACATATAATCAAATCATGCACATTCGAAGAACAAAAAAATATAATCGCACATCGCTTCCTGCGCGCTATATTCCAAAACAGCTGTCAAGCAAGGACAAAAAGCGCCAACTTGGAATGTTGATGAAATCGCGGAAGTTATACAAGAGCAATAAATACTACACACGGAAAAACGTTTCATCTTTCAAAAGTAAAAAATCGTCTCATATAGAAAATGCCAAAAGAATTTACAACATTGACAACGTTACTCCAAGCAACGAACTAGCGCGTAAAACCGGATGCTCTTTAAACGCACTGAAAAAAATCGTGCGTAAAGGCGAAGGTGCATACTATTCCTCCGGTTCACGACCCAACCAAACACCGCAATCTTGGGGTTTAGCTCGTTTGGCAAGCTCCATTACCGGCGGAAACGCATCCGTCGTCGACTACGACATTTTAAAAAGCGGATGCAGCCACACTAAACGAGCATTCTTGCTAGCAAAAAAAAAGTAAAAGCAAATCATAATGAAAAATAATTAATTACTTTATGTATCATTTTCTAATCGATGCCAGTTCTAATCGATGCCAGTTCTAATCGATGCCAAAGATATTATAAATCGTCTCATTTTCCTTCTATATTCATAATAATCGGGGTCATCCGTGTCTGTTACACACTCCAGCCGTTTTAAACACTCGTAAAAATGTTTGCAACTCTCAACCGTGATTGAAGTTGCTCCGTTGTCATATACTGCATTCATTTCATTTCGACATTCTTGATGGTGTTGCGTGTAATAATATTCGTATGACGACAAGGTCATATAATTCAACACGTTGCACATGACCCCAATAATATCAACCTTCAGCTTTGACAACCTCGTCTCCTCGCAGCCCCCTTCCATCACTTCCATTTCAACACTATTATTATCCATGTTCAAATAAGTATTCGAATATCAAATATATTATAAATAATAATTTAAATTCTAAATCATTATTTATATTTCATATTTATTTCATTGAAGCAAGTTTTAACTGCGACCACCACCGCGACCACGAGTGCGAGGCGCATCATCACCACGACCGCCGCTACCGCCACCGCGCGTCTTGAATGATGAGGATGATGATGATGGCGCCGAACGTGAAGACTCAGGAGCAGAACTCACCGTCCTCCTCAAAACCGGCACATACGCGTCACCGTCACCATCCTCTTCATCATCACCGCGACCACCCTGCTGTTGCGACGAAGACGACTGGCGCGCATCATTGCGCGTCTCGCACATCAACTTGCCGCCAAACATGCCCGTGACATTCGTCGCCTGGCACGAATGCTGACCGTTTGCAACATTCGACACATCAAACTCCACGTACTCACCTTGAACCAAGAACCTGTACTGCTCCTCCTGAACTTTGACATTTGAATGATGCACGAAAACCTCGCTTCCAACCTTTAGCTCGCCACTTCCACCACCGCGAACTACGGTCAGAAACCCAAAACCAGTCTTCATATTGAACCACTTTACACATCCCGCCATCTTTTGTCCACTCACTGCTGTTGCCATTGTATGCTTGTTGAATTGCTTAATTGCCTTTCTTAACATTATTAGCGAGACATCTTTAAGTATCTTTGAATATATAATTTATTACACTTTACAAAAGACCTCCACGAAGCCGAAGCACAAGATGGAGTGTGCTCTCCTTTTGCACGTTGTAGTCGGCCAACGTTCGCTCATCTTCCAGCTGTTTGCCGGCATAAATTAATCGCTGTTGGTCGGGCGGAATACCCTCCTTGTCTTGAATTTTCGTTTTCAATGAAGCTATCGTATCGTTCAACTCTACTTCTAGAGTAATTGTTTTTCCAGTAAGCGTCTTTACAAAAATCTGCATCGTTGTATTGTTTGTTTGTTTGTATTGTATACTTATTAATGAATGTCTCTCTAAATATTTTTAATAAATATTTTACACTTTTTATCATTTCATAACTTGTTATAAATAATGTCCATTAATATATAAATAGTCATATCCATTATGGTCTACACCTGACCCTACAAACTCATAATTATTATTTTTTAAATGATTCAATACATTCTCTTTATATTCCCCTAAATGTAAATGCTCAAATGATAAATATTTTAATTTTAAATTATTGAAATTAATGTCTAATAATATTTCAGCATCAATTCCTTCTATATCTAATGCTAATAGCTCAATTTCTTCTGTAGTAATTTCGTTAATAAATGTTTCTAGTTGTTTAACAGGAATAATAAATTTTTCTATTTCACAATTATTACCATAATGTTTTTGTACATGGCTTTTATTTATTGATGCCACTTGATAATGAGGGGCATCTAACGGACAATAATACAAATCTATAGTATTATCTTGATAATTTTTTGGAACAATTCCTATTTCATATATAATAGATTCAGGATAATCTTTCCAACACTCTTTCAATAAAGGAATATTTAATGGATTAGGTTCAACTAAAATAATTTTTTTTATACATTGTCTAGGTAATTTTTTGACTAATTCAGTAAATCCATCTCTACAATTTGCTCTCTCATCTAAATCCCCTGCACCAGAACCAATTTGTATAAAAATACCACTGCCATTGTTAAACTTTTTCAAATCCGTTTCGTTTTCTTTTCCATCCTCACTTAAATGGTTACTTTCGTAATAATTTTTTAAATAAATATCATACTCGGGTGGTAAATTATTATTGTCTTCAATTCGAATATTTTCTATTGAGCAACCTCTATCAAACAAATCCTTTCCATTTTTTATCCGCTCTTCTATTCGTTTTTCATCAGTAAATTCTGCAATATTGAACTCTTGATGAGTAAAGTTTTCAAGTTTATTTTTAATAAATTTCTCATTACCAAAGTAACTTAAATGCCACCCCCCATTGTTAATAATCGGACAGTTATAAAAACGGATTTTATCACAGCCAATATCAAGTTCTTTATATTTTTCAAATGTTAGTATCTTGGAATGATACCATTTGTGATCCATCTTGGAATTTAAATTATAATAGTAAAGGTCCATGTCAAGTATATTAATACCAACGACGATGTTATTATTTTTCACCTTTTCTAATACAGTAGGATTAGGGATTTCGTCCAAATCAGATATGATAATAATATCTTCACCAGTGAGATTCAATTTGTCTATTCCTCTTGAAATGCAGTCCCTTTGAAACCTTTCGTTTACCCATTGTTCTTGTTTTTCAATATTTATATTTGGATACTTATGGGGAAAATCATCAACAACTATGTGTATAATTTTATGATTAAATTTTTCAAATAAGTGTTTATTTTCATTATAGAACAATGGTTTTTCTTTGCCAACGTGTGTATGGGTTGATTCTACTAATACAAAATAATCAACTATTTTGTCTAATATATTTAACCGATAATTCAACATGTCGAATTCGTTGTAAAATATAAAACAATCAATTATCATTTTGTTACTTTTTATATATATATTAAACTCTTTGTTAGGTATATCGGGATTTGCATTGGGATTTGCAACGCATCTGTTCTTGTTTATAAAACACCAATCTGCATCTGGACCGTTGTTGGAAAATTTCTCAGCATACACTTCCCATCCATTTTCAATTAAAAAATCGCAAGTTTTATTACACAACGGTGCACCTTTATTGTATTCAACGTGTTGTAACTCTACAATAAGAAATTTTGCATTATTAATTACGTTCATGGACCCTTTCAAAATATCCAACTCCGCCCCTTGAACATCAATCTTAATTAAATCGGGCAACGGAATTTTTTTATTCTTAACCACCGTTTCCAACTTCATCCCAAGTTTATGCTTGATATGATTTTCTGTGAAAATATTATGCGACTCAGGGTGACCTATTTCTTTATAATATGAATTTCCACCAGAAAGCTCATCATTCTGATAAAAACTAATTCGTTTATAGTCTTCATCGCATAAAACCCCCACATTATACTCAAATGTTGTATTTTTTGTTTTATTGTATTCATCATAAAATAATTTCATTTCCGTCATGGCATCAAACAAATAAATAGTGCTATTTTTCCAAAAAACTTTCGCATGTTGAGTCCAATGCAACACACTAGAACCAATGTCATAAATTACCATTTTTTTCGGATTAAATTCTAAACTTAATTTCTCGATAAATGAAATGTGTACAAGAGGTATATCTATTTTATTATAACAGTTATCAAGTATCTTCAACACATATTTATTATGTTCTTTGCCAACAAATGAGTTATTATAACAATCAACTATTATTCCAATGTCAAAAAAATCTTCATACTCAATCAACCTAAGGTTAGGATATTTTTGTATAAATTCTGGGCATAAATCATAACTCGTTTCAGATAAAATGGTAAACCCGGATTCTAATAATCTATCACAACGAATGTGTTCAAATATAGTGCTTACATCATTATTCAAATTTCCATGTATATTCAATATAATTTTACACTTTGCCAACTCGAAATCTCTATCATTATAATTCCATCCTTCAATTATATTTATAGAAAAATTATGATATTTTAGAAAATCAACTATTTTTTTTCTTCTAGGCGAAACCTCTTTTCCGAGTGTTTTTAGTATTCCAAAATCATATTCTTTTTTTGTATTTTTATTCAAATTTTGTAACACTGATAACTCTTCTGACCCACATTTATATGGTAAATAAACTTTATCAACACCAACACCAATGCATTTATCATTTAATAATCTCAAATTACTTTTACTATAGTCGTAATAGTTGAAAGAATCCATATGTTTTTTATACAACTCAAATATTAGTTTTATATTGTCTAACCTATATGAAATAGTCAACGGTTCAGTATTTAAAAAACTAAATTTTGAATTTGGAAGAGCATTAAAAATACTTGAATCAAATACTTCATAAACAATTGTAACCTTTTCTGGTTTACTTTTAATAATCGCTTCTTTATCACTTGTTAAATGAATGTAATACTCCGCATCCGCATATAATTTATTTAAACTATCAATATAATGCTGAATCATTTTTTTTTCAAAAAATGTAGAACAAAAAAATACCCATTCTTTTTTATTCGAATTTATTTTCACTTCTACCTGTGCGTTCACTACGCGTCGATTATTCAACCCCAACACACTTGCCCACTCTTTTGCCCGATTTTCCCACGAACACGACATTGCATATTTCTTTCCATTTATTCTCATTTCCGCCTTTCTCTCTTCGCTCAAGTTAATAATACTTTGAACTTCGGTGCCCGGAATTATCTGAATTCCATATTTTCCAATCGTTTCATTGAGACCGGCCAGCGGATAATAAAAACACACAACTTCGTGCATCAACATCTCAAGCGCAGTGATGCAACTCGTTTCATAAAATGTGCACGTATATAACCAATATTCTGCTTTCGATATTAAATCGTGTAATTGTAAAGTATTTAATTTCCCATGATGTGTCACACTGTCACTATGCTGAGTTATAAGTTTCTCAATGTCCTCGTCTTTGTTTCTATTTGGATTCGGAAATGCGTCATAAGATGAGATATCCAGCGTTGCATCTGGCATAACTTCAAGTATTTTATCCCACAATTTTAATAGTAAATCCAATCCTCTACTACTGCAAGACGTCCAGACAAATTTATTTTTTATTTTATTATGCGAAAATGCCGCTTCAGGAACCGGTATTCCATTATTAATTATCGAAACTTTATCTTTTAAACACGGGTGACTTTGAACCACATTTAATTTATGCCATGTTGTTAAACATATTACCCCGTTGATGTATTTATTATTTTCTTCAATCAAACAATTCACCGTAATATCGTCAAAGTTATTTAAAAATCCGGTGTCATGTGCAGACAAGTACAGCTGATGACAATTAAAACGAGGAAATAGCAGAAAAAATGATACGTATCGAGAGACAATAATTGTGTGAAACTTTTCAACATCTAACAGTGCTTGCAAAGCGAAACGATTTACATACTTTACATTTCCCACCACTTCATCTGCAACATCACCGCTTATTATTATCTCGTATTCTTTCGGTAAATTCCTAGCCAAATATACAACCGCCTTTTCAGCTCCTCCGATGGCATTATTGGAAACATATGTATCATTCCATAAATACTCCATGAATCCGGTATAAATCAATATTTTTTTACTGCTTGAACAGTCATTGCCATTAGCGGTAGACTCGAAACGCCGTGATGGGACAACAATGCCATATTTTTTATAAGTATTCATAAACTGATGTTTGCTATCAGATATTGGATAATTATTGGCAAAAAGAAAGTCTACATATTCTTGAAATAACGAATAAAATGCCGTTTTATCTTCCTCTTTGACGTGTGCGGTAAAAAATTGCAAGTTATACAACATGTTGCCTACTATCCATGTGTCAAATATTTTGCATTTCTTTGTAAAAATAATTCTATACATTTGTATTCCTGTCTCATAATCGCGCATTTTGTCACAAACAATGATAACGTAACAAGGCAAATGAATTTCGGATATACTCACATTTACAAATAATTTATCATTCAAACCATTATTCAAATAAGTGTCGCGATAAAAATCCCGCAGCACGCCATAGTATCCATATGCAACACCGTATAAACCTGAGCCAGAATAATATTTTATAAGCTCGTAATAACACTCCGCCCTCTCTATATCATACTCGGCCGACTTGACAAGATAAAAAAAACCCGCTTCTTTTTTGTCCAAGTTGTTATAACAGTTGTAAAGTTTCAAACAAGACACGTATTTCTCCTGAGACCAACCGCCATTTTCAAGTGTTTTTTTATACCACGAAATTGCACTTTCATATTTTCCACAATCGTAATAACTATTTGCGCAATAAAAACCATACCTAATGTGCAGGTCATCTTTTGCATTCAGCGCATCATAGTACGCCTTTTCTAAAATAATTGCATCTTTCAAATACTTGTTACTGTCAAGGTTTCTATTTCCGGTTCTGCCAGATACAACATAGTAGGGTCCTTTTATAATTTCAGTACTTGCGTCGTTAATTCTAGAATCATTAGAACAAATGTATTCATGCAAAACGCCAACATATTTCCATCGCTTGTAATTATTCACAATTTGCGGTCGTGTGTAACTTCCAAATTGCAAACTATAAGAATCCCTTGTCAATTCCGGCAACACAAAATCGCCGCATATTTCATCGTCCGCGTCAAATACTAGCAAGTATTTGCTTTTTCCGAATGCATATTCCAACGCCTTATTCCGATTATGAGAAAAATCGACCCAATCATCTTCATATAATTCTCCCGGAATCATGGCTTCTTTGAAATAGTCGGTAATTATTTCCATTGTTTCATCTGTTGAGCCCGTATCTGATATAACCCAATAATCAAATTTAATTTTTTTCAACAGTTTAGTCAACGTATCTTTTATTATGTGAGACTCGTTCTTCACAATCATATTCAAACATAATGAATATTCTTGTTCTTGTTGTTCTTCCAAAACCATATTTATTTATTTATAAACTTTATTTTGTTATTTTTAAGTAATAATAATTCAATAAATTAAATTATTATTATTATTATTATTTGAATGAGGTCGTGTGTCAATTTTTACATGGCACATCTTCCAAAAGTGACAAAGGGGGTCTAAGGGAAACCATGGGTTCCCCTACTAAATGTACATGGTTTTGATGAACGATATATCATCTGCCGCATTTGAATTTTTTATGAATAATTCAATACCGTCCTTCATATCCATCTTTGATATACATCTTTTTATTTTGCTTGTTCCTGCTAACAAATTTTTAGAATGCGCAATCTTGCACTTTACAAAAAGCAACTCCATGTCACCGCCGTGATGCTTGAAATGCGCCGAATGCTCTTTTATGAAATCATCGGTTATGGCACCTTCTTCAACATTCCAACCACCATCAAGCGATTTTTTAATAAATATTTGCACCATTTCTTGCGGAGCATAAGACTGCATCGTAAAATGAATGCTGAAACGGCGCTCCAACCCGTCATTCATTCCAAAAAAATTGCGCTTCAATTCATCCTTGTATCCGGCAATCATTAAAATAAAATACTTCTCATCGTCTTCGCGCATTTCAGTCAAGCTTTGATTAATCAAATCCAAACACTCCTTGCTGTACGAATCGTGCGTGTCTTTTCCGCTGCTGTTTCCAATCGAATAAGCCTCGTCAATAAAAAGAACGCCGCCGTGCACAGATTTCAATACTTCTGCCGTTTTCAACGACGTTTGTCCTAAATAACCCGCAATCAAGTCTCCGCGACGAACCCTTCTAAAAATATTATTCTTTAAAACGCCCAACTTTAAATAAATCTTCGCCAATTTTTGCGCAAATTCGGTTTTGCCAATGCCCGGTTCGCCATAAATCGCCGTATGCAATAAATCATCATTCTTTCGATTTAAACGCATGCTGTAATAAAGTATCAGTGTAACAACCTGCCTCTTGAATTCTTGTTGACCTATCATATTGTTCAAATCCTCCATCTCCGGAAGCAAATTCTTTATCATCGCCAGGTCAATATTATACTCAATGTGCGGCTCCAATTTGAATTCTGTCCCCACCTTTTTGCCAATGTTTATCAAATCCGCCAAATCGTCCACTTCCGCCTCAATATTTATACGACACTTTATCTTTGGCGGCGGCGGCAGCAGAGCAGCATTCGACACACTCGGGTCAGACAAAAATCCCAACCCTGTCCCCCCTCCCGCCCCCGCATTCATGAGGCGTTGTTGCGGGAAAAAAATGGATGGCCGGCTTTGCAACATTGGCTCGTAGTAATTATATTTTTTGTGCTTGTGTGATGGAATTACAACATTCCTTTTCTTATTTGTGGCATCGTCTGAATTCTTTGACATATTATTCAAAAAAATGTATCGTTGTCGATTGATTTGTGTTGTGTTATTATATAATATATCAATATAATATAATAATCAAAAAAAAATATTATTGAACAGTCGGGCTAATCATTAATGTGAACTTCCTTGCCTATCGTTTTTATGATGCGCTTTTCACCGACCTCCGGTATCGGCGTGCATATGTGATTAAATGTCGTTAAAAAATTATCATTCTTAGATGAGCTCGTCTTTGCTACTTCCGGGTCTGAATCTTTCCACTGCTTCAGTGTTGTAATCTGTCTTCGAGAGATTGCGTCAATTGTATCTTTTAATTTCAAGTTTCCTTCATCCTTTTCCCACTTTTCTTCATCTTTTATGTACATGATGTCTCGCTTGTTGTCCGTGCAATGAATGGGACGCTTGTAAATATCCAGCTCTTTTAATCCTCTCAAAAAAATATTACCCACACTGTCTTCCAGCGTCTTTTCCCTCGTTACATTCAAATCATCCAGTGTGATTTGTAACGATTTTATAAAATCACCAATGTTGATTGCATCTTTACACTGCTCATTCAAAAACACATTCAAGTTGAATTTTTGTTTAATGTGCGTATTATTATTTGTAATTAAATTGGTACTGCCGCACATCATCGGAATCATATCCACCAACTGTTTGTGATACTGCTCCTGCTGTTCTCTCATGAATTTTTGCTGCTCCTTCATGAGCTCCTTTATTTCAGCATTGTCTCTCATTAAATTTATAATTATATTATCTTTACCAGAACCAAAACACAAACGTTTTTTATGTTTCATGAAACCATTTTGAGTTTTGAATACTTTTCCACATTCACATTCAAGATTATTGGTTTTATTTTCAGGCTTTTCTACAGTACATTTTAATTTTATTTTCATATGCTTTTTTGTTTTCATGTGTCGTTTGTAATCACTCTCAAATATACACGAAAAACAGCAACACTCACACGTGTACTGTTTATATTTATATTTTTCCATTTGTGTAGTCATAATTATAATATAAAACCCAAACCTGTTGTGTATACAATAATAATATAATATTTCTAAATAGATTGGTTAATTAATTATTAAATTGTTGTAAATAAAGTTAATAAATAAAAGAATCCCCCAAAAATTCATTTTTAGTTTTTCAATCCACGAAATATTGCTTTTTTGGGGATGTTTTATAATATTTTGCAATTAATGGGTCAAAAAAAACGAGCGGATTTGTTATCTGTTTGCTCACGAAAAAATAAAAAAACGAGTGTTTTGAATTTTGTCTAGGGAGCATCGTGTGGGTCAAAAAAAACGAGCGGAATTGTTATCTGTTTGCTCTCAGAAATTGGAAAAGTCAAAATGTCGTGAGAGCATTATCCTGTGGATAGAAAGCGGTCCAAAATTAACCGAAAAAAAAAATTGCAGTTTATTTTAGACAAATTGCCAGACCATGTATGCTTTGAAAGGGGTTAAAATACAAAAAAAAGCGCTGATGCTCGTTTTTTCGGTCCAAAACTATAATTTTTAAAATTTTTAAAAATGGGAAAAATCCAAAAAAAACGGAAAAATATCCGAAAAATCACATTTTTCCTTATGCTCTGCGGCGTTTTTTTCAACATTTTCGCGTTACACACGATGCTTACAATATTACATTTATTTCCTCAAAATAAAAACCTAAAAAACCTGAAAAAAAAACTTTTAAAACTTTTTTTTAAAAATGAAAAGTGGACATTTATTTTTGTCCATTTTCTAAAATTAAAAAAGAGTTTCAAAAAAATAAAAATATTTTCCGTTTTTTTTCAACCCCCAAAAATCGCTTTTTTAGTTTTTCAATCCACGAAATATTGCTTTTTTGGGGATGTTTTATAATATTTTGCAATTAATGGGTCAAAAAAAACGAGCGAATTTGTTATCTGTTTGCTCACGAAAAAATAAAAAAACGAGTGTTTTGAATTTTATCTAGGGAGTATCGTGCGGGTCAAAAAAAACGAGCGGAATTGGTACCTGTTTGCTCTCAGAAATTAGAAAAGTCAAAATGTCGTGAGAGCATTATCCTGTGGATAGAAAGCGGTCCAAAATTAACCGAAAAAAAATAGTATTTTATTTTTGAAAAACCACTTACCATATATGCTTTCACTTTATAATACTACGAAAAAAAGCGCTGATGCTCGTTTTTTCGGTCCATATTATCAATATTTTGGACTTTTAAAAATGTCCAAAAATCCAAAAAAATCGGAAAAATGTCTGAAAAATCGCACTTTTCCTTATGCTCTGCAGCGCTTTTACAAAAATATTCGCATTACGCGGAAAGCTAACGTTTTTGTAAATAATCCCTCAAAATAAAAACCTAAAAAACTCTGAAAAAAAACTTTTAAAACTTTTTTTTAAAAATGAAAAGTGGACATTTATTTTTGTCCATTTTCTATATTTTAAAAAGAGTTTCAAAAAAATAAAAATCTTGTATTTTTATTTTGGAGAGATGGAACTAAAATATTGAATTCATTAAATTCAAAATACAAACAATCAACTATAAATTCTCAATAATATAAGAATAGTCCGGTGCTTCATCGTATGACATACTGCACAAGTATTTGAAAATCTCCAAATAACTCGACGGCATTTCGAAAAATAGGTCTTCTGGTAAAATTGTTTTTTTCATTTGTGCTACTAGTTCGGGAGACGCCGCCGCTTTCCATGGAAGACGCCCTTTTACCAAGTAAACGAGAACATACATGATTGAAATCAAATCATCTCGTCGACTTGGTTCGCACCCATCGTGCACATTGATACTTACGTAACGCGGCGTTCCGATGATTCCGGATGTGCGCATTTTATTAGACCTGTGTGCGTTTGTTTTGTCGTCAATATATGTTCGAGCCATTCCAAAATCAATCAAAAACAATTCGTCTTGTATTTCGGTTTCATTTTTGTTGATGCCAATCATGAAATTGGGAGGCTTGATGTCTCGATGGACAAATCCCCGGCCATGAACAGCTTGGATAATTTGAACCATTTGCTTTGCGTACATTCGAACATTTTTAATGGGAACCAATTTCTTGCATTCACTTGAAACCGTTTGTAAACTTTTTCCCAACAAGTCGATTGCCATGTACCTGTTGTGGTCGGGTACTCCATAGTACCGAAGATTAGGAATTCCCGGAATCCCTGAAAGTTTCATTAAAACGGCGGCTTCGTGAGTTAGCGTATCTACCTGAGCAGTTGGCTCCAGTTTTATTGCAACAACTTCATCTGTGTTGACATTTTTTGCACTGAATATTAATCCAAACGCACCAGAACCTATGCGTTTCTGCAACTTGTACCGGTCATTTATCAACATGTGAATCCGCGAGATGAGAGTATAACTTATTCTGAACAATTAGTTTTTAATATTTATTTTTTCAATTTAAAAAAATAAAAAATAAATATTGTAATTAATTATAAATTGAAATAAAATAACATAAACAGTTTTATCATAAGTAAAATAACGAGACGCCAAGCGATTCGTGATATATAATGGCTCACACGATGGTTCACATACACCCACATATGCATGATTTACAACAACAACAAAAACAAAAACAAAAGTTGTACACAAGGTATGACATTCCCAACGTTCCGAATGATTCATCTGATGACGAGAATGGTTATCATGGCGGTTACGCGTCATCAAGTCCGGCAAATTCCAATTCAGCAGCCACATCTTTTGTATCAATAGACGGAGATTATGATGATACTGAAACTGTAGAAGCTGTTGTTGCTGTTGGTGCCGGTGTCGGTGTTGTGATGCCCCTGTTTGCCGGTGCATACGTTGTTGCAACATTTGCAACTGCGCCTCCACTAGACGATGATTACGATGTTGTTGTGACAAATGTGCCGCCAGAAAAAAGTCTACATGCTGAAAATAATAAACACCATAAACATAACAAAATAAAATCAAGACCAACTCACCCCAAACCAATAGAAGAAGGAACAGAAATATGCATCATATGTTATGAAGGAGTTGAAGAAGAACGCGGAGATTTTCAACGTAATTTTTGCAACACTTGTAAATATACAGTTCACATTGGATGCATTGATGATTACATTGTTCGAAAAGTCAGAGATGCAGTGCACGCATCCCGAATAAGTTTGGTCGAATTAAGTTCGGTCCCAATTAAATGTTTGATGTGTTCCAAAGAAGTGGAGAGAGTTATACTTTATGAAGACAACAACATCAATGCTGGAATCAATGCAAATAACGGCGACAGATTTGGCGCTGAGCAAAGACGCCAAATCCAACTTCATAACCACGCGCTAGAAATTATGGAAATACGACTTGGTAACGAGAGAAGAAACAGAAGGAAACAAATTTTATGCAATGTCTGCTTTTTAATGTTGGTCGTTTCATGCGGAGTGGGAGTTCTTTTATCAGTTATTCTAAAAAAAGAAAGTAAATAAATAATTTATTAAAATAAGAATTCACATATTACATTAATGACTTTAAAAATGAACCATTGAATTTTTTATTCATTTCTTCAGCGAGTTCGTCTTGTTTTGCCAGAGCGAATGCCCGGTGCGTGTTGTCTTCTTCTGCAAATGCGGCTTCCGTTTGTTTTTTATGTAAAGCTTCTTCATAATTGTATGATTTTAAATGCACATCTCGAAATGATTGCAGCTCGTTGACGTTGTTGAACTTTTTGGAGTTTACATAATCTTCGTGTGTCACGGGTATAACCGTTTCCGTGTGCGCCTTTTTCAAGTCTTCATATTGAAGCGAGCTAAATAGTCCGCTTGAATGTTCTTTTGGCGCGCCCTGACCCAGCATATAATAATTTTCACCGCTGCCGAAAATATTAGCACATTGTAGTTCACTCTTTGAAACAAGTGATAAATTTGTTCGCAACGCTTGCTTTTGTTTGTCGATTTCAGAAACGCGCTGGTCCCAGGAGGACAACGAATTTGCCGAATCTGCGCCGCTGGCATCATCAGAACGATACCACTCTTCATAACCTTGTTCCTCTTCCATTTGTATTTTGCATTTTTCATAGTGTTCGTTGAAGAGCTTGTTGAACTCGGTTGAGCTTAGCTGTTTCACCTTGTCCACGCACAACTTCATTGAGTCTTCCTCTGGGGCAACCGTTTCTTCGGCAATAAGGTCGCTGTAACTTTCCTTTTTGTTT